>JAABUH010002095.1_pt1 | contig 19896 bp, 30 predicted proteins | sample 5559121 | NCBI WGS metagenome assembly JAABUH01 (sample SAMN10711871, study PRJNA513364) | rock metagenome | isolation source: Antarctica rocks | place: Antarctica: Victoria Land, Battleship Promontory nord | collected 2015-12-28
TATCTGGGTATGTAGTTCTCGCATTTTCGGATGACGAAGGCATTCACGCATGATCGAATCAAGTATACTTCCGGTGTGTCGCCGAAGCCTTGACGGACTCAAGCTGAAGCTGGTCGTACTGGGGCATTTCGTGCTCGAAGCCTTCCTTGGCGCAGCTCGGACCCTCCCCTCGGTCCTCTCTGGCGCGAGCGTACCCGAACGAGTCTGGTTTCCCCGATGCGGCGCTAAGCCGAGTTGGCGAGATGATCGCGGTGACAGTCCGTCTGTTCTCTTCTTACGTCTTGATCAATGAAGGCTGGACGAGGAATGGCTAGATGTACGGTTCCTGGCGCTCGCGTTACCTCAGGCTAGCATCGAGGATAGAAGCGGATGGGAAGATCGAGGATCTGCAGGGCTTACGGTGCTTTTGGAGAAAGTGGTAATTATCGACCGGTGTGCACGTTCTTCCACCTGCTTGAAGTACGCTGAGGAACGCGAAGGGACAGCACATTCTGTAGGAGGAGAGGTCAGCCGATGGGGCAAAATCGGATGACTTCCATACAGCGGTCTCAACCTGATACGCGCAGATGACGCGGATATCCCGACTCTCACTGCGCCGAGTGGCTTCTGGGATCCCTTCAGGCTGAACATGATGCGCTCGCTTGGCGTGGCTAGGGCTTCTACAGTCGCTAGTAGATGTCTGCCGGTGGTGATATACATGATCGCCAGGTCAGCCTCTCCTTGTCGTGCTGAACATCATTGACGACTCGAGTAGAAGGAAGCTCATCGGCTTGATGAAGCTTCGCACGGCCTCACGTGACAGCGCACAAGGCACTCACATCGACAGCGGAGATCCACATTGCGACGCTAGGCGCTATGAAGCGAATTCAGCAGGTCGAGTCATGGCGCGAACGGAGGTCAATCACTATACCCAGATCGTGAATTCCGGCTGACGTGGAGGTAGATTGTGATCGGACTGCATGGCGACGGGATGATGTCGTTCTTGTGGATGCTGGTGACGAAGCGGTCTACGGTGGTCGCGCTATTCGAGGAGGGAGGTTTTGCGCGTATGTCTCGCATCTCCGTCCAAATACTAGGCTAACATCAGGTGGATGTGGACAGGGGAACATGAGCTTTTTGGCGGGTTCGTTGGACATCAGTATTTCCCGGTTCAGATTGATCGGGTCTTCGAGGAGTCAGCATGGAGAGAGCGAGGACCGAAGCCAAGGGAAGGGCATCAGGTGAGTGTGAAACTTTTGACCGGTAGATAGCTGATGGGAAGAGGGCGAGATCCGGGTGGATGTTCAGTCGATTAGAAGACAGTCTATCGACGAACGGCTAGTTCCAATGTCTTTCGTCATGCATTCCGGGATCCATGTCAATCATCAGAAAAGCTGTGAACAGCATCGTAAGGGAATTGGAAGAGCGAGATCGACAATGAGCTAGAGCATCGCGTCAATGGCGCGGCCACAACAAGCCTTCGAGAACAAACGGACCAACCGATGGACTAACGCGCGTGCTTTTGTAGCCGCCACCCTGAAACATAAGGGGTTTTGGGCCGAGACCGTTGATTGTCGCTGGTTGAATCGGCCTTCTCCTGTTTTCAAGTGATTGTATCGACACCTGCATCGATGCATACCACAGTATAAAAGTCTCGTTAGACCTATACACTCTTTTCAACAACTTCAATCAAAAGGATAGGCAATTCGCCGGACGAAGGACCCCTTTCCCCCTCGCACTCCAAAGCCCACCTGAAACGCAAAATTCCCGTGAGCATGCTGTTTCTACACTCGGCTCCTGAGCTCACAGGGAATGTGCGCTCGCGGTAGTCGGGATCGAGCACCACCTCACTCCAATCTTGCCGTCAGAAGCCGAGGTGGTTAGACCCGTACGACCACCGCCCAGCCGTGTCTCAGCCCCCTTTGGTCTCAACCGGTTCCCTTCGACACGCTACCTTCCCCGCTCTTCTCCTTCCCATTTACTTGGCTCGGGCATTGTTGTAAACGTGTACGATACCCTAAGAGCGGATACAAGACCCCCGAGGAAGGCGTCTCATCATGTGCTGCGAGGCGGATTGGAAGCGGGAGGTGGTACCGGACCATAAGGTGAGTGAGAGGGCCGACTGGCCTAGACAGCCCGCGGCGGTGGTACCAGTGCAGACGTCATTGCTGCCAGGAATGTAATGCCGAGTGGGCTGAATCTCTGCGTCGATGGTAGACTGACCAATGTTTGATAGTTCGACTTCATCAACGTCCGGGGATTCCACCGATCTGACTTCGTTACCCGTCTCAAGTCAGTCCTTCCGCCTTACAAGGGCGATCATGCTAACAGTTAGGACAGATACGTCTTCAAATACATCCTCGTGCTCAAGAACTTCGCCATCTATGGACTGGACATCTTTACTGCTGTCACCATGATCTCGTCCGACCATGTTCGTTCTTTCCATCGGGATGATTACGGGTTTCAGCTGATTCGAAGCAGTGGACAAACTCGATTTCGAGGAAGTGTGGGTCGAATTGTGCCGTCAATGTCTCCTTTGGGATCGCCAAGTGGATCTTTGTGGGATGTATAATCTTTTCTTTCCTCCTCGTAAGTTTCGCTCGCTACTCATTGATAATGCTTAAGGGGTATTAGCTGGGATACGAGACGTACAAGGCCCGGAAGGTCATCCAGTCGAGAGACATCTCATATGCGTTTACCAACTTGATGGCCAACGACTATTACTCGCTTCGTACGCGATGGGTATCAGGACTTGAGTAAAGCGGCTGATAGGGATTTGCAGGATCATATGACCACTTCTGCCTGTTCTGTCATATCAACAACTCCACCAAGAAGTCCGACGATTTCGCCTTCTTCATCTTCTTCACCTTCAAGGGTTCGTCTTCCTCACATGTTTCTCAGAATCGTCCTTGACACGCACGCCTCGTAGATTGGAAAAGCCTACTCCTCGCCGACGGTCCCCGTCAATCCATCAACGCCCTCATCCTGTACTCCTTCGTCTACGCGAACGGCTTCGAGACTTCCGACATCCCGGCATACTGGGATAACTCGCCCATCACCGCCATGCTGTTGTTCTCGATGATTGCGACGGTTTTGATCTTTGCGGGGTCTCTTGTTTTGCTCATTGCGGCTGCCGTCCTCTATATTCCTCTGCTGTGCTATATTCAGGGGAACCTCAAGGTGTGTTGTGTAAATGATTGGCTTCGCAGAATTGACTATAATCGGATAGGAATACGTCTGCCACAAGGTCGACAAGGTGAGATGCTTCTGGCACCCTGCAGACCTGTGCTTATGTGCATAGCGCATCTCCGAGCTCATCAAACGCAAACAACGCGATCGAGTACGGAAGAACGCGGCGCTCGAGAAGAAACTGGCGCAAGGCGGTATCAAGAATGCTCAAGGCGAGATTATGCAGGGTGTCGTGCCCCAGCCGACATTGCCTGACGTCATGCTTGACGAGACTGATTACGCTGGAAAGACGAAGCGGAAGGCTGAGGGGTCTGGTATGTCCCAGAAGTGGGATGATGAGGGGGTATACCCGAGCGCTCGTAAGTGCTGGCATGAAACCGCCATTGAGTGAAGCTGACCAGTTGCAGCACTGCCTGGTCACCTTGAGATCTACGATGCGTATGGGCAGCAGCCTCTAAAATTGGGTTATGAGCAGCCGCACCATTCTGGCGGATTGCAGTACTCGTCCGAGGAATACGGAAGGTAAGCTGGTCCTCCCTTTATCGGAACATCAGGCGATATGTCCGGGAACACGAAAGGCGCAGCTAAAGTGCCTTCACCAGCTCGACACGACTCACTGCTGCTGCAGCACCTGTTGGCCTCTCTTACTTTCCACCATCTTCCTACTCCACCCTGCCGGCGAACGCCTACACTCAACCGAATCAACCCGCCCTCCCGCCTTCGCGCTCACAATCCAACCTGTCGTACGGCTACGGCCAGGCCGACCCGTACCGTCGTAACTCAGGCAGCTACGACCCTCATGCCAGTCTTATGGGATATGCTCCGGCTCCACCAGTACAAGCCTACCGGACGAGCGGGTTGGCATACGATGATGAGCCGGAAGTTCCAGCGTACACACGGACGCCGATGAAACAGCCTTATCGACCGGATCAAAGCGCTGGGCAGTGGCAGTATCGATCAAGATGAGCTCTGGGTATATTGAACTCATCTGGATGTACACAATTTGTAGCTCTAGGGTGTGTATATGCTGGCTTTCCCGGCTGTATAGCACGTAGGCGGAAGCTGGAGTTCCTAGGCGCGCCTGACGAAATCAACGCCATGAAAGGTGGAGGCGTAGCGAAAGTCAACGAGTAGTACTGCGAATTCCTCAATTTTAGCCTTGCTTCTCTTTGCCTTCATCGGCAAATCATCTGCCATGTCTACACTTCCATCTGCCGAGACCTTGCAATCGCATGTCCTCAATGCCCTCGCTTCCTCCCCCGACGGTTCCATTCCCGATACCCGACAACTGGAATACAGTGGTGCGAAGCTCGGATCAGGGGAGGAGCAAGCGGTCCTGAAGGGCGTCCTAGACAGTCTGGCCAGCAAAGAGGTAAGCCGGCATTCAATTCGAAGAAAGGGGAACGCAAGTCGGTGGCCCATGAGGAATGATGGCTACCAACTCGGTCTAAGCGAGCTGTCGCTGATGATGCGAGGACAGATGATATCCTACACCCAAATTACCACCACCACCCAGTCCCTCACCGACGAAGGGAGCTCCATAGCTACGTCGGGATCACACGAATACCGAGTCTGGCAGGCTTTGCCGAAGAAGGGAGAGGGGGACGCGGTGAGGATACCGGAGCTAAGGGTGAGTCTTGCAGCTTCCAGGGCATCATCGCTCTGGTCCCCATCTGGACTGGAGTCACGAGAGTGTAAGCAACGAATAGTATGAAGGCTGACGAGCGGGCCTGCGCAGAAATTGGTGGGTGAGGAGGCGACGAAGATTGGGCAGTCGAAGGCGTTTCAGAACAAGTGGATAGGGAAGGAAGGGGCGGGGTTCGTGCGGGCGGTGAGTTCAGCTACCTTTTCGACCTGTGGAGTGGTTCAAAGGGAGCTACTGGCGAACAATGTGGGAGAGCGGAGGAGCCCTCAGGCGATCGTTCTCGTGTGGCCTTGGAGGATACGTGGCTGAAATCGATCCCCGTTCGGCAGCTCGGTCGCCGGCTGGGAGTATGGTGATACGGAAGGGTTGCCCAAATACGGCGCCCCGCTGTTCGAGACAAGAGCGTGTGTGCTTGCGATTGCTGCAGGCTTTGCTGACGAATATGGATCTTTCTCCAAATCACAGGTGGACTCCCCCGAAGACGAGACTGCAGAGCAATTAAGATTCATCCGAGAAACGGGACATCATCCAGGAGGTGATGGTGTCCTGAGAGAGCTGCAGAAGCGAAAACTCATTCAGCCTCGGTATGCATCTTCTGTCTCGATTTGCTCAAAGCTGATGACCGTGCCAGCAAACAGATACATTACTCCGTCACGAAAGGACCTGACTTCGCGACGGAGGTGAAGCAGCTAGAGACAGATTTGACCATAGAGATGCTCGCATCGTCAGTCGCTTTTCTCTTGCAGACCTGCGCTGGTTTCACGCAGTGATCCATCGACTGACAGTTGCCACTGCAGGGGATCATGGAAAGACGCCTCGTTCAAGCAGTACAACTTCTCGGCAGCTGGTCAACCGACTGAGGGAGGAGCTTTACATCCGTTACTGAAAGTCCGGGAAGAGTTCCGGCAAATCTTCTTCGATATGGGGTGCGGCAATTATCGCCGTTTTCCGTTTTCCTGCTGACATCGAGGTTACAGCTTCACCGAGATGCCAACAAATCGCTTTGTCGAAAGCGCGTTCTGGAACTTCGATGCCATGTTTGTGCCGCAACAACATCCGGCTCGAGAGATGCAGGATACCTTCTACGTGAAAGGTGATCCCTCCCGAGATCCCTGCATGCGAAGGCTGATGCTTGGTAAGACCCCGTGAAGTCGCTTCGTCCTGAAGAAGAAGCGTATTACGAGCGAGTCAAGCAGACACACGAGGTCGGAGGCTACGGCTCGATCGGTTACCGAGCCGCGTTCTCACGGGAGGAGTCGGAGAAGCTTCTACTGCGGACGCATACGACGGCTATCTCGACGGACATGCTGTACAAGATCGCCAAGCAGGAAGGGGGTTTCAAGCCGGCGAAATTGTACTCGATCGATCGGGTGTTCCGGTGAGCTCGCCTCTGCCTCTGTATTGCGCTTTGCTTCACATCGGCATTCAAGCGACGATAGCTTATGGTGGTCTGCAGAAATGAGACTGCTGACGCAACGCATCTCGCCGAGTTCCACCAGGTCGAGGGAGTGGTGGCGGATTACGATATCACACTGGGAAACCTCATTGGTACGTGGGATACGCGACACGTAAATGATCCGCTGAGGACCGGCAGCATTCATGGAGGAGTTCTACGCAAAGACCGGAAATCCCAAGCTAAGGTTCAAGCCGGCTTACAATCCCTACACTGAGGTATGTCTTCGGCTCCCGTCTGTACCAAGGGACCCGAGTTAACGCCATCCTAGCCCAGCATGGAGGTGTTCTCATGGCATGAGGAGTTGGGCAAGTGGATCGAGATTGCGAACGTGGGTCTTCCTTCTAGTTGACTGGGTCTTTTGCTAAAAGTATTAATGTCCTCAGTCTGGCATTTTCCGACCCGAGATGGTCGAGCCGATGGGTCTTCCGAAGGGCGTACGAGTGCTTGGATGGGGGATGAGTCTGGAACGGCCAACGATGATCAAGTACGTCGCGCCTCGAGCTATGGATCCGCTGGATCCCATCCTCTTACCCGCAACATGCTCATTCCGTTCGCAGATATAAGATCACAGACATACGGACATTGGTCGGTCACAAGACGGATTTGAGTCAGGTCAAGAAGCGGGCAGCGGTCCGGCTGGAGAAAGGCGATGAGTCTTTCTGAGTTTTGCCGAGATTAGAGGGTAGATCATCATGGATTGCATCAATTGTCGAACACACACGACGACAAGCGTGGGTGAGACGTAGACCTACCAGTCTAGTCTTACACAGCGCGAAAGATGACTCAACCTGAGGTGGAACGCTTCCACAGCCAGGCTGGTCGTCGGTAGGGTAGGTCCACGAGTTACAGAACGTTGCACAAACTAGCTATAAGAACCTCAATACTAGATCTCTAGCGGGTATCAGCCAATCTGGTGACTTTATTATACCTCTGCGTACCTCGGTCATTTCCGCTCTTGCCACTCCCAAGCCCGGGGCTCATGATCCTTCTCCCCGTTTCTACCGCCCTCCAGAGGTTTACGAACCCCATGTCCTCCGCCAGACCCATGAACACCCGCGATAGTCGGACCCAGCCTGTTTGGGGGTGCGGACGTGCCCGTGCCAAGGCAAGGGGGGGCAAGTGCGGTGGCGAGCATGATACGTAGCTCGGTCTGAGGGGTAGCCAAGAGTGCGTAGTGCCTGGTTTCATGGTATCATCCTCTCATCTGTAATGTTCATCTGATGAGAAACTGTAAGATGCTGATCTCATGCATGACTAGCAGCACCCATTGATGGTCCCATTTTGTTGGGGTCTCCTGAGACTGTAAGCAGCCTCCCAAAACAAGACAAACATCCATGCAGCTGGCAGCCTATGCATTTGTCTTCACACATCCCTGCACAATGAAAGCGCAATGACATCATCCAGGAGCTAGAGAGACCTTTCTGCTTGTTATGCAATTGCCTTCATTAATTGGACCAAGGGTACCACTGACTGGACCTTACTGTGCCATGGCACCTCATCACCATCCTTGGTCAGCGTATATCTTACGTCTGGAACTCCTTGCTGACTCCTTGCTGACGACTAATGTCTTCACGGACCAACAAAGAGCCACTGATTTTCGAGGCAATTGCTCAGGTCCACGAGAAGGTCAATGCAAACATCAGGACCAGCGTCACATGGGTACCTTTGCACCAAGGTCGCTTGTCCATCGAGTCACATCTCGGTCAGCACGACCCAGCCATGCAAGGGCTGGTAGAACGACTTGATTCTTGGAAGGAGTCTAAAATTACCTTACTCTACAAGAAGACCGTGGGGAGACAAGCCACAGAGTACAGGAGGATATGTGGACAAATGGGGCTTTGAGATTGTTGACTACAATATGGACCTGGTCAATCACCGCTCGACGGGCACATCAGCCTGGGATGTCTTTCGAGGGCCTGAACATGAGAAGGATACACTCGACGTGATGGATCTCCTCCTTCATGACTGCTTCACAAAGCACAGCCACTGGTCCTCAATATCACATGAGGATGTTGGATCAAGTACTGGCAAGATCCATAGCACCTGATTCAGCCTGATGAAGCAAGCAATTCCTCAAGGTTCTCTCATCAAATCTTTCCATTCAACAGGCACTTCCCGTGCGAAGGATTCCGATGGGGTCCCAGGCCTGACAAGGCGCTCCAAGTCACCTTCAATGAGCTTCGAAGTAAGTTGATTTCGGAAGCCCCGTGGATGACGAAGGCTTCAGGATTCCAAAGTATGATACGGAAGATCGAGCTTCGAGCAGCAAGATGCCCAGAAGTTGGTACAAGTGACTCGGCGAGCGTTGACCGCGACTGTGCCCAAGTTGACTGATGTTGATATTGTATTCTAATGTGGGGAGATTATGTGAGATAGCTTTGTAGACTATATATAACGTATGGAGTTTCTTGAAAACTTGTAATCACCGATTGGCTCCACCATCGATGCGACTTGCTAACAGATCGATTGAAGGCTCGATTCCCTCATGTCCGTTCGCTCGACCTTCCTTTGTTTTGGAGACGCAAAATGTATACGTCATGACCTGCAACCGTTGAAATAAAACCCACCCGGACCAGAGGAGAAGGACATTCACACGAAAGATCGAGCTAGACAAATGATGACGACCGTTGCTCGACCAAATGACGCTACATGCAATGCTTTGCAAGACCTTTAATCCCCAATCTTGCTCATCTCTTCGAGTACGTCCAGGATCGTGCTCGCACTCCATGCTTGCGTGTTGCACGAGTCGTGACAGTAAGCCCCATCTGTCCCGCTCATCAACATCCACAAGCATACGTGCGTTGACTCACTGTGATTGGTGAGCTCGGGCAGTCCGCGCCAAGGGTCGTTCTTGATATGACTGGACTGGCGGAGGAGGATGTTTGAAATGTAGTGTAGGGTCTGAGAGGGGGTCCCGCCAAGCAAGATTCATCAGCCCGTACAGGCATCAGGACTGCGGGATCTCATCACTCACCCGCTTGCCCTCTCCAGCCAGCCGGTCGAACTTGAGGTACGCCATCAAGAACCATCCGAGCGGGAAGCCCCATTCCGGTCCTTGGTGGTACTGATCTAGTGTAAGCAAATGCAGTCCGAAATGCAGTCCGCACGGGAACCGGTGTACACCGGGTTCTTATGGACTGCTTCACTGACATTCCAGCCCTTGGCAATGCTCTGATCCGTCCCATCATTCGAGTTGTCGTAATCCGGGCGGTACTGCGAGTCCGTCGGGTCGAGCGTCTTCATACCCAATGGTCCCTTCAGCACGGCATCTGCAAGACGCAGGGCGTCCATCGCTCTGGAAGGTGTGAACAGCTCGGGCGCGACGATCATGGGGAGGGTGAAATTGCATCTCAGCTAAGAACAATCAGCTTTAACTGCGCAACCAGGCTTCCCGCTGACCTGGTAGTCTGACCATTCGCGTTCTTTAGGTGTACCGAAGACATCCTTGTAGATCCCTCTCCGATTGACCATTCCCGAGTTGATGACGAACTTGACATCCTCGGACGGATCGGAAGGGACGTAGTAGCACTTCTCGAATGATGTTTGAATCAAATCCGCCCACTCTTCGTACGCGATGAGGCGTCTCTTTCCCTTGACTGCATCGCACGTCAGTATCAATACGAAGCGGGTTTGCGCCGAGGCTCACCATTCGCATGAACGCCCTTGAATGGGAAAGTGCCCTTCTGTGACAGCCCGTCAAGCCACGTGAGGGTGCTCTTCAGCAGCCCAGTAATCTCGATAGGTGCACCGTCTCGCGGTGTTGCCGGCAGACCTTTATTTCCCGCCCGATCCGAAGAGCCCATCTTGTCCATCCATGTCCCGCAATTGTACCGGTTTCCGCCGAAGATGATCCCGGTGTCCCAGTCCACCCAGATCTTCTGGTGGAAGCCCTCATCCCGCATGTCCATATCGAGGTTAGGGCCAGCGTTGTACTCCATGAATTCGATACCCTCCGCATGTCGCTGAACGATCTCCTGGACGAGCTCCGCCACCGTGCTCTCATAATCAAAAGCCCGCGGATGATCCCATGCGACCCATTCGTCATTCGCGGGGAATCGCCGCTTGACTTTGTCCGAGAGCAGAGCCTGGCCGTTCGGGCACATCTTGGTGTAATCCTGGATATTCTGGATGAACCACCCTGTTCCGTGGCAGCTATGCATGGTTTGAAAAGTGACGAATACTCACAAGGCCCATCACGACAGTTGTACCTCGGATTTCTGGTCGAGTCGAGCAAATTCGGGATTAGACCATGTTTGAGGGTACTACCGAATGCAAGGATATGTTCTCGTGCCGCTGGGAAGTTCCCTGTAGTCAAAAATAACCCTCTTAACGAGATGAACTAATCGGTAACAATCAATACAGTGTCTGTTACAAGGGACTAGAACTTCACTCACCACGTCCCGGCCCCAGCACCGCGCCCATCCCGTAGTGAAATGCGGCAACCCCGCAGCGAGACTCGCCACCGGCTTGTTCGGACTGATACTTGCGCTCTTCACCAATCCATACATCTGAACCGAGCAGAGCGCTAGATCATGGACCAAGCTGTGGCCAGTGGAGACGAATTCCGAACACTGCTCAACGACGGCTCGACGAGCGGCTTTGTAGGCAGTGTAGATGACGAGAGCGAAGTATTTGGGACGCATGAAGGAAGGGCAGGTGGATTTGATGAGTTTGAAGCGCTCGGCTATCCAGGCTGCGGGCTTCGCGAGGCGGGGAAGATCGCCTGTTTGCCTGGAGAGACTCGATCAGTATAGCTAGACGAGAATGGCGGGGAGAAGCAGCGTACTTTTCGATACGATGAAGGACATAATCCATCGCCCAAGTACCTTCTCGGAGATGCGCACATAGCGGGTGACCGAGATCGTTGGGATCGATGATCTGGCGGAGGGGATGCATCCACCCCTCCAGACCGCAGTATGCGAGTGTACCGTACTCGGGAATCGAGTAAGTACCGTCACCACCTGCACCAGATCAGCTTCAACTTCTTTCGGAGCGCAGCAGCCCTACCTGTGGCATCCCGCTCCTCCCCATCCGCCCGGTGGAGGATGACGTTGAGGTCCACCAGGTCCAGCTCGATGTACGCCTCTTCCGCTCCAGATTTGCAGATCTCATCGAGATCAGAAGACATCTCCTAGACACCACCAGATCAGCTCGAACATAGGGCTGATAGATGGGCAGACGCACCGACATATCCGTAGCAAACACCATGATTGATCCCGGCTCAAACGAGTCTGGCACAATGATCTCGGCGTAGTCTTCGCCATCTGACCCTTCCCGAATGACAGGAGATGAGATCTTCTCCAGCGTCGAAGGTATCCCGCGGTGGAGCTTCGGGTCATCTTTCCAGTCGGAGAAGCGGGTCTTGAGGGTTGCTCCGAATACATATTGCACCGTCGTGCGGCTGAGCTTGATGGGCTTGACTTGTCACGCAGTCAGCATTGAGTCACTCGAAAAGAGCGTCGCTCACTCCACCCTCGGCCGGAATAGCCCTTGAATGCGGTATGAGCGACAAGCATGTACCCCTTATGTGTGACTGGGTGGACCCGATGTACCACAATGTACTGCTCACGCATCAGCTACCACTCTCTGGTGAACGACGTCTCTCACCTCGCCTTCCTCATGCACATGCCCCTCCACGAAACCACCCTCCATCATCTCCGTATGCAAATGATTCAAGACCCTCTTGACCCGTCCGATCCCGCTATCCACCTTCCCATCATTGACCTCATACAAGCGATTGTCCGTCACGAGGTTCAGCAATTTTGGGTAGAGATCATCGAAGCCCTTATTGGATCCTAGAGCGGCTCTGGTGAATGTAACCAGAGCGCCAGTAGACAGTGCGTCCTCGGCGGTCCGCTTGTCATGCGGCGTCTCGTTGTCATGGGTAACGTCGTAGAAGACGGTGTGAGGCGATGAGCCCCGGAGTGGCGTGACGATGCAGGGACGAGGAGCGCCTTTACCGACCAGGGGAGGGAGTTCTTCGGTGCTGGAGAGACATGCGCTGTCCATAGAACCTGAGAATTATCAACCAGCATCAACGCATCAGACCAAGCCCTTACCAACTGGTTTGCCGACCCCGAAGCGATACAGCCTGGCCTAAAATCAGCACGAAGCAGTCTTTCAGGAATACGTCACGTACAGATCGCCAAAGTCCTTGGGGCTGTGCCCATTATACGCCTCCCTGACCAATGAGTTCAGCCCCAGCTCCCTCACGAACTTCAAGTCCATCTCCTGACTCCCGGTGAAAAGCTCCGCCATGATATAAAGATTCGGGTTAACTCTCCGTCCCGCATCGATGATCGCCTCACCCACATGCAGCGGCGTCGAGTGACAATTGTCGAGCCGGAACCCATTAAATACACCGGCAAGCGTCTCGGCGTAGGTAATCATGTGCTGCCATAGCCAGGGGTTTGCATCGGGTCCGCTACCGTAGCGGAGCTTGACGCAGTCGCCCCAGACAATCACTTCGCGCCGGAGGTAGGCTTTCGAGGGGTACTCTGCGAAGTTTTTGAGCGGGTCGGCCGCCCACATCCAGCCGTTATTGGCGAGGGCGAGGGAGGCGGCTGGTTGCTTTGAAGTAGTGGAGTTCTGAGCTAAGCGGGTGAAGTAAAGCTCGACAAGGGGGTTCCTGCCTTGATGTTAGCTGATTTCACGACACTACGCGTCGACGCACTTTTCGTTGATCTCGCCAATCTTCGGACCACCCTCTTCCAGCCGCGTATACCGTATTCGTCCCACCACCCCATCGATCGCCGTCTTGACGTCGTCATTACACTCCGCGTAAAGATCCACGTTGAGCACGTCCAGCACCTTTCCCCACTTGCTCGCTTGACTCGTCCCGTTTTCACCAGGGAAAGCCGCTTGAACGAAACCGGCAGCGATTTCCGGCTGGGGTTTTATGCAGAAGCGACCAGAATAGGCCCTGAAGTTCTCAATCAACCCAGGAGAGGATTTGGCGATCTGTGCAAGCTGGTCCAAGGATCTGCCGTGGACATCGACACCGCCCCAGGACTTTATCGACTTGTTGTCGAGGGAAGAGTGCACAGCCCGCACGGATGACTGCACGTCGAAGACGTAGTACTCCCACAGACGGACCTCGTCGATTGCCGACTTGATGTGCGGGATAAGCGCGTCGAGATCAGACGAGGACTCGAGGTTCGTACGTATACCCAGGGCTGGCAGGCGTCTGGACAGTGCAAGAAGAGCATCCTCGAGCTCGACAGCGGGGGCAAGATGAGGGGTGTTTTGCGCAGAATATCCTGGGTAATCCATCAGCTCCGGTCTCATGAGGTGACTTTGATCGCTCACCGGCCTCAGGGTGCTGCTCGAGCCATGGCGAATCGAACGCCGTGTGATTAAGCACCACGTCCGTCACACCTCCCAACCCGTACTTCTCCTTCGCGAGCTGCAGTACACTTGCAATCTCCGCCAGACCGCCATCTTTCGCTCCAGGGTTCTCCAAGATCGCCTTGTCGAATTTCAGCTGATCGTAAATCGAGTACGGGCTCCCCGAACCTCCGCACTGCTGCAACGGCGCCCAATGAAGCATATTGTATCCCCGTCCACTGGCTTCGGCGAAGTGTGCGTCCCAAGCTGAGGTCGGACCCATCCATTTGGCGAGTACGGATAGTATGATCAGCCCATCGAGGGTGAGGTTTACGGGTTTATTGAGGACCGCGCCGGAGGACGTATCGTCGAGGGGTTCCGTTGGAGGAGCTGCGCCAGATGGGAAAAAAGGGGTTCGAGCGGGGAGGGTTATGATGGGGTCGACGTTGAAGTAACCCTTACGGCCGGTGATGCGGGGCGAATTCGGGTCGGGACCATCGTGCTCGATATAGTAGCAGAATGCACCGGGAGCGGAAATCGGAAGATCCACGTCGACGGGTCTAGAGCGATCAGCTCGGAGCACGTGAGAGCGGATCATCGGGACGTACTTGCTTACATCCTTAGGCAGCTGACGTTCCTTCCACTCGCCTCGTTGGAAGACACCACCGTCCATGGGGAAGTCAGACTTCAGGACGCCATTACGCGTGCAAGCCGTTCCGGGTTGTAGGGAGAGACGCAGGACATAAGGGCGGACTGGAGGAGGAAGGCGGATATACTGCACAAAGTCAGTTCTCGTCTCATTCATAGCTCTGCAGCGGACGGCAGACGGCCAGACGGCTGTCTGACGGCGAGATTGTGCTAGCTGATTGAGACTCACCGACTTGCTCTCAGCTGGTCCCCCATCATCTTCAAGCTGGAGCTCCCACACCTGCACGGGCTCGGCTCCACCATGGCTCGTCTGCGAGAAGAATGCAAGCGCCTCGTCCTGCGGGGTCTTGGGCGTCTTCAGGCCACCGTTCGAGACGCTAGAGTGGCCGCTCGTACCGTTTGTCGGCAGCTTCAAGCCGGAGGGGGTGGCTTTGGAGAGCGCTGACTGGATCGTCATGGCGAACGACGCGGAGAACAGCTGGAAGATTGGAGAGTGTCGCTTGGACAGATGTACAGGGAGAGTCGAAGTGATCCAAAGGCTCGATTGAATGGGTGAAGATTACAATGGAAATCAGGGGCTAGGTGAAATTGGTCAAAGGGGAGCTACTGAAAACCACAAGCACCCTCTGAGAAAAGCGAGGAGCCCGATCAGAAGCGATCGTGGCTCGAGACAGGGGATCACTCAGGTGATGGTGGGTTTTCGAAATGGCGAAATGGAATCCTCCCCTTTTATAGGATGACAGCATTCCAGCATTCCTTCGCGACGCGGAAAGCCATCTCCGGTTCCGGCTTGGGATTCGAACGGAATTCGAACGGAATTCGAACGGAAGACCTTATCAAAAGCTGGCCCGGATTTCCTAAAGGGGATGCTAACCATACATTCAACACCGGCGGCATCGCCACGTGGTCATCACCGGCTATCGCTCTCAATCAGGAATTCCCGTCCTCTTCCACGATAATAACAGAATTCAGCAACATGCCAGCCCTACCCAACTTCCTGAACCCCAAGTCCTCCTCAGAGCCTCACACCGTCCCTCCCATTCCAATAACGACCTACTATCTAACCACCTCACCCCCATCACCCACCTCCCTCCGGCCCATCTCTCCTCCCCGCCCCGGTCCTCAAGCTATCCCACCCTCATCCCTGCTCTTCTCCCTCACCCATCCTTCCCCATCCACCTCCGATACCACCCTATTCTTCCTTACCTGCCTTCCTGATCCTATTGGTTTCCTCCATCATTCCGCCCATTTCATCCGACCCCACCTCTCCCGATCTTCGACCCAAAACCCGTCTTCCAGTCAAGCCCAGGCGGAGGCGTGGCGCCACCAGATGATGGAGCTGATCCTTGAGGACGAGCCCGGTCTGGCTGCGACCAGTGGCGGGCGGATACATGTCTCCCTGCAATGGGTGGGTGGGGTCATGCGGGAGGTACAGGGTGGGAAACGGGATATGCAGAGTGCGGTCAAGGAGTTTAAGGGTGTCCGTGAGCTATCCCCCTTTCTTCCTTCCACCTTGCTGTCCCTTTCCCTTGGACCTGGCTTCGTCCACCGCCTGGCGTTCTCCATCACCTGCTTGTACTGGTTAAGTTCTGATGGGCGGTGATAGTCCTGCATGAACTAGTCCACACGATCCAACACGACGGCGCGGGCACCTGTCCAGGATGGTTGATAGAATCCATAGCCGACCACCTACGTCTCCTCGCACACCTCGATCCCCCCCATTGGCTCAAACCGGGTCAGGGGCGGAGGGAGAGGGGTTGGGAAGACGCATATGATGCGGGTGCACGGTTCTTGGCTTGGTTGACGGGAGACGAGGCCGAGTCTGGAGGCAACTCAGATCAGGAGACCGAGACCATTGAGGATGATGGGGGAGTTGAGAGGGGACTGGCGAGCATGACAATTGCCCGTCCAGCTCAACCCACGCGATATCCCCAACCCGGCGAATCTAGCGTTGGGTCATCCGAGTCTGGGGCAAAGAGACCGCCCCAGGGGAGACCGAGACCGAGACGACCTCCTGTGCCGGACTTGGTGAGGCAGATGGATGAGCGGATGGGGAGGGAGAAGGTGGAGGAGGGGTGGTGGGTTGAGATGGCGGGAGCAACTTTGGAAGAGCTTTGGACGGAGTATTTGGATTATTATGCATCCGAGTAGATCTAGAGTGTCTTATCATCCGCCCCAGTCCGCCCCATTCCCGACGGGGAGACCTGGTGACAGAAAGTTATTCAAATCTAGCGGAAGACTCTGGTCCTCCATTTGACCCTAGGACCAGTAGTGACAGGGTCGCTGGTCCCGCAACGCGCAACTATCAAGTAAAGCCTGAGACCTCGATAGGTTTCACTCGATAAGAAGTCCAGCTTGCGTGGCATGGCTCGAAATCTGCAGCAGTTGTTGCCTGAATGTGCTTTCGCAGCTGTCGAAGCAGGGAATGCATCCCGCTATCACACCCCAACACGACCCCACCACCCCGATCCAGACCTCCCGCCTACTTCTTCTTCGCAGCAATCGTCTTTCCGCGGCGGCCACTACACACGTGATCCCGTCAGCATGCTAGAAAGATGACAGCCTGACGACTGCGAGAGTATAGCACACTCACGTCGTCTTGGTGTGCTGCCCCCTGACCCTCAACCCCCAATGATGCCTCAAACCCCTATGACTCCTAATCTTCTTGAGTCGCTCGAGATCATCCCTCATCTTCTGGTCGATCTGGTTCGACAAGACGTGTGAATACTTGCCGTCGACGAGGTCTTTCTGTCGGTTCAGGAACCAGTTTGGGATCTTGAATTGGGCGGGGTTCTGCATGATCGTGACGATCCGCTCGAGTTCGTCGGAGTTGAGCTCGCCGGCGCTAGACGGGAGTCAGCGCAGATTCATCGGTGGATTATATGAGCGGTCGATTCAGGTACCCCGACGAGAAGCTTTCCCTTCCAAAGGCGGAAGATCCCCAGTGGCTACTGTCATCGATTCCGCTGACCCCAGCGAGTGATGGGATCGATAATGAGTAGCGGAACGTGGCACGGTCCACAGGATTGCGAAAGAGCCTCTCACCGCTTGTTGAGATCCACGTCCGCCTTCTTGCACACCAAATTCGCGTACCGCCGTCCCACACCCTTGATCTCTGTCAGGGCGAACATGATCTTGCCGCCACCTTTGACGTTGGTGTTGAGCAGACGGAGAATGTGCTGTAGGCGTGGCGAGAGGGGCGAGAGTAGAACGGGCAGGAAATGGTGAGACAAGCGGGAAGGAGGATTATTGTCAGCATTCGTACCAATGCCCATTTCCCATGGTGTCCCGCATCCGCAATATCCGCGCAACGTCTCCAGTCCTAGCACCACTTTTCCAAGGTATGCGTGCTTCTGATTGTGATGCGAAGAAGGATGACCCACCTGGAACTGCTGATGAGCCTCGGGAGGAGCGAACGACATGTTGGCGAATTCCCGCTGGATGTCTAGATCTAATTTCTCGAAAGTCAGCGACCCTTACGCCAACAAAGTATCCGATGTCATGGCTATCAAGAGGCGAAGGGACCCGACTCACCTGCTCGAGGACGATATATACGAACACGGAAGGATGTAGCCTTTAACAAGAGGAGTTTCGCACTCCCTCGATCTGGACAAAAGGAAGAAAATTCCCGGGATATTCGCCGGAGTTTCACGGCGTTTCGAGCGGAGTCATTCCCTCCACTGGCTCAACCCTTGTTTCGAGCTGTCTTTGGTATTATCATTCTGCAAAGAGGAGAATCGACAAGATGTGAGTCGCCGTAGACTGAGCTTGATCATCAGCGCTGATCTGTTTCGGTCTCCTTTCGGCACTTAACTGATCAGGGTGAACATGTGAGTCAACCATCCGTCTTAGGTATCCTACCGATGCTAATGATCCCTCGTAGTCCCAAGTACGTCGCCTCCAATCCCCTTCTACCCTCACAGGTCCTCGTCTTTTCCATGCTTGAGACTTCGGAAGCCTTGAGGGGATGAAGGCAGGATTTTCAGGATATGAGCTGACCATCATCGCCCTCTCAGAACCCGCCGAACCTGTCAGTATTCCCTCCTTCCAAATCTAATCAAGGTGGCGGAGCTTGACGCAGCATGCTGACATGAGCAGACTGCAAGCACAGGACATGCAGGAAACACACGCCGCACAAGGTGACTCAGTACAAGAAGGGCAAGGACTCGCTCGCTGCTCAGGGGAAGAGGCGATATGACCGTAAGTCCTCAACTTTTCCTCGACCTTGCATATGCAGCGATCACAAGACGCTGGCCGGCGCTTCTTCGTGGACGGTGATTGGAGCTGATGTTCGATGTAGGGAAGCAATCGGGGTATGGAGGTCAGACCAAGCCTGTGTTCCACAAGAAGGCGAAGACGGTGCGTCGAGATGTTCAGAGAATTAGGATCCGCTAATAGGCTCCTCCTGGATCTGCTCACCTTGACGTATACTTGTCACTCGATCGATATCACCTGCACTCTACTGCATTCACTCGGGCCGCTTGGTCGGGCAGACCAAGAAAGTGGTACTCCGACTCGAGTGCACCTCCTGCAAATCGAAGCACCAGCTCGCGCTCAAGCGATGCAAGCATTTCGAGCTGGGTGGGGACAAGAAGCAGCGTGGTGCGGCCATTTCGTTCTAAGCGAGTCGCGGAGCGCTGGTGGTAGGGTGAAGGAAGGCTCGGGGCGGAGATGGGGATGGAGATGTATTGCTATCTCTGCTGCTACTGCTTTGCTTCCTGGATTGCTCCAGGCCGTCTCAGTTTCCCGTATCTCAGCAGAATACTCAGCTCCATCATCATGGGTCAGACCGATGATACATCAGGCTAGGACAGGCATGCCTCCACTTTATTCCTGCATTTCGGACCACTGCGAGACCTCTCAACCTTCATTCACAATTCCCTCTAATGAACAAGTACAAGCCATGATACCAAGATGACTTCTCAGACCGATCATGCAGCTCCACCTGGCCGCTGGTCGACCCGCAAGACCCTTCATGCCCTCACCATCACCTCCTCCCTTCTCGCCTTCCTCCTGGTACAGCTCGAAGTGCCGGACCCATACCTCGTCAGTTCGCTGTCCCCTCCTCCTCCAATGTGCTCCTCACCACCATCTATCTCTCACGTCTATGATCCCTGGCTCACCCACTATTTTCCGTATCTGAACCTATGTCTAGGACGAGATCTTCCACATCGCCCAAATCCAGCGATACTGCGACGAAGAATTTGACACCTGGGATCCGGCCATAACGACTCCTCCCGGCCTGTGCGTTCCTCACTTCCTCCTCATCCTTTGCCTCTTCCTTCCTCTTCCCTTCGCTGGCTCAACCATTATCATCAGCTACCTCCTCTCCGCAATACCCTTGATGACAGTCCACATCCCCTGCACCCCCTCGTTCCTCCGCTCCACAAACCTCCTCTTCACAACCATTCTCATCCCCGCTATCATCTCCTCCATACTCCACTCTCACACCACTTCGACAGGAACGCGACCCTTTTCGAGAGACGTCGTCACTCCTTCGGCTAGCGCATTGGTGGTCTCGAGCTTTCCACTGATCTTCTTCTTTGGGAATCTGTATTATACGGACGTGGCGAGTCTCGCTGGCGTGCTAGGGGCGTACGCCCTTGCACTGCACCATCGACATCGGGCGGCTAGTGTGGTAAGTGCTGTGACG
>JAABUH010002096.1_pt1 | contig 19885 bp, 18 predicted proteins | sample 5559121 | NCBI WGS metagenome assembly JAABUH01 (sample SAMN10711871, study PRJNA513364) | rock metagenome | isolation source: Antarctica rocks | place: Antarctica: Victoria Land, Battleship Promontory nord | collected 2015-12-28
CCTCCGGCACGGCCTCCTTGCACCGTTTCTTATCTGCCAGGTTGTCCAGATACTCCCGCCCCGCCAGGCCCTGGATGCTCACCTGGCGACGCGCGCCGCGCGCCTGCGTCAGCATGCAGCCCCGCCGCGCTCCACGCTCGCCTGCTGCTGCAGTTGCCGGGCGCGCCGGCGCGGCTGCCCGCCCGCACGGCGCGCCGCGCGTTCGCCCGTCTGCGCAGCCTGCCAGCGACCATCCGGCCTGGCATCCCCGGTTCTATCTGAACCGCACAGACGAGCAGGGAGCGCTGCACATGCGCTACTGGCTCACAGGTACCCGCAGGCTCCCCTGGTGCGTCCACGCTGCCTGGTCCGTGCTTGAGTTGCGCCTCTGATGCAGCGCCTGTAGACATGCACAAATCAACAGAGCAGCGGTGAGCCCAGGACGCCTCAGCCGGTCGGTGAGGCTCACCGGCTGAGCCTCGGTGACCCTCCCCGGTCCACCCCGAGCAAGGAGACGCGGCCTGCCCCCTGGCCTCTGCATGAAGGGGGGCACCTCATGAATCGACGCGACCGCGAAGTAGGTGTGCAGCGCCGTGGTGAAGCGCAGCGGCTCCCGTCCGGTATTCTCCACCTCTAGCCGCTGCTCCAGCCGGTCTGCGCCCACCGTGACCTGCGCCCGCCGGCGCAGCTAGGACTGTCTGGCCCACACGGTCGTCCGCAGTACCACGCTGCGCGTGCTGAGCCCACGGGCGCTGCAGCTCCCCAGGGGCCCGCAGCGCCCCGCTGCCTGGCTGAGGGTGCTCCGAGCGCAGCGGCAGCTACGCATGGCCGGCGGAGCGTCCGGCCTGCCCTGCCGGGGGCGGCAGGGCGCCGCGCCGTGACTGTCAGCAGGAAGGCGCGCGGGAAGAGCTTGAGCTGCTCCGGGCTCGGCCGCAGCGCGAGCGTGACGGTGTCCGCGCCGCCGCCGGCGACCTCAAAGGCCGAGTTGCGCGCAAAGCCGTGCTGCGCCAGCGGGCCAAAGCCGCCGAACTGCGGGAAGCACACGGGGACGCCGCCCCGGATCGCTTTGGGCGGCTTGAACACGGCCTTGCTGCTGACGAAGATGAGCTCCTGCGGGCGCGCGCCGCTCGGCGCAGCGCCTCTGGCATGTACACCCATCTCTTGCTGGATTGCCCACGTTATGCGCCTTTAAAACACACTCGGTCGGCCAGCAGCGTGTCCGTACCTCGCCGGCCGCAGACTTCCACGATGTGACGTGCGCGCCGTGGAGGTAGACCTCTGCGCTGCTGCCCTGGCGCGTTGCAGGCGTGTGCATCACTGTGAGCGCAACAGTGATGCCCAGCACCTGGTCGGCGTACAAGCAAGGGGGTGGCCTGGTTGCTCAGACGTACGTGTGTGCAGTCCAGGCTGTGCGCGGCACAAGCTTGGCGCCGACCCGCACCTGTGGGCCCTTCAGCACCACTTTCTGCAGGCCGCTCGCCCCATCCTCCACGACGTGCGGCCCCATTGGCTTTTGCGCGTCTCTTTCAAGCTTTGGATCAGACTCCTCACCGAGCACCAATGACAGAGGCAGGCTGGGACTCGGGCTCCGAAGGGAAGGACTCGGCACCCTGTCAGAACCTGTTTCCAGAGCCTTGCTGCCTGCTGTACGATCGCCAATGGAGAGCACCAGGCCCGCCCGAAGAGCCCCAGGATGAGGCACTGGGGTGCGGGCACAGCAGCGCACGCTGTGGGCACGCACACGCGCCTGCTGTCCCTGTGCGAGTGGGCCTGGCAGCGGCAGCACGGCGGCGGCGCCGAGCCCGCCAGGCCGGCACTGAGCCGGCCTTTGCAGGGCCGGCGCACGCACAGGTCAGGCACGCTGCTCAGCTGCGGCGCGCACGACCATGACCACGACCACGCCGCCTGCAGCGGCCACGCGCATGCGCACGTCGACCCCGACGACGTGCGGCTCAACGTCAGCGCGTCTGAGGCACAAGGTGTGCCAGGCGTGCTGCCGTACGCTCGCTCGGCCAGGGAGGGAGCGGCGCGTCATTAACGTGTAAGCTCTGCGCCAGTGCGGGAACAGGTCGACCGCGCGGCGGCCATGCTGGACCAGATCATGGACGACGTAGAGCGCGACATCTTGGTCGCCAAGACGCTCGCCGAGGTCACGGGTGCGCTGTACGCCGCCGCCTGGCGCCCGCACTCGCGGCCGGGCCACACCGGCTCTGGCACGGGCAGCTGCGCTCGGCGTCACGCGTCCGCCCTGTGAGAGCGACCCAGACTCCATAGCAGCTCGGCGGCGCTCTCGAAACTGGAGAGCCGCGTGCCGCCCGTCCACACTGTGGGAGCGGCTATGACTGCTCGGTAACCTGGTCGCGGCCGTCCCCCACCCCCCCTGGCAAGCCCTACCGCCGCGCGCCGCAGCGGCCGCCGCCGCCCTCGCGCAGGCGAGGCGCCGGGCGAGGCCGCCGCGGTGGAGGCGCAGGCCGTCGCGGGCGCGGTCGCCGCCCAGCTGGACAGCCTGGATGGCGCGTTTCTGGAGGCGCTGACGGGCTACGCGGCGGCGGCGCGCGCGCGCAACAGCCCGGAGACCGCGCGTGCGCGCCCTCAGAGGGTCGCCTCTGGGCCACCGCCCTGCCTCCTGGGCGCCGCTGCGCGTGAGCGTCGGACAGAACGCTCATTGCAACCGACTCGAGGGTATTAGGAGTGCCACCCACCACGAATTTGTGCCGCCACAGCTGAGGGTCACCCTCGTGTCGTGTCCCCCACTCATGGGCAGACTTGCAGGCCTCCGAGAGTGGCGTGCGGGCGCCAGGGCGGCTGGAGGCGATTCGGGCCGAGGTGCTGGACCAGGTGGCTGCGCGGCTGCCGGCGTCGCTGCAGCTGCTCAACTGCCTGAGCGCGTGCGCGTCCAGGTCAGCCCCTCCAGGCCGGCTCATTGCTGTTCCGCATGCGCGAATGTCGCTGGTGCCAGCTGTCACTGCGCTTCCAGCTGTAGCCGTGCGCCTGTCGAACGGTTGTATAGGCCGTGAGCGTTTGCCTGCAGGCTGGACCTCAATGCGCTGGCAGCGTGTGCTGGCGGGCGATGCTGTCCATGAGCGCTGGCCGGCAGTCCGGCCCTCCTGCTGGCTCCCGCATAAATTGTCTGTATAAGTAGTCAGCGGCACGTCCTGCACCGGGCAGTGCCCGACAGGCGCTCCTGCACGGCGCGCCCCGCGCAGCAGCGAGTGACGCGCGCGCGCGCCGCGCAGCGAGGACCGCGTGGGCCTGATCAGGCGCGCGGCCGGTGGCGGCGGCGGCGGCGCGCCGGCCTGCTCGCTCGCGGAGGCGCTCGCGGCGGCCAACCAGCTCATCGATGACATGGAGGAGCGCATGGGGGCGCCGGACAGGCGCGTGCTAGGGTAGGTTTAGGGTACGCCCCTGCATGCCTGGCAGGCCTGTTCAGCCGATGCCAGGGTCGTGACGAGCCGGGGGGCCGCCTGCTGCCCGCGCGGCACCTCTCTGGACGTCTGCAGGCTGCGCAGCTGCGGGCCTGACGGCGTGCCCGGCGCCTTCCCAGGATCCTGCTGGCGCGGCTGTGCCTGGCGCGCGAGGAGCTGGGCGTCGTGGCGGCCGAGCGCGGCGAGGACCGCGGCCGCAAGAAGGGCAGTTATGCGGCGATGGCGGCGCAGTATACGAGCGTGCTGCCGCAGGGCGCGGCCGCCTTTGTCAAGGAGCTGCTGCAAGTGTCCTCTGCGCTGCAGCGGTGCGTGCCTGAATTTACTTTCTTATCCGTAAACGGTCGCCTTGTTGTCACCTCCCAGTGGTGCAAAGAAAAGATGTACGTGGTAGTCTGGCTGCACACTGGGCAGTGGTGCGCCCTCAGCGCTCCCTTGCCTGGGCGACGTGTGTGCGACTGACAGCGCCAGGCGTGCCGCGCAGGACGGCCTTCCTGCGGGAGGCGCTGAAGCGGGACCTCGAGCCGCCGGCGCCGCCCGCCGGCGCCGCCGCGGCCGGCCCCGTGCGCAGCAAGGACGTTGGCGACGAGCCGAACCGCGTGCGGCCGGGCCGGCTGCTAACGGTGCTGGCCGCGATGCAGCGCGGGCTGACCGCGCAGGGCGCGCCGGCCGGCGACGAGCGCCTGGCGCGCCTGGACGCCATGCGCGCGGCCACGCTGCAGCTGCTGGACGACGTGCAGGCGGAGAGTGTCGGCAGCGCGAGTCCTACGTAAAATTGCCCTCCGGCCCACAGCATAGACACTCTGCTGGCTGGCTGTCGGTTTGATGCGCTGTGCTCTGTTTCGCATGTGAGCTCGTAACGCCCCCCTCGGCTACCCTTGCTCGCAGCGTTTCCGTACGGCATGCAAACGCTGCCTCTGCGTGCAGACTCGCGTCGTTGCAAAGCGTTCGACATGCCGGCGTATACACAGGACCAGGCGGTGGCGCTCCTGCAAAAGTGCGACAGCGCGGATGGCTCATCGGTGTTTGATCACTTGGCCGGCGTGGTGCTCAGAGTGAGTCGCGTTGCGAGGCAGTCTGCTCACAGCCGGTCCGCAACAGCATGCATGCAACCCGGGTGACCACTTGCGGCCGCCCGACCAGATCCTGGAGGAGCAGCCGAGCAGCGCCCTGGACCTGCTGGAGACGTCCCTGCTTGTGAAGCGCACAGCCGCGCCCCCGGAGAGCGGCGGGGTTGAGGGCGCTGTGCCGGTGCGCTCAGCTCTGCTTGAGCTGCGTCGCTGCTGCGCCCTGCTGCCTCTAGCCTCTCACACGGCGCTGCACCAGGAGCCCCTGGATACCAGCGCGGCGCTCGCCGAGCTAGAGCTGTTCAGGCGCGGCCCCTTGCCTGAAGCAATCCGCAGCAACGTGACCAGAAGTCTCAAACGACCTGCACGAACCCGCGCAGGACGCCAGAGCTGCCCATCGACCCGGAGACAGGCTCCCCCGTGGACAGCGAGGCCGTCAACCAGGCGCGCCCTGCACCACGCGTCCACCGATTCACACTGAGAGCTGTCAGGCGACAAGATATGGGTCCCCTGGCGCTGCACCTACTACGTTTATGTTGTGGCTCACCCTGAACACAAGCGGGCGCGCAGTGCGAGTGCGCGGACGTGGTGGGCGAGGCGGCGCTGCTGGCGGCGGTGGGCACGGGCGTGGGCGCGCGCGAGGCCGCCACGGCCGCCCTGGCCGCGCAGCGCCTCGGCGCAGACGCGGCGGTGGGCGCGGCCGCCGTGCGCTTCTGGGGCAAGGTGCTCGGCGTGCACGCCGACTACTACGTGTTTGAGGCGTCCCTGCGGCCCGCCGACGCCGCCGCAGGTGCTGCCTGGCTCCCGACTCGGCGTCACGAAGAGCACTTCCTAACAGTCTCCGCATGCATTCCTGCCCTGGCACACACACCTGCCTGCAGAGCGGTCCCATGCGCGTGTCACCGCACGGGCGCACACAGGCGAGGCCGAGGCCAAGGCAGCGGGCGGCGCGGCCTACTTCGTCTGCGGCCGGCTGGGCGCACCGCTGGCGCGGCTGCCGCGCGCCGGACCGGCGCACATCGCCGCGGCGCAGCGCGTCAAGCGCTTCCTGACCGGCCGCCTGGACGCGCGCGTGGCGTCGTACCCGCCCTTCGCAGGGTCTGAGGCGCACCTGCTGGCCGCGCAGGCGCGGCCGCGCCGGCGGCATGCTGCCGTGCCGCTGCCCGCCCTCGCAGTTCTGCTGCATACGCACATGGTCATCATAGCAGCGCAAAGTGCCATCGTTTCAAGCGAGAGCTTGCCTAGCTTAGTTCAAGCTGCGCCCGGCCACACTGGCCGCCGTTCCGTACTCACACAGCGACACCTTCTTTGGTGCGCAGCATGACTTGCCTGACGCCCTCGGCCTGGCGCTCGCAGGTCGCACGCATCTCTGCGGCCACGGCCGCGGTCCCCGTCGGCCTGTACACGGCGGCAGAGGAGGGCGAGGGCGCGGGCATCGTGCTGGCGGACGACTTTGCGCCGCCCGCGCAGGCCGTGCTGGGCACGCCTGCGGGGTGGTGCCATCGCCACCCGCCCCTGCAGACCGCAGGCGCGGGCGCTGGCGGCCATGTGAAGGGGACTGCCGGGCACCCCCAGCCGCCAGGCACACCTTGGCGAGATGCGCATAGGACAGGCCGGGTTCTGTCACGCTGCCTTTATACGTGCACGCCTGCTGTCATACCAAGGGCGCATGGCCTCGCTGCCAGGCAGGGCGGCAGGGCCGGCCTGCTCATCCTGGGAATTTTACGGACCGGAAGCAGTAACCCTGCCACGCTAAAATAAATGTATGCACGCACATGCTTCGCGCGCTCCAGCCATGCTGAGCGGCTCTGCAAAGTCGCTAGCACACTCAAAGGACAGCCGGCGGCTGCCGTGAGTGCGCTGTCTGCCCACGGCAGAGCCCAAGCCGGACGCCGCCGACGGCGAGGACGCAGCGGCCACGAGCGACGCCGAGGCGGAGGCCGAGGCGCCGCGCGCGCTCGCGCCGCTGGACCAGGACGCGCCATTCGACGGCGGCCCGGCCTGGGCGCCGCTCGCCAGCTGCGCGCGCGCCGAGCTGCAGCACCAGGCGTGGGGGGTGACCGGTCGTTCTGCTCTTGTCGCACAGAACCTTGCGCTAGCGTGTGCTGTTGAACGTCCCGGCGCCGGACCGAAAAGCCAGCCTCACCCTGTGGCTGCCCTGCGTGGCCTGGCTTATGCATGCGGGACATTTGGGTGAGCATGCGCGATGGTGCGTGCCAGGCAAATGAGAGCGGGAGGCGGCGCCAGGTATCACGCAAGAAACTCCCGACTGCATGCGCGCAGGTGGTCGGCGTGCGCAGCGTGCTCTGGCCAGGCGCGGTCGCGGTGGCGGGCCCGGGCGCGGCTGCGCACGCCTGCTTCTACGTGGGGTGGGGCACGACGGCGGCGCCCTTCCTGCCGCCGCCGCCGCCGCCGGTGCCGGACGAGTACGCCGCCGAGCTCGTGGAGTCGGCCGAGCTGCCCGTGCTCCAGGCGCCCGAGCCTGTGGTCGACGACGCGCAGCCGCCTGATGAGGCATGAGCCAGAGCGCGGGCAGGTGTCAAGTCTGTGCGAGGTCATGGGAGCCTCGCACTCTCGTCAAGGAAAGCTGATCAAGGACGGCTAGGACTCCATCTGACAAAAGGGCGAGCCGGTAACTTGCACCCGATGAAAGCAAAGCCAGCAACCCTGCCCTACTGCCAGGTCAGCTCAGCCCATTGATCTACACATTTTCACAGCACAGCTCCTGCGCAATCACACTCACTGCACAAAGCCCTGTGCCGTGCCAAAGACGCTAGCACTTCAGTGCCGCACACCCTCACAAGGACGTGCACGGAAGATGGCGCTTGCGAACCGGTGCTCTTACACCCACATTGGTGCTTATAGCCCGTGGCAAGTTCCCAACAGCTCACTGACTCTGTGCCGTGTCGCTGGCCAGTCTCCAGCAGGTGACAGGCCTTTTCAAAAGCAGAGTCGCGCTGACTAGGTGCGCCACGCTCCGCGGGCGAGGCATGCAAGCCTGATCGTCGCACCTGTGTATAATGCCAGGTGGCTGCACGGCAGGGCGGCCAGCTCTGTTGCGTCCCCACCTCCCCCGGCGAGTGGCGGGGCGGCAGTGGCCACGAGCCTGACCAGCTTCAGCGACCCAGTGTACGACTTGATGAGCCAGGTGAGCCCCTTCTCTGCCTCCGCCCGCTGGTCTTCGGTTGCATGCTATCCCATACATAACAGTATGAGCTTCACCGCTTGGCGTGAAGACTGGTCACCTGAGCAACCAGCCTTGCTGCAACCTTGCCACGCTTTCACCTATGCCCGACCTGTCCACCGTGTGGCAAGCAACGTAACAACATGCTGACACGCTGTCAGCGTGCGTAGCCCTATGAGCGGCCGCCCGCGCGCTCCGGGCCGCGCGCGGCGCCCAAGGACGGCCTGCCACCGCAGCGCACGGCGAGGAGCCACAACAGCTTCGCCGACACCGTGTATGACTACATGCACTGCCCCCCGCAGGAGCGGCCCCCCAAGCGCAGCCCCTGAGGTCGGGGGCGGGCTCTGACACGCCTGTCTTTTGGCGGGTTCTGGGGCCTGGTGCGGCCGGCCGCGCTTCCGCTTCGAGTTTGCTTGAGTCTCGCGCATGCAGGGAGGTGTTTCCGCATTTGGCATTGCTAGGAGTAGGGTGGTGTGAGGGTCTTGCCTCAGGAGAGCCCTGGCAGGGGCGGCAGCCGGCCTGTGTCAGCTAGCAGCCAGTTCTGTAGGTCAGGTGCGTTCATTTTGCCTGGAGACTTGCGACGCTTGTGCGAGACAGGGGCGCGTCATGCGTGAAGTTTTGGATGGTTTTGGATGTTGGTGTGAGCCCTGCAACTAGGTTGCACGCGTGTAGGTTCATGCAAGAGAGCTTGGCAGGCTCTCCCGGTCAGAGGTAAAGAATTGCAGAGCCGCTGCCTGCCTGTAGCTCATGCAAAGCTTACAGGTGAGCTGATTGCTGGTGAAATCCAACCCATATGTGCATCTGGCTCCCCTTAACCAAGGGGAGCACCGCCCAGATCCAAGAGACAAACACCATAGGCCCGAGACAGATATAGCAGCACATGCTCTGACATATTGAACACTCAACAGCAGCGGCCTGTAGAGCAGCGTCGCGCTTCGGAAAGCTGGCAGCGGACCACTGGCTGGCAGCCGACAAGGCGCAGCACCTCTGCGCGTGCGCCGCGCTTGCGGCGGGCGGCTTCATCGCCGCGCGCAGCATCCCTCGCTTGGCAGGCTATCGGCTCTTAGCTGGCGCGGTGCTGAGTCTGACAGCGGCGCTGCTCAAGGAGGTCGGCGACGCGTTGGGGGTGCGGTCGAGTGTCTGGTGTCACCACCTCACCCATGCTCTGCTGCTCACCTTGGGCTCCTCCACAAGAGCTTCGACCTGTGGTGGCCAACAGCCCTGCGTGGTGGCCGCAGTGGTGGCCCGGGGCGCTGAGCCTTCGCGACGTGGGAGCGGACCTTGCGGGGACAGCGGCTGGCCTCGCCGCGGCATCCGCCGCAGAGGCCCACCGCCTGCTGCCGCGCCTGCGCAGGCCCCTGGCGCAGGCGCCGCAGCCGTGAGCAGGCAGGTCTGCCGCCACCCGCACGCGGCCCCCTGACCCCATGCCAGCCAGCGCAGCCCGCCTCCTGGGGCTGCTGGTTATCCTGCCGCTGAGCGTTGCGCTCAGCACGCACGCGGCGCTGCGCTGGGCGATGGCAGCCTACGGCGCCAAGTGGGGCTACCTGGCTGGCTTTGTGTGGCCGTATTGGGGCCTGTGGTGCTACTACGTGCCCAAGCTCGTGGTGGGGTCCCACGGCGTGCGCCAGCTGCTGCGCCCGCCGCGGGGCGGCGCCGCGCCGTGGCTCGCGGCGCTCGCGCCCGCCGCGGGCGTGGCCGCGCTGGGCTGGCAGCGCATCGCCGGCCAAGCCTGGCCGGTGCTGGCCGCGTCGGCGGCGCTCGCCGCCGTCAACGGCCTGGGCGAGGAGCTGCTCTGGCGCGGGCTGTTTTTGCGCTGCTTCCCGCCGCCGCGCCGCTGGGCGGGCTGGGTGCTGACGGGCGTGTGCTTCCCGCTCTGGCACCTGGCATTCCTGGCGGTGGAGCCCGCGCAGACGCCCGGCGGCAACGCGGGGTTTGTGGCCGGGGCGGCGGCGATCGGGGTGCTGTGGGGCTGGGCGGCTCTGCGCTCAGGGTCGCTGTGGGCGCCCGTGGCCGGGCATGCTGCTCTCAACGCGGCCTCCCTGATCGGCGCCCGCTACTTCGCGTAGCGCGCACGCGCGACGCCGCTGCCGCTGGGTGGGTCCTCCACGGGCAGACCTGCAAGCTGGAGGGTCACACTCATGCATGCCTTGTGCCGAGCATGGTGCTGTTATACCATGGCCTCCTCGGCTCTGTGCCAGTGGTGTTCCACTAGTCACGATGCTTGCAGCGCTTCCCAGCAGCCTTTCCGTGCATGCCGCGGCTGCGCCCCCTAGCCCTCTTGGCACCTGCTCGCTTCTGTACGAACTGCGCATCGCTTTGGCGCAGTCGTTCTGCTGCCAAGCTGCTCTGCGGGAAACAGCAGCTCTGCGCCGCAGCTCTCGCGCGCCGGTCTGTGCCAGCGCGCGCTGCGCCGCAGCTGCCGCAGGCGGCACTGCCGCAGGCAGCGCGGCTTGCACGCGGCACGAATGCCTGTCTGGAGGGCGAATGCGCTGACATGAGGCGTGGCTGTAGAGCATGAGCACGTCACCCGCCAGTTGCTCTAGCAGCAACGTTGCTGTAACGCCTCTGTGCTTCACATGCGTCAGGCTGTGGCCCTTTGCTGTCGCTCCTTTCCACCGGCTCAGGCCTCGAGCAACGCTGGCGCACCGCGTCATGACCCTGAGCCAGGGGACAGCCGCAGCACGCGCACTTTCTGCCACACCCGCTTCGGTGCTGGGCCCGACCGGCCCCCAGCTCTGTGAGCCAGCCTGGCCTGCGCATCCTTCCAGACTAGGGTATAGGGCGGGGTAGGGCGCTCCCCCGTGCTCTGGGCCCCCCAGGCTGAGGCGGTCTGCTTGTGACCGCCTACATAAGCCCATGCTCTGGCCCGCCCAGGCTGAGGCGGCCTGCGCGCGCGGGCATGGCGGTGGTGCCCTACCGCATGGCGGGCGCGGGCGCGGACCAGAGCCTGGAGACGCGCCTGTTCCAGGTCGGCGGCCACGCGGTGCAGATCCGGCAGGACCCGCGCGGCAGCGGCGCGCTGCGCCCGCTGGGCCCCGGCCGCGCGGACGCCGGTGACCTCCGGATCAGCCCTGTGGCCTAGTGGATGGACATGCCGTCCCTCAACTGCCGCATGCACACTGCACCCATGCCGGGCTCGGGTGACCTGCGGGCGACGGTTCACTTATAGCTCAAGCAGAGGTAGCGCTGCATGACTGCCAGACATCATTCCAATGCGAGGATGGGCAGGAGCGGATCCCCTTGCTGTACCGTGCGCCAGCAGAGGGTAAGGGGTGCGGCGCTAGGAGCAGGGAGCGCGGGCGCAGATGAGGCGGCGGCCGTGGAGGCGGGCGGCGCAGGGCCGCCGCACGCGCGCGAGCGCGGCGAGGCGCTGGAGATGGTGGGGCTGGTGCGCAGGGCAGACGGCTGCCGTCTGCTAAAGAAACAGCGCATCTAATCTTCCCAACGTAGAGAGGGGGAGGGATAACTAGGCAGCAGCATGGCATGCAGCCGCAGGCGCGGGGTGACTTTGTCTGGCAGCTACATGCATGGAGCATTGTGTGTGCACGTCCTGATGAAGAACTGCCATTGCCAGATTGCCATCTGCGCATTGCCGTGCGCGTAAAAAGGACAGCGTGCCAGGGGGTAGGGCACCTCACCCTATTCCTAATCATCCTAACGCGGCGCCAGGTGGTGTGGCAGAGCGCATTTGTGCTGGCGGAGTACCTGCTGCGCGCGCCGCCCTTCGGGCAGTGGGCGGACGTCCGCGCGGTGGACCTGGGCACCGGCACAGGTGCGGCCCCGGCACGCGGACGCGCTGCGAGCTCAGTCGCCCCGCCAACGGCCCTCAGAACAAGCCTTGCGCTGTTGTGTGCGTGTGTGCGGCACATGCTGCCGCGCGAGAGCGCGCAGCGACCCTTATAGCAGCAGCGGGGCGGCGCTTCGACGGCTGTCCGATTGTGCGCCTGGTCCCTGCATACTGGGCCCGCGGGCCATGCGTGAGCAGAGCAGAGCGGTGTGTTGGGACTGCAACCCAAAGGCACGCGTCTCGCGGCTGCCAGAAAGGGGAGCAACCAACGGCGGCACGACGCGCCTGTGGACAGCGAGACCACGGCAAAGGTGGTCGTGGCTACCCCCTTCGGTCTGGCTCCTCCGCACCTGCGCGCGAGCGGGCGCCCCTGGCGCAGGCGTCGTGGCCATTGCGCTGGCGCTGGCGGGCGCGGACGTGGTCGCCGCGGACCTGCCGCGCGTGACGCCGCTGACGCGCGCCAACGCTGCCGCCAACTGCCGCTCGCCGCCGCACCGCATCCAGGTCGGCCCCGGGCGCTGCATCCGCGGCACGCTGCCGCCGGTGGTTGCAGGCTTCTCTCGTGCCGGCAGCTTGTTGCACCGTCCGGCCGGCCGCCTGCATGCGGGCGGCAGCCATGCAGGACACTGTGCAAATTTTGCGCGCGCGCGGGCATGCGGCGCCCGCTGCGGCCCGCCGCGAGCCGGCTCACGCCGAAGCGCTCGGCCTGCGAGCAACCCACACGCGCTGCCCGGCGCCGCGGCTGACAGCACGCGCGGTGACCCTGTAAACCCTAGGCAACCCTGCACGCCCAGGTTGTCGACCACGCGTGGGGCAGCCCCGTGGCCGCGCTGGGCGCGCGGCCGGACTTCATCACGGGCGCGGACATCGTGTACGAGGAGCGCTGCTTCGCCGGCCTGGTGGCCACGCTGCGCGCGCTGGCCGCGCCGCACACGCTGGTGGTGCTTGCCTTTCGCCTGCGGGGTGCGCCCGCCTGCATGCGTCGGTGAGGGTTAGGGCAGGATAGGATCTCAACCCCACCCTGCATGCGCTGGTCGCGCCGCACACGCTGGTGGTGCTCGCGTTCCGCCTGCGGGGTGCGCCCTGCAGGCGCGCGCCCCTGCACGCATTGGTTAGGGTTATGCTTAGACCTAGATCTGTGCGCATTTTTAGGGCATAATAGGATACATACCCTACCCTGCACGTGTGTCTGAGTCGCTCAGGCCAGGCGCTGCTCCGCGCAGCGGGCTGGTGGCGCTGCCAGGCGCTGCGGCCCTGCTCTGCAGGTTCTGGTGGATTGTCTGGACTGCAAATGACTGTTATAAGCGTGGCGGGCGTGTGCAGAGGGCCAGCCCGACTCCACCAGAGTGCTGTGTTTGTTTGTGATTGCAGTATGCCGCGCGTGGCCAGGGAGAGGTGAGGCGGACTTTGAGGCGCTGCTTGCGGCGAGCGGCTTTGCGGTCCGGCATGTGCCGACGGCTCAGCTGCACGAGGAGTACCGCGGCGGCGAGTACTGCGTCCTTCGCGCCTGCCTGCTGGACCCTTGAAGCAAGCAGCGGGTACAGAGTGTTTTCCGCATATGAATCTGCTCTGCAGGCTTCCAGCTGAACTGGCTGGCCGCCAGCGCGGATCGCTCTGTCCACTTGTGCTTAGCGGTGAGGCAAGGCCCATGGTCGCCTGGTGAAGCATGCAGTCGCCCGTCTCGTAAAGAAAAGACTTGGTATTGAGCGCCTGCAACATGCAAATCCACAGGAGGATATTGAACCCACGCACCCCTAGCCTAGTGAGCTTGGAGGGCGGAGTTACCAACGCTTAAGCCAGAATTGAGCTGGCTATACCCGAGGCCGGTTCCGCGCAGCGTTGAGCTACCCGTATGTCGGTGGAGAGCGCACCCCAGATCCTGGAGCACCTGAGTGAAAGTTTGCCGCTGACGCTGCATGACACCAGGCATGCGCGCATGGCCACCATCCCCACCTGCTAGAGCTGCCCACACACGTGGCGGCAGAAACGTGAAAATGTATCCATGGCACCAGGTGGGTGCCGAACAGTGCGCGCCTGGTGGTGCTCGGGGCGCATGCAAGCAACACCGGGTGCCTGCGCGTGTACGAGCTCGAGGGCCACAGGCTGGCACTGCGCGGCGAAGCCAAAGGGCCGAGCCCCTTCAAGTCTGGCACGTTTGCGGCCTCCAGCCTGGCTGATCGCCACCTCGCCACCGGCGACTGTGACGGTGCGCGCTCTGGCCCAGCGTGAAGACGGAGACTTTGCTATCAAGCAGCAGCACTCTTGTCTGTCTGCCAAGGAGAGCTGTGTGTCATGAGGAATGCACAAGGCTGACACTGGACAGTGCAGGCAGGCTGCAGCTGTGGGACCTGGAGCGGCTGGATGCGCCTGTGGCGGGCGTGCAGGCGCATCCCCAGGCCATCAACAAGGTCGACGGCTGCGGCGGGCAGGTGTGTTGAGCTTGTGCGCAGCTGCTGGGCAAGCCAGAGGCGTCCCTGCCTGTACATACTTCCCGGGTGCTGTCAGCGCCAGCCAGTGGCTTCGAGCACATGATAAACCAATACTAACAAGCTCCTAGAAACTTGAAGGTCGTCGAGGCATCTCAAGCAGGCTGTCAACACAGCGCAAGGGATCCAGCGTAAGACTGACAGCACTGGCGTGGAATAGAGTTGCATGCGCATGGTGCCGCGCGACATGCAGTACCCAGCCAGGTGGTGTGGATGCATGACCTCCAGCTGTCTGGCAGCCAACTTTGGCTGTTTGCCCCGCGCAGGGCTGCGGCCAGCCAGAGGTGGCGACCTGCAGCCGCGACGGGTGTGTGCGCGTGTGGGACGTGCGCCAGGCGGACACACATGTCGCGGCGTTTGAGCCTGCCTCCCCAGATCAGGCAAGACCTGATACCAGGCGTGGCTGTGTGCCTTGGGCCAGAGTATGAAGGCAACTACAACATTGTTGCAGGATGATGTTGCGTTGTCATATGACTACACTGCCCTGCATGTTGATATGACCAACCTGGTGGTATCATAAAGCTTGCAAGCCTTCACACTGCTGACTGCCTCACACTGCGCAAGGCTGACGGGCTTTCCGCAAGCAGCGCATGGCCCCCTCCCAGACGGGGGCGCACGGCGCAGGCGCGCGAGTGCTGGGCGCTCGCCTTCGGCGACGCGCACTGCGACGCCGAGCGCTGCCTCGCGGCCGGCTACGACAACGGCGACTTGAAGCTGTTCGACCTGCGCACCAACCGGCTGCGCTGGGCCGCCAACCTGGGCAACGGCGTGTGCGGCCTGCAGTTCGACCGGCGCGACATCGCGATGAACAAGCTGGTCGCAACGTGCCTGGAGGGCCAGTGCCACGTGTTCGACATGCGCACGCAGCACCCCAAGGAGGCGCGCCATGGCGCGGCAGAGCCCGCCGATGGGCGCGCCCGCGCCCCTCGCGCGGGGCCTGTCTCGCGGGCCTCACACGGCATGCCAAAGACCTGGCGCGGCCAGCGTGCCGCCCTGCTCACATGCCGCGGCCGCCACTGCATGCAGAATGGGTCGGCGCTCCTGGCAAATCTGGTAATACAGTGCATATGGGTAATATAAAGAAAGCCACATTCAGGGCCCACCGGGTGTGCGCCAGGGCTTTGCGAGCGTGGTGGACGGCATGGAGCACGGCGCCACGCTGTGGTGCGTCGCGCACCTGCCGCAGAACCGCGACGTGTGGGCGCTCACGGCCGGCGACGGCACCGTCGGCCTGTACCGCTACCGCTACCCGGACAAGCGGTGCGCAGCCACTCGGCTGCGCAGCAGGCCAGGATGCGCATGCCTGCCCTCCGCACGCCAGGCCGCGCCCTAAACCCTGGTGTCACGCACGCCCCTGGCCTGCCCCTCTCTCAGTACGTCTCTCGGTATGTAGCCGCCTCTCCCGCCCTCCCGAATGCTTTTGAAGACGGCCGTGACCAGAACTGCGGCCGTAGCGGCTCACACCAAGCACGCGGCCGCTTCAGCGCCCGCCCTGGGCGCAGATCCGCAAAGGCCGGCAAGGGCGCGGCGCGCGGCGTGGCGGGCGCGCTGGAGCGCCTGGCGGCCCGCGGCCTGTCCAGCCAGCCGCTGACGGGCTTTGACTGGTCGCCCGACAAGCTGGGCCTGTTCGCCTGCACCGCGCTGGACCAGACGCTGCGCGTGGGCTTCGTCACCCGACTGCAGGCGCTCTGACCGCTGCACCCTACCTTGACCCTATCCTGGACCAGACGCTGCGCATTGGCTTCGTCACGCGGCCGCAGGCGCTCTGACCGCGGCGGCCGCGCGCGCGTGCCGCGGGACGCCGGCGCCGGCGGTTTCGGACGTGGTCCTCACTGCTTTGGCGCTCGGCTCCATGTGTGCTGGTCCTTGCTGGGGCACCGCTGCGCCTGCGTGGCAGCTTAACGAATCGCCGCCGAGACAGCATGCTTTCCCGCCTTGTCAACAGCCAAATTGCAGCCGCGACCTCCGCAACACCGCACAAGAGCGCTCGAAACATGCACGCGCCCCAGGATGCCTCTCCGGTGCAGATCGAGCGGGCTCTCCGCTTGGCTGGGCCGGGCGCCGGCGCGCGCGCGCGCGTGTCAGACCCAGACCTTGACGCAGCCGTCCACGGAGGCGGTCAGCAGGCAGGCGCCCGCCGGGTGCATGGCCAGCGAGGTCACGCAGCCCGCGTGCGCGGCCAGCTCCGCCACCAGCCCCTCATCTACCAGCTCCCAGAAGCACACGCGCCCTGGCGCCGCGCGCGCCCAGGTCGGCATAGCGCCCTTGGGCGGCCCGGCCTGGACGTTCTGTATCAATTCTCTGGTGACACTCGGCTTTGATGCCCTGGTTGTCAGAGCCAGCGCGCATGTATGAGCGGCCGCTCCACACTTTGAGCCGGCCTGTGCATGATGAGCCATGTGCGTGGCGCGCATGTGATTGTACGCAGGCATGCTCACAGGCACCCCCATGTCAGGAGGCCGCCCCACCCGACCTCGCATTGCGGCCCCTGCTGAGCTTGCGTCTGTGCGCAGCACGGAGGTGCTCGGCGAGGTGCCGCTCCCCGAGCGCGCGCGCTGAGCAAAGGGAGGGGCGGTCAGGCGGAGGGGCCAGCGCGCCGTCCTCGGAGCCGCACAGGACGTAGGCGTCGGAGGCCGTGAGCGCGCAGTCCGTCTTGGCAGTCGCATGCGCGTGGCCTGCGCGCGGCGGGGCGCGCGGCGCCCGTCAGGGTGTGCGCAGGCCGGCGTCTGCGTGGGTCGGCCAGCTCTGCGCCCGCACGATCGGACCGCGCTTGCACCGACGCGCAAGAGCGCGACCAACCCTGTGCCTCGATAGACCGCAACGATAACATGCCTCGCGCCATGCATTCTGGCTTAGCAGGAGGCATGGTGGCCGGGTACGCCGGGCTGAGCACAGACGCAGGGCATCAGTGCAGCTGCCGGAACACCGCGCCGCGCGCGGGCGCCCGCGCAATGCTCAGCTGCAGGCCGTGCAGCAGCCGCCCGCCCGCTTCGCGCGTGATGACATGAGATGCAAAAACCAACTTCGCTGGACAAGGCTCGTTGCCAGGCGCGCGGCGCACTGGTGTACTGCGCGAGCAGCGTGCCGCTGCCTCGGTCGAGCAGGCGCAGGCGCGAGTCCAGGCAGGCGGCGAGCAGGCAGTTGCCGTCGCGCGAGAGCGCCAGGCTGGTCACCGGCCGGCGCAGCTCGTCGGTCGTCACGCATCCGGCGCGCAGGTCAAAGCAGCGCACGCTGCCGTCCACGCTGGCCGCCACGATCTCCGCCCTGCGCAGGAAGCTGAATTGATTCAGGCACAGACAGCACATGATGGCACATAGCGACGCGGAGGTGAGGGCCCACTGCGCGACCGCTGCAACGATCTCCGCCCTGCGCAGGCCCCGCTGCCTGCTTGGCGACTGGGTTTGGGGCAGGGAGTAAGGTATCATACCCTAGCCCTGCGGCATGCAGCCTGCGCCTGATCCTGTGCACGAGCGCGAGCGCCGAGGGGCGCCTCTGCCAGACCGCTCCATGCCAGCCGCACATGCAGACCAGCGCGGCGCAGACCCTCGGCGTGCACGGGATTCCACGGCCCTGTCTTTCACGGGGAGCCCGCACATGCACAGAGCCACGCGGCGGCTGCACAGCTGCATCCGCATAAGGCGCTGAGCCTCCAGTGGCGCCTGGCTGCGCGCGGCCCGCGGCGCACCGCTCGGTGACGAGCACGGCGGTGACCGAGTCCGCAAACGCCTTGATGCTCTGGATGGGGTCGAAGGAGCGCGAGCGCATGTCCCACACGCGCACGGCCTGGTCGTACCCGCCGCTGACCACCGTCTCATCGCCGGGCCCGCAGCACAGCTGCAGCACACGGCGCAGCAGCATCAGGGCCCGGTCAATGCCCCAGCAGCGCAAATTTCGGAGGCGGGCTGCGCCGTCGGCTCACGTCCGTGGACAGCCGCTTCAGGCAGGCTTGACAACTTCAAAACGCATGCAGGACTGTTCAGGTTATGGTGACGCCTGAACGGGCAATGCCAGGGGCACCCCGCACGGGCAATGCTAGGGGCACACCGTGTTTACTATGCCGTCGTGCCCGCGGAACTTGCGGATGGTGCGCCCTGTGGCAACGTCCCAGACAAAGACCTGCCTGTCCCCGCCGCCTGACACCAGCCTGGCGCCCAGGCAGCCCACGTTGTCTGTCAACCTCTCGCTCGCTGTCTGCCGCAGCAAATAGAGCAACGCCAAAGCTGAGCCATGCTGCAGACGCTGCAGCGCACTTGCTGTTGTCCTGCGACACCGCCACGTCACGGACGTCATAACCGTGCCCTGCACGCCAGCGCAGGCTGGGTAGTCAGCACCTCCTGCGCCAGTCGTGCTTGTGACCCAGGCGTGCTCGGTCACGTGCGTGGGTGACTTGCACAGGACGCCATGCACCCAGTGGCATACCTTGGTATGTCTTAATAGATACGCCGCGGTGGGGGTTCCACAAGCGGATGGTCCGGTCCTGCACATCAAACACAGTGTTTCGCCTCAAGCGGCGCACTGCAAGTGCTCGAGCCCAGTGATGGGCATGGGAGGGCGTCACACCTTGCCGCAGGACAGGCAATATGTGCCGGAGCGGTTGAAGCGCACTGCCAGCACCGCGCCCTCGTGGCCCCTCAAGCAGAACGCCTCCTCGATCGGCAGGTGCTCGGTGACCTCGCCGCTGGGCTTGGCAGGCATGCAGCGCCAGCGCTAGCCCCTTCAAAGCTCTTGCTACCTGCGCAGACGCTGACTGAATAGGCTGTAACAGCTGCCTTGTACTGAGGAGTAGAAGCCCCAAGGATGACCTACCTGTGCTCGCTGCTTGCTCTCGGGTCCTCCTGCAGAGCAGGTCGAGCGACACACGGGAAGCGCCAGCTCAAGTACACCTCATCTCTGCTGCTGTGGACAAGAGTGACCAGAGCTCCGAACGAACCTGCGCTCTGCGCATTGTATGAAGCAGTAGCTACCGGGCGGGGGTGTCTGGCGGGGGCTTGCAGAGCGCGCGGCGCGCGTTGATGACAGCGGAGCCACTGCGGGCCTCAGAACCAGGCGGCAGCCCTGCTGCGGCGAACGGTGGGGAAGAGCACGATGGCTTCGAGCAGGTCCTCCTCGAGGGGTGCAGTCTATCAGGTTCGCACCCGCCGGACCCTCCTGTGTCTCCAGCAGCGAGCCTCCTGCTTGTCACAGCTTGCCAGGTGCTGCGCAACGCGAAGTCAGCGGCGCGGCGCCCGATGTTCGCAAGCTCCACCGGCAGTGACACCCCGGGCGCCCGGGGGCGCAGACGCGGAAACGGCACAGCCGCAGGCCCCGCAGACCGGCCCGCCGCCCAGCGCAAAGTCGGGCTGGAGCGGCGGGGGCGGCGCGGACAAGCTTGCGGCGCCGAGCGCGGGCGCGGCGCGCTATGGCCTCGTGACGCCGGGCGCGGGCCGCGATGACCCCGCCCGGCCGCTGCTGGACGGCGCGGCGCTGTCGTCGCCGGGGAGCCCCGGCAGCGCGGCGCGCCTGGAGCTGGAGGGTGCGCGCCCCGCCGCGACCGCGGCACCGCTGACCTGCGCCTGCGCCCGGGCGGCTGGCCTGCTTGCGAGGGCTGCCTACCAGCCCGGCAGCGCGCGCCCGGCGGAGTGGGCACCCCATGGCCTTGCGACGCAGCGCTGCTCACCCTTGGTACAGCCCGCTTGGGCACGCTGCCTGCGGCGCATGGTCCGCCGGTCTGGCCGGGCCGTCGCGGGCCGCCCGGCGCGTGCAGCTCGGCGAGCCGCAGAGCGCAACGTGCAGCCCAGCAGCCCGGCAGGCTGTGCGCGGCAGCGCTTCGGCGCCGCGGCCTGCACCACGAGCGGGACAGCGGCCGACGAGCGCGCGCCTGTCTGAGTGGTGCTGACCTGGGCCGCCAGGGCCGCCCGCCGAGGCGCACCCCATCCCGCTCGCGCAGCGCGTGTACATGGTCGCCATCTTCACGCTCACCG
>JAABUH010002097.1_pt1 | contig 19880 bp, 33 predicted proteins | sample 5559121 | NCBI WGS metagenome assembly JAABUH01 (sample SAMN10711871, study PRJNA513364) | rock metagenome | isolation source: Antarctica rocks | place: Antarctica: Victoria Land, Battleship Promontory nord | collected 2015-12-28
TTGGGTCTAGATATCAGGACATGGATCCATATGGAGGTCGAAAAGTCAGAGGAGAGTGATTTGCCACGCTGACGGGGTTTCGGCGTTAGCTCCTCCATTCGTGACACCCCTGTAGGCCAAGAGGGGACCCTGAGATCTGGTCAGACGGGAGAATGACACCGCAACGCCGAGACGAAAATTAGGGGGTCGATCATCATATATCATGCAGTCCCCAGCAATTCGTCTAACCACCTTCGACTACTGCTGCTCAAAGTTGGAAAGTCATGAAGGTCTCACCTTGCTCCGCCTTAGTGTTGACCGTGGTGGCGCTCAACTCAGTCACCGCGTCCGCACGGAAAGCTATGCCGCCTCTACGGTCGCGAGATTCGTCGGGCTCTATTCAGTCCTCTTACGATTTCATCATCGTAGGTGGCGGGACCGCTGGTCTGGTAGTGGCGAATCGATTGAGTGAAATGGCGAATCAAACCGTCTTGGTCGTTGAGGACGGGTCGGCACCGACAGTAATCAAGTCGTATCAGGTTCCTGGAGCGGATCAACAGGTGCTGGGTGAGTGTACACCTCATCATGAACTTATGGCTAATAACCTGTCTCTCTGGACAGGATCTCAGATCGATTGGGGCTTTGTGACGGCCCCCCAGACAGGCTTGGATGGCCGACAGATCGCTTATAACCGTGAGTTGGCTGTGTCTGCTATGTTCCCCATGACCTGCTGTAGCTTACTTTACTGCAGGCGGAAGATGCCTGGGTGGAAGCAGCGCCATCAATGGATTGACATACATGCGAGGGTCATCCAGCATCTACGACCTCTGGGCCTCGATGGGCAATCAAGGTTGGAGTTGGAACGACGTTTTCCCTTACTTCAAGAAGGTGAGGCAGATCCTCTTGTCCTCCCTTGCAAAGACATCAACCTGGTCCAAGCTGACGAAACCTTTCGCACTGTCTTCAGAGCACCAATTTTATCCCACCTGCGGAAAACAATACTCGCTTCGCCGGGTACGACCCCTCGGCCTATTCCTCTGACGGCCCGATTCCCGTTGCCTACCCCTCATACGTGTACGACTCAGCCTACGCGTTTGTGGAAGCGATGAGCGACATTGGAGTGCCTTATAACCCCGAGCTGAACGCTGGGCACAATGTCGGCGCCAAGAGGGAGACATACGCATTCGATGGCAGCAAGCGGGTCTCAGCGTACGACGGGTACTATGTTCCAGTCCAAGGCAGATCGAACCTTCGGGTGGTGACCTATGGTCAAGTTCAGCAGCTCCTTCTCAGCCAAAATGGCACAAAGGCAGCCACGGGCATTGTATATGTCGACACGTCGACGGGGATGACGAAAAATATCACCGCAACTAAAGAGGTAATCATGTCCGCCGGAGTGTTCCAGACTCCTCAGTTATTGATGTTGTCGGTGAGTGAGCTCCGATTATTGAGGACGCCATTAGCGCTGAGGACTTTCCGGGGTTCAGGGCATCGGACCGAGCCATGCGTTGACTAGGAATGGTATTGAGGTGTACTACGCCAACGAGAACGTCGGCCAACAGTAAGTGATAATCCTTGTAGAGCAGGAGTCTTTTCTCTGACATCATGATAAGCCTGCAAGACCACGTTCAGTTCAGCATCATTGCTCGAAGCCAAGCTTCTGCGTCTGCGGAGGCCGTCTTTAGCAATTATGCCAACCTACAAGCCGCTCAATCACTCTACTCGAGGACCGGCGGTGGCCCGCTGAGCGCACCGCTCTCACCAGCGTTCGCCTTTGAATCGATCAACGTCACCGAGCTCCAATCTCTCGGGTTGAACAATCTGATTGCTCAAGGCCGCATCAATCAATCGCACGTCGAATACCTAATCGAGCCGATCTTCTACCCGCAAATGCCGACACCTCAAGGTGTCTCGAGCTTGCGAAACGAGAGTTACATTTCGTTGACAGCTGTGGTAATCGCCCCGGTCTCGAGGGGCAACGTCACGCTTCATTCGAACCAGGTGACAGATGCTCCGGTGATCAATCCAGGGGTGAGCATGCATGCAAATCTTGCTGCTGACGTCCGCAGTTCTTGACGGCTCCTGAGGATGCAGCGATTGCCCTCCGTTCCTTCAGGAAACTACGACGACTCCTAGCCTCATCGTCATTCTACAACATGACCATCGGCCCCAACCATGGCGAAGTCGCACCCGGTGCTTCTGTACAGAGCGAGGCGGATATTAGCCAGTGAGGAGTCTCGTCGCCTCTCAAGATGAGTACCTCAAGAATTCGTGTCAGGTACATCTCCGATGTTTCGGGAACCATCTGGCATGGCAGCGGTACCTGCCAGATGCTACCTCAAGATCAAGGTGGGGTTGTGGATTCGAGTCTACGGGTCTACGGCGTTCAAGGATTGCGGATCGTCGATGCGAGCATCTTCCCAATTGTACCCGACGCGCATATTCAGGCAAGTCTATCGAGTGCACTAGTCCCTGACGACATTCGCAGGGCGCTGTCTATATGGTAGCTGAGAAAGCGGCCGACATGATCAAGCAGAATTGGAACATCTGATCCAGTTGAATGAACGCGGACGGAACCTTAGCAGATTCGCGAAATGTGGTGGAGGGGTATTATAGAAGAGAGATTGACTACGAATGTACAGTTCGGGTCCAAAATAGACGCCCCGCCAAACGCTTCCACCTCCTCTAGTGCTTCCGAGAGCTGTTTTCTAATGCATCCATGAACATATGGACGTGGTCGCACCTTCCCTACAGCACGTTTGATCACATGTTCTCAATCGGGTTTAAGTCCGGAGAGCGAGGAGGATGGGAGATCCGAAACGATGCCCAAGGCCCGCCCGCCCGCTGTAGGCGGTCGATTCCGCTACGTGAACGGTCAAACCCAGAAAAGCAGCCAATCAGCCTTGATCGGTGTACCGTCTCAGCATTTCTTGGTGTCCCGTCCCCATTGGTGCAAACTCCGCTTGAGGGCTTTCGAATCCAATCTCCGGCGTCACCATAAGAGATGAATGAAGTGTTATAATTTCGTGGATGCAATAATCCGGATTCCCAGGTATCGGCAGTGAGGGCAGCTCGAGGGGTGCCTACGGACCCGGCAACACTGTTCTCAGAGCCAGACGGGCGTTTCTGGGGGATCTGATACGGTATTGCAGAAATAGTGAGCTGAGGGGCTGTCCCAATAATTCGACCGCGTCTGTTGCTCATCACCCGTTTAGCTTCTCCCTCTCGTCGTTGACAACTGCGAGGCCGCTCCTCCGTAGCAAAACCATTCTGTAAGGGTAAATACTGACCGCAGTGTCATACTTGTCCTCTGAAAATACCTCCTTTCCCATCAGTCAGCACTCCCATTGCCATGACCAGCCTTCTCTGAACGTATAGATTATAAGCCGGCACGATGGATATGACCAAATTTTGCGATCTTGCATTTGCTCGCTACCGTCTTCGAATGGGAGATAAGACTGCTGGAATCTTCATGGCGGATACATCGGCCGTTCAGGCTATCATCGAACTGGCCCAGCGAACACAATATTCACGTTGAAGAAAGGTCTTTGAGGCCGGCATTTGCTCGGCTGCCGAATACTCTGGTGCGCCTTCGAACTATTCAATAAAACAACGCCGTTACTCTCATGCGCTCGAGTGCTGGGTCTCGGAAGACAGTCCAGATGTAAGAGTGATGGAGCTTGGTCGCTTCGGAACAGAGGTCAAAACGCATCACCGAGCCTGGCCAACCTTAGATGTGAAAGCAATTGCCAATTGGAGGACCTTTTGGTGACTTTATCCTGTTGTTCGCTCTTCAAAGGATCGTGGGATCCGTACGCGGTCAAAAGAGAAATGCAATCAGAAAGCGCTCGGTTTCATTATTGGCAAGTGAAGAAGTGTCTTCCGCCCGCGGTGTCCCAATCTAATAACAGGGATCATGCTCGCTCCGGAATCCAGACATGACACGCTACTCCAGTTCGTGATGACTTGCCTTGTCGGGGTGATTTGTGTGAGTATTGCATGTTTCCGATTCTTCGCCCACTACAGCGCCTGACGCCGAGGTGACATTACCGTTCCAGCGAGGGTGGGAGAAAAGAAAGGGGAAGCAAGCAGGACAGCAGAAAGTTGCAGGTACTAAGGATCCGCAAGTCAGCCCACGTCTGCCTCAAGATAAAAGGAAACCGATCTTGTGAGAGTGCTTCTGTCGAGATTACGCACCCAAGTGCCCGTCAAGGATATAAGTACCGGCGAGCTATGCCCAGACCCGACACACTTCATGCTTGATACAAAAGCCCCGTGTCTGGTCGTTCTCCCTGTCCCTTCAATGAGAATTGACCTCTATGACACATCGGCAGTCTGGAATGTATAACACTGCTGCCTCGGACCCTACTACTTCGAGCCCCCCGACCGGAGCAGATATCGATGTGAGGGAATAAACATTATAACTATATCCCAAGTCGGACATTTACAGCTACGTCTCGAGATCCGTTCCTGATCCAACCAAAATACGTTCCGCTCTTTCCAACAGGACACGAGAGTCTGTTTCAAGCAGGACTATCGCTTGTGAAGGTTTTCTTCAGCCTTTCTTCCGATAGCCGCACAAGGAAAGACGTTCCCTGGCGCTGAACCGCAATCAGCTATTACCGAATGGTGTGGGCGAAGGCAAACGCGACTTACCTGATTGAGGACAAACAGCTCATCAGTTGACCATCTCAACATCCGTCGATGACTTTGGCAATATAGGAGCCGAGGCATGAGTCCATTGCAGCCGGATCCGGCGGACATGGAGATGAGCCTGAGTCGGTCGGGCCTGACGTATCGTTGAGAACGTTGACGTTTTCTCCAGCGATCTTCTGCCGAATCTTGTGTTGAGTGTCCGGTAAGCGATCAAGTACCGCCAAGCCAATGCAGCATAGTTAAGATCGAAACCAACCATTGACGAGCTTGGGGCTTTCGTATTTCTGCATGCAGTTTGGTACTTGCTGCTTATTCCCCTTTCCACCCTTCATTCCCGAGAACGCCTTGATTGACTGACTAAAGATCCTTGTGAAGGTCGGGCTCTCCCTGCCGTTCCCTGACCTTGGGTCCAATGTGGTAGAAGGACAAAAAGAGTAGCAAGAAGACGACATTGATCATGGCCATGCCGGTATAGGCCGGCCCATAGCCGCTCAATTCTGCCCAAGGGAGAGCGAAGAATCCGACTGCACAGGAGAGGCATTCAGCATGGCTCGAAAAATCTGAGGCGACGAACCGGTGAAGCTGAAACCGTTCTTGACGAGGTTGAGCACCGCACCGCATTCTGCACTTTGCGGTTTGTAGCAGTCCTGCCATCTGCGTCAGAAAGGCAATATTAAACCTCGTAGTTACTCACCAAGACGTAAGTATACACACTGGTACTCGCAAACTGAAGGCCAACACCAGCGATGCCCGAGCAAACGGCGGTATCGTACCAAGGCTTCTTATTCTGGACAGCGTACCCGAAGCCGACTGAGTTGAGATGAGTCCGGGCGTATCTTTAAAAAATGGAACTACTCACTGATGCCCGCGGTCATGATCAAACTGAATGGAGCGATCCACAGTCGCGTCTCAGGGACATGTCGACCGTTGTGTCGCCTTGCATGAACGTTCGTGAGGTAGTCTGTAACCCATCCTGCGCCCAATTCTCCGACAATACAACCGACGGAGAGCGGGACGCCCAGCCACAGACCTGTCTTCGCGGGATTGAACCGATAAACACCCTTCGCGATCGCTGCTCCAGTGACAGCGAAGAGGACGCTACCGAACATGTTGGTCGTGCCGAAGAAGCAGGCAGGTATGAGGACGCAAAGGTATCGAAGCATAATGAAGGGTCGGACGAAGTCCATCGCCTTGAGATTTCGGTTGAGCACTTTTCCTCGGGGAAACAGGGTGCTGGCGAAGCTTTTGGACTCGAGCTGACTGCCTTCAACACGCGAGAAGAGGGTTTCGCGCAGTGTGAAGAAGGCGAGGGTGTAGAGCGCGCCACTAACGATCGCTGGGACATAGTAGCACCATCGCCAATTGACGTTCGTGGCGATGAAACCACCCTGAACAAATGGAATGAGCGTCGAGGCGAGCGTCGAGTGCTGGTCAGCAGAGGAAGACGTTCACCATGATCGGCGCAACATGCGGTCTAGCCATAGAAAGTGAGCGAGCATCAAGTGGTACAGGACGCGACTGACCCATTATTCAGGAGGAGTACGTAAAAGCTACATTACATCGTCAAGATGTGGAAACCGGGCTTGCGGGAATGGACTGATCGCCACGTACCCCGTCCACAAGCCTCGCTCTCCAAGCGGGAATATATCCGCAATCGTCGCAGGCGCCAGGGCCAGCGCGACCCCTCCCCCACCACCAGCGAATACACGGCTGAGCATCAAGGTACCGTATGATTTCGCTGCACCTGAGCCAGCTTCGGCGGCGATGTGGACGGCGGTGGCGAGTAGGTAGACGGGTCGACGTCCCCATATGTTAGCGAAGGGGACGAGGAACATTGGGAAGACCCCGGAAGCGAGAATATAGGTGGTGGTCGAGTAGCTCGATTGCTGGACTACTTTTTGATGGGCACGGTTCCTAAGGTCTCGAGAGGATATGCGCTCACCTGTCACATGTAAGGCAGCTGACATGGGTACGAAGGCTGAGTTGATGACGGCGTTCCCTGTAAAGATGGGTGATCGGTCACTATGGCCTTTTGGCTGTTGAAGAGGGATCTCACCCAACTGCATCATGAAAGCGATCGACGAGACGAGGACTACCAAGTATGCACGTTTCCAGTAGGGCCAGTTCAAGGGGTCATGCTGAGACTCTTTCAACCAATCGCCGTGTGAAATAACAGAGAGAGACTGACCGGACTATCACTCGCTTGCGGTATCATCGGGTTACCATATCGATCAAGCTTGAGCGCACGGTCACAAGGGCGATTAGACAGAAAACTGTCTCGGTGATTATTGGCATAAACCATATCCTCGCGATGACTAGCTTCGGGGCGGCCTTTACTGCTTTCGATAGATCCCATCGTGATGTTTCTAGAAAGGTGAAGAGATCAGCGCATACGATGATGCGATCCTACCGGCTTCGTACATGGGGAGTTTCCGGCATGTTGAGAAAACGGGGAAAGGACGGGATTCTCACGGCAACGGCACGTTTCGATCAGGGGAAGCGCGCGGGCAGATCGGCTCGGAGTGGCTCCAGATGCCCTCCGCTCGGGGTGTACCGGTATCTCTCTCCGCTGGGAGCGTACCGGTATCTCTCTTGTCCGCCTGACTAATGCACCCTTCGAGCCGTGCCATCGAGTCTTAGGGATGTGCAGATACTTTCCACGTAACTGATCTCGTTCTTCGACATCGTTCCAAACTGCATGACATGATTTTACTGCGGAGAACGCGTTTTGGGCGACATCATGCATGACCGTAGCAAGGTTGTAGACAGGTCAGCGACCCCCTATGTTTGTGAAGGGTACAAGAAACACTAGGAAGATTCCAGAGAAGGGGATATACGTTGTCATTGAGTAGCTGGTCTGTCATCAGATTGCCATAAGTCATCGATCGAGTTCTACGTTGTTTCACATATTATGTCCTTAGTTGAGAAACGATCGAGGCAAAGCTGACACGCCGCTTGGATGGGGATGCATCGGATGTCTCGGAAACACCGGGAAGTCCGAGAGCTTGACTCTAGGTTAGATGCAGGGATGTTGCCGTCATTACCGATGGCATCGGCATCAATGTCACGGTCGATCCTCAGGACGTACCCTCTCCGCTCGCAGTACTCAAATCCCAATCATGTCGACGCCGCAATCAGCTACGCTCAAGGAGCTGTACAGAACATTCATAACCGCCTGCCACATCCTTCACCACCATGGCATCCTGTCCGTCCCCCTCCCCAGTGTGTGGAAGTGCGCTGACGAGAGATCATCAAGGGACGCCTACGGACACCTCAGCGTCCGCCATCCATCGAAGAACGAAATCTTCATCATGACCCGCGAAGCCCCACCCGGTACAATATCCTCCCCGCGCGATCTGATCGAATATCATATCGTTGATGGTAGCCCAGTCGACCCGAATGCCCCACCGGGCTTTTCGGAACGATGTATACATTCCGAGGTTCTGAAGATGTACCCACATGTCAACGCTGTGATCCACTCGCACTCGTCAGCAGTCGTACCGTTCGGTATTTGTGGAGTACCGATGCAAGCTTGTTATCACATGAGCTCATTTCTCCCCGAGACCGGTGATCCAGTATCCCTGATGATATCGCGGGAACTGACATCATATCGTAGTACCGATTTACAACATCCGCGAGTATTACGGGCCTGAGGACAAACAGACCATGCTCGTCGATAATATCCGCTTAGGTGAGACCCTTGCAAGATGCTTCGAATCAGGTGTGGAACCTTCCACTGTAGTCTTGATGTGAGGTTTCCCGATCTGCTTAGGGTCCTTACTGAATCTCGAGACGATAGGCAGAACCACGGGTTCACCTGCATGGCCGCTGCTATCGAAGAATGCGTCAGTCAAGCCTACTTCATCCAGGAGAACGCCCGGATCCAAACCACCTCCCTGACCCTACGCGGGGTATACCTCTCGGGTCCGGACGTCCGTCTCACCCAGGTACCCGAGATAAGCTATCTGTCCAATAGGCAACGGATGGACGCGAGGCATATGGCGGCCAAGACTTGCATGAGACCTTGGGTTTTGTGGAGGCGGGAAGTTGAAGCTCATCCTGTCTACATCGTCAGTTTTAGGATCCTTGCCAATGTGGGATGCCAGCTTACTGGCTGGATGCTTGAGCAGAACGACGCATGACACATTCTTCGGATGAGCAGGTCGAACCAGCGGGAATGATCTTATCGTCTGATCGGTGTTTGAGCGAGATTTACGAGTCACTCCTGTTTGTCTCAAGCTACTGTTCTACTTTATGCATCCTTATGCTCTTCGCACAACCGATGGCTGTGGACGCTTCGTTTGGCTTGAAACGCCCACGATTCAGTAAGGAGAGTACCACCCGAAAGCCATTTTAGCCATTCGTGGTCCGGGTTCGCGCTTCCCCGCGATCCCACTCGCCATGCCCCAAGGCGTTCTCCTCCCAGCTCCTCCTCCATTCCACTTCCGGGAAGCTCCCGAAGCTCCAGGTATCATCGTCAAGATGGCCGGCGGACAGGCCAATCCACCATATATAACGGCTTTGAATCACCCTCTGGATCGCACCTCTCCTTTGAATCGGAGAAATCGACCGGCGGCCTCTTTCTTTCTGCGCAAAGCTTCGGTGCGAAGCCCTCTCTTACAAATGGTCGAAATGGATCGACGATGCCATGTAGGTCTATTCATCGATCTTGGCGGATTTGCGGATGGTTTGCGCGACGCGCGCTCGAGATAAACCCGGTCGGCGGGTATCACGAGATGGGAAGCGGACCTGATGCGATTTAGTTAAGAAGATTCAGCTACATCTCCGAGTTGGTGGGGAGGGGGTCTCCATAGTCATAGCCCTTGCAATTGTGGACGGGAAGGTCGGTTGTTGTAGGCGGGTAGTCGTGGGTTTGGATCGTGGTGGAGGAACGTTGTTGAGGAACGTTGTTGTGGGAGAGTCGGGGGAGTGCGAGGGGAACCGTTGACTCGTGACTTTCGGCGGACGACTCGAGACGACGAGGGGCGGAAAGAGAAAGAAAGAAAGGTCGAGAGTGAGAGTGAAATTGAGTGAGAGGGAGAGAGAGGGAGAGAGAGTTTCGCCGTGTCGCCGAGGTCCCGCTCGCAAGCAGATCATCTCGAGGCGGCACGATTCCGCTTCTTTGTAACTTGGTGGATGACATTCGACCGGAACCGTTCCCAACACGCCCTTTGATCGACCAGGAGCGTAGGATTGCCTGAGCTGGCTCGACGCTGCCGGCATGGAGACCGAACGAGAACGGAATGAGCAAAAGGCTGCACAAGCCAGCAGCGAGCCAACCTGGGAGCTAGAGTTTCCCAAAGCTACGAGCCGACTATACTCGCGTTCCACTTTCCCCTTCCCCCCGCATTTGTCTGATTCTGGATCAGGATGGACGCAGTCGACACCTTTCAAGAGAGGCTCCAATTCATCCGAGGGTTTAAGTTACCCTTCTGTAAGCCGACAGTATACGCCAAGTCGTCGTCGTCGGCGGAGCGAAGAGATTCGACCCGGCTCGACCCGACTACGGTCACCGATCGAGGGATCCCTCGAGAGCTCAAAGTCTATCGCAACGACGAGTTACCCGGTCTCGAACCGATCCGGTCGGCTCTCGAAAACTTCCTATTCTCCTCACACTTCCCCGAAGCCATCTTCCGCCCGGATGGTCCACTCGATAATCTCCGTGGACGCGCTCGGGACGACGCGGAGACCATCCCTCCTTCCGGGGAGACTGGTGTCTCCCATTGGCTCAAGACCGCCCTGTTTGATCCTTTGAACGAGACCTTCGCGTCTACTTCCCCTGGCGAAGCGAGGTCATGGAAGGTGATTGGCATCGGTAAAACGGGGAAGACGGAATGGGCGCTTTTCATGAATGGTGTGATGGTCGTCATCTTGGAATTGAAGCCTCATATCGTGAGTCGAGCACCCTCCCTCTGTTTTTGGCCTCATATTCTCCTCTTGCCCAAGCAAGTGAATTCGGCGCTGAGATGGGCGCGTAGGTTCTGCCCAGCCAAGACATGACGGCCGTAGCGGCTTTTGTGCTTGGGACTGAACGGTGTCAGGTATCCTCGAGCTGGGCTCAGTCGAGTGTCAAGGCGCAAAATGTATTGTATCAGGTGGGTTTTGATCCGCATGCTGAATCTTTGATCCCCTTTCTTGAAAATCGTCCCCTCGCTCGTCGACGCGCTCGTTCAGCCTCCCTGATCCTTCTCGCTCTCCTATAAATTGCCGCTTCCATCTCAACTTCTATTACGCCCTTCCCCAAGGAGACAGCTGATCCAAGCGTAGATGTGGGCGGAGTTCTCGCACGAGACTGCGTGCGAAACGGTCAAGTATGCGGTCGTTTTGAACGAATCCTATCAGCAACAGAGTTCTTCCGGTGAAGGTTTCGACCGATATCATTCCTCCGCCATGCTCTTGTCTCGCACTGAAGATCACATCGGCGTCACCGCATCGCCTGTGAGAGGAAGTCCGTTCGAGGAGGTGAATCGGTTGGAGGTGGTGGGCGGAGAAGGGGCGATGAGTCTAATCACGGCGGACCGGAACAGCTTGGTCGGATCAAAGGGATAAGGAGACCACACGACCTACCGCTGGTCAAATACGCTACCGGTCTATGGCTCATTCGCGCTGAAAACTCGCATCCCGACACCATCCTCCTCGCAAGGCTTCCCTATCATCACCGTCATCACATAGCTCAAGCCCCCGCAACTCAAAGCCCAACTCGTCGCCGCAGTTTCATTGGCCCCCAATTCTGTTGATAAATTTCGATCAGCCGACTGCGTCCCGCTTCGTTGAGCCACTTGAGAGACGGCAACGCGGCTCATGTCCCTGAGGGGGTCTATAGCGGCTTTCGAATGGGTGGCCGCAAGGGCGGGTGAGAACACTTTAAGGATACTCAGGCAAGATGAAGAAATGAAAACGGACTGCATAGTGACCTCATTCCAGCACCCAGACGTATGGAAGGAACAGCTACCCGGAAAGTTTGCAGCTCCTCCCTTCCCTCCCGCTGAATCCTACCGTCCGCTATCGCCCGACGCGTGAGGCCCGCCGAAAAGCACCTCAATATCCTCCAGAGTCAGACCCTTCGTCTCGACCATGATGAAGTATCCGATAACGGCTTGACCGAGGTCGGAGATGATGAAGATGATGTAGTATTTCCAGCCAATGGCGTCGAGAGCTATGGCGTTAACTGTACAGCATGTCATGAGCATGCGGCGAAGGGCTCGTAGGAGGATCTGATGTACCGTAGGCGTTATAGACCTGTCCACAGGCGGTTAGAACCGAGAACACTGCCATGCCTTTGCTCCGGAGGTGGTATGGGAGGATCTCGGGGATGTCTGGACGGGCTTGTGATCAGCACGGACGGCCAATGTTCAAGCTTCACTCACAGAGGTAAGGGAGAGGTACGAGCGATATTACGTAGCCTGGATTAAGTAAGTATATTGCGTAAGACATAAAACATGCAAAGCATTGCCCCAAATCAATTGACTGGAGGTTCCGACTCACAAGCACCCGTCAAGAAGATCCATACAAGCGCAGCGAGTCCAGTCTTGAGATTACCGGTCTTGGCGAACGACCCCTGTGGGACTCGGGTGTCAGTAGATTCGTGCTGATGATGTGACAGGATCGAACGTACCGAAAGTGCTGTGAACATGGCGAAAGTGAAGACGAGACCCCACAAGCTGATCATGAGTAACCTTCGTCGTCCCAGTCGTTCCACGAGCTGCGCAGCGATGACCCCGACGACTAGTAACCACGCGTAAAAGCCGGAGGAGAAGGCTTGGATCTTTGTGAACGAGGTGAGTCCAGCGAGCTCGAGGATCTTGGGTAGATAGTAGCCTATCAGGTCATGAGCAAGGATCAAAGTACGACAGCTGTGAAACGCTTACCGATCAAGTTGTTCCCACTCATCGTCTGCGCCCACGAGATGAACGCGATCAGCCCGAGCCTCTTCCTGTTCCCTGGAGTCTTGAAAAAATCCAGGTATCTCGCCCCGGAACTGGCGACATCGATCTCGACGCTGGTGCAGATCTCGCGGTACTCATTCACCACCAGATCGTCCTGCTGATCGCCGTTGGCGTGCAAGTCCGCGAGGATCCTGAGCGCTTGAGCGTTCTTCCCCTTCTTGATCAAGAATCGAGGCGATTCGGCCATCCACGGCAAGGCTGACCAGATGACCAGAGGTAGGACACCGAGGCATTGAAGGACGGTCATGACTCGCCAAGAAGCGCTGTGACCCCATTGGACCATGCCGATACCGATGAGACCGCACACGACGGCACCGATGTACCAGGTGCAGAGGTAGGTGGCGGAGACGACGGCTCGGAAGCGTGGATGAGCGATCTCGGCGATCAGGGGGGCGGCCGTGACCTGGAAGAACGAGCAGGCGACGCTGAAGACACGATTGATCAGATGAGTAGGCAGCAGAAGGGACCAGTCATACCCGGTGATGACCCTTCCGCCGATAAAAGTGCCGACGTTGCCACCGAGGCCAGAGAGAAGGGGTCCGGCAACCTGTGAAGCGGATCGTAAGCTGACGAAGCGGCAGGTAAGGCCTGACGGGAATGGGATGCTCACTCCGCACAGAGAGGCAACCCATATCACCGGCTTGCGGCCAAAGCGATCGGCGAGGTATGAACCAAGCAGTGGGAAGCTAAAGCACTTGTCGGCAGCCAGATGTGGCACAGCGGGGAAAGCCGGCTTACATCAAGTTGGCTAGAGGTACAGTCCATGATCAGCAGAAGATTTACCCGTACTTGAATGAGGAGATTCACGCAGTGAGTAAGAAGCGACCATCAGACCGAGCAAGGTGCTGTTGGGATTGAAGTGGCTAGAGCAAGACGTCAGCGAGACTCCTTGACGGATATTGCGGAACGCACGTGAGCCAGCTCTCGTTCGCCTGAAGAGACGTGATGACGCTCTGGTCGTAACCGTTTGCGTAGATCGAGCCGAAGAGACAGCCGATGTCGAACATGCACCGCCTCAGGCCCTTGTCTTTCCACCAGGATTTGGCGGCGTTGTCTTCAAGTATCCTAGGTAAGCCTCGAGCTATACGCAGCAGAGGAAATGGGACGACGACGTACTTTGCCAGAGCTTGTAAGAGGGGAGGTCCCCCTTTTGCTCGGAGACCGTTTCATCAACCTTCTCGAGATGCTCGAGCATATTGTCTTTGTTGTCGAGATCGACGGCTGTAATACTGGGTTCGAGTGACGACATGGTCTCGAATGGTATATATTGCTATAGAGGGTGTCTTCTCAGGAAGGAAAGAGGTGTATATATGTTGCAGCGCCAGGTCTGCGCCGCAGCTGGGAAAGCGAGGGCCCCTGTGGGTCGTGCGTATCCTCCGCAGTTACCGAGATATCTGGGGACATCGGGATGGGATCGAACACTGACTCAGGTGTACCGGGAGAGGAACAGAACGCGAGGGAATTTTACTTGCCACCGGGACCTCGGAGGTCGCGGCTAATTGTCGGCGATCCCGCTTCACAGATGCGCGGCATTATTGTTTGTTCCGACTCGCTGACACTTGCTTCACCTTGAACTTCCCAAGCCCATGCACGCACGCTTCGGCACGATCGCGGTTGTTGTTGATTGCACACCCGGCCCGTCGGTCGTCGGTCAGTACAGCATGTCGCCATCCGTTGCTTCCGCTTCGACGCCGAGGAAGGTCACGTCAGGCAAGGGACCTTCGCGAATGGCGCAGGCGTGCGATCAGGCGAGTCCATCATCCTCAATAGCCCTTTGAAATTTTTCATCGCCGTCCGTGGAATGAGAAACGCTGACCATCCGTCTAGTGTCATTATCGAAAGATCAAAGTACGCAGTATGCATAGCTCTCCCAGTGCGCTTCGTGTTGGCCAGCAGAAGTCATTGACGTGTGGCGCCTAGTGTCGGGCCAGCGAAGAGTTGTCTCCTCGTGAGAGTTGCGCGAGATGCCACAAGGCCGAGGTGGTCTGTACATGGCATAGAGTATGTCAACTCCGTCACTCACTCGGTCAAGCTCAATACACCACAGCATGTCGAGCGACGGGGACCTAAATGGAAGAAATTCCACTCGGCTGTGATGCAGCGCCGTTCTTCTGCCGCACCGAACAACGGTGTACCTCGGGGCTCTACATCACTGCCGGAGCATGAGGCGCTCGTCTCAGACGAGCCCCGGAGCGATGCGAGAGTGTCCGAAAGGAATGGGGAATGGCCATGGCCCGAACTAGCGTCAACCGCAACTGTAAGTGGGTCAAATCTACCGCCGCAGTCCGACGTTGCAAGCGCTACGACGATTGAGCCTATCTCACTGCAATCGGATTGGATGATCGAACCACTGGCATCGTCAGACTCTGCAATAACGGATGCGCCTTGGGACTCGATATGGTCAAACTTAGGACTGGACCCTTCGACCTTCTTACCGGTGCCGCCGCTAGTCACCCAACTCCACATTGATGGTCGATGGCAGGGACAAGACCGGAAATCTTTGTGGACCGACGTATGTCCACCTCTTCCAGGTCAATCAAGTTGATGGAAGCGCGTTCTGCAGGACATGAGCTTTGGACAGGATCAACTCTTCGACGGCACTAGCCCCAATCGCGATGCCGGATGTCATTCGACATATCCGGCCGAATCTGTCGTGCTCAGCGCTGCATGTAAGTGCCCCATCTGTCGCTCTCCCGTGCCCGTCCTGACCTTGCAACCTCCCATTGGACAGCGCTCCTCACAGATCCTCTTCTGATGTCCACCCTCCCCCCTCTACCCGAATCAGAAGCCGCGACCCTTCATCATCTCAGCTCTTTCTTCCCGGTGATGTCTTCTTATATCCCCGTGCTCGACAAGAACGACATGATGGACGCCTTCGCAAACGGGATGCACGAGCGATCGATCCATTACCGGGCCGTGGTCCTATCTACGGTGGCTTTAGGCGCTACGGTCTCGGTGGTCACCGCTCGTCGACACACCATCGAAGCCGGATACGAAAAAGACTTATTGAGGCCGACACCACCGGGTCTCACCAAAGAGCTCGTTTACACCTACCTGACCGAGGCGAAACGAGCGAACTCGCTTCCAGACTCAATATCCCCTTCAGAATCGTCCATCTCGGGGATCGTGACCTGTATCCACCTTTTCATGGCGTTTGAGTGGCTCAAGGATCATGACAGCTCCTGGGAGTATCTGCAGATGGCCGTCACGCGAGCGCAAAAACTCAAGGTCGATCAATGGGGAGAGACCGAGTTGAGGGCGAGTGACGAGAGGAGGATGTTTCTCTCGACCAGGTTGAGAATTTATTGGCTCTTGTAAGCTACCTTCTGACGACGCTCGCTAAACCCTAGATGTCTCCTCGAAAGGTCACACGCTCTTCTGCGTCCCAAGATCCTCGCGTATAATCAGCCACTCCGTCTTCCTGGGCGACCTTGGGATTCGACGACCGCTTTTCGAGAGTCGCTGCCACCCTTAGCCTGGTCCGGCCTCCAGACAGGCCACATCCGTCTCTTTGACCTCGTGGACGATGGCTTAATCAACTGCTCACGAGGACGATGTATACTGCGTTTCGATGGCAAATGCTGGCAGTGGAATGTCGATTCCGCTGTTTGGCTGCAACATGAGCTGGGATTGCAATTGGACGATGCAGTTGCCGGTCGGTCGACAGGAAATATCTCCCCAGTCATGGAGATGACGGAAAGAGGTAATCTGGCTATGACGATTGGATATCTGCAGGAGTAAGCTTCGTGTCGTATGTTTTGGCCTCCTATAGTCCCATGGCTGACGCTTGCAGTCTCTGCTTCAAGGTCTGCGCCACCCACGGACACGTCTCCCCCCTCAGCGAGCACGCATGTCTCCGAAACACCTTTTACGTTGATCTCCTCGCCCAGCTCGTGTCTCGCCAAGCAATGATCGAAGCTGGCAAACTGGACGTCTCGCTCGACGGCTACCACAAGCTGTCAGACATCTCCTTGACTGCTGTGGATATCGCGACGGAAAGCACCGGAGAGGACGCGGATAGATTGCGTGCTGACCTGCTGCCACTGTTGCTCAAAGTCTTGGGACTGGTCCTTGCTGGCGTGAGTGAAATGTAATACATGAAGCGACGTCGTGCTGATTCACGTTCCATAGGTGGGCAATCATCCATTGGCTACCAACCTTGTCAAGGCGATTGCTCGGATCTGCTAGCACCGAGCGAAAAGTCATCTTGGACATTCATATATAAATGATCCTGCTACTGATCCATTTGGCGACTTGAAATGTATTTCATGCGCGACGAAGCGTTCTCATGTATTTCGATCTATCTCGAAGTTCCTACGGACGCAAGCGGTTATGATCCCCAACCTCCGCGTGTCCTCGCGAATGTCGCCGTTCACGCTCGGCACTTTCCCACCAACGACTTTCACCGCCATGTCTGTTTCCACTCCACCCATCGTCCGCTCAATACACCAGTCCAGCGCAACCGGGTACACCTCTTTCCAAAACACATTCTCCCTCGGCGGATGATCCAAGATATCATTCTCCCCCTCCGCGTCGCCGTGAAGCATGCCCTCGGCCTCGATGAGCTTGGTCTCCACCCCCAGCTCGTTGAGCTTTTTGTATGCGTCAGACGTCTGTACGGGGTAGACTCGGGTGTCTGCGAGGGCTTTGACGAAGATTGTGGGCGGGAAGGAGGGAGTGACGAGGTCGTGGAACGAGGTGGATCTGGAGTAGGGTGGGCCAGACTCTTCAAGGAGACTCGAGATGAGGCCTGGATGGGTCGCGAGCTGGGTCGGAGGTGAAGCATCAGGACGGTGTATCCATGTGATAGATTGAACTGACCAGATTGTACCAAATCCGGCGTCCGGTGGGAGCACGGAGGTTCTCTGTCCTGCCATGACATTAGCTCCACCAGGCCATATTGCATGACATGACGCACTTGCAGTCATACGCCGTAGCCACCGGTCCATCGAAGAGGTCTTTGATCAGGGCTTGCTCCTGGAGCGGAAGGTTGGCGATGAGGTCCTCCATCGACATGTCCTTGTTTTTCGGCCACGGCCATGGGTTGTTGAAGTCCGCAGCAGGGTAGACGACGTAAAGCGCGTTAGGGGCAGGAAGACCGGCTGCTTGGGCATCCAGTGCCTATTTTCTTGGTGTTAATACGACGACAACCCGTGTTTCGAATAGATGCGTACGAGGAAGAGAGCCGCGGTGGCGCCTGCGCTTCCTCCGAAGATGAGCACCCTGGTGGGGTCTATGCGACGGTCCGCCTCATCACCAAGGTCCTCCTTGACCCAGCGATACCCATCGAGCCAGTCCTCACGCTGCTGACGGAAGCCGACACTACAGTGCAATTAGCGTTGTTCTCGCTTCGCCTCAAAATCATCCTGTTGATGTCGAAACTACTGCTCACTGAGGGGACAGGCGATACTCGATCGACACTACGCAGAACCCTCGCTCGAGGAGGTATTGAAAGTGGCCGAGGAAGACATGATGCGTATCACCGGTACAGAAACCACCGCCGTGGATGGACAACGCTATTAGCCAGTCAGCGATTTAGCTCAGCTCGAGACAGCCATCATGCTCACCTATCGGGTAGAGTCCTGGTATCGATGAGGACGGCAGGTAGACGTCCGCATGACATCCGCCAGTCTCACTCTTCTCGATTGGCTTGAACAAGTGTCGCGTGTATTTTAGACCTTCGAAAGACATTGGCATGTTGGGCTATAGATCCCGGGATGATTGGGTGAGATGAAGGTTATGGTGGAGGATGTATCCTTTTGCTGAGAGCATTCGGATCTTCGGAGCGGCTCGGAGCGCTCATCACATATTGACAGTAAGCCTATAGTCCTTGCCTCGAACCGCGAAACAGCCGCAATCAGAGTTGGCGAGAGGGTGACATGTCCGGATTTCGCCTAGAAAAAAACAAGACTTCCGAGCTGCTCCGTTAATTACCCACGCCGAGCCGAGTCCTTCGGAGCCTGTTCCTATCCTACGGCCCAGGAGGATAATGGCTTTGTTATTAGGCCGTCATGGGAAGCCCTGGCGAGCACCCGGTAACTTCTTGAACTGAGGGACAAGATTGACCTTTTGCAGAGTCTTCAGCGACGCAGCACATGCGCTACTGAGCATCGCAAATCGTTGTCATACTCTAAGTCCCCACCGAAAGGCTTTCCTTTCTACCCTGATTTGCTCATCGATCCATGTCTGAAGCCTATCCTGAGAATCTGCCCTCGAGAGCATGCGGCATATTGGCCCAGTGCACAGTGGTGGGGGTTTCCCAAGTTTTACGCGACAGACGACCTTTGAACCGAAAGCATACAGATCAAAAGCAACCCTCAAGTAGAGAGGCTGCCTCCGTCTCAGCTCACATGACACCTCGTCCAAGTGAAGTTCTCAAATCTCGTGCGGGGAAACGGAGAGATGAAGTCGGTTTTTCAATGCTCGGGAAACGATTCTGGCTCCTCCAATCTTTACAATCAGAGAATCAATCCCACAAAAAAGCATTTTTTGGTCCATGGCTTACGGGGTATTGTAGTGCATCTAGGGGGGGTATAAGGTATATGATAGGCTAGGTGCAAAGGCCTCCCTCAATAGCCCTGACGATGGAGTCGTGCCGCATTACGGTCCACCGGCTGCGCTTTGTGCAAACCTCGTCGTGACCAAGGTGTGCGGCGTCGCCGCAGTGTCGGCAGGCGTGACGTGGGGGAACCGTGAGGGTTCGGAGGTGGAGAGCGGCTGAGACGTCAAAGTCGGAGAGGCGGAGCGGTTGGAAGTAGGGGATGACCGACAGCCATTTCCGTCCCAATACTGACCCTGCCTCGACCACCATCTTCCTCCCTGTGTCGTCCAACGTCTCTAACAGCGCCGCATGCTGTCCTTCCAGCATCACCTTGCACCTTTCCCTCTGGGACTTGGGGACATCCGTCTCCGCTCGTTGTATTTGTAATATAGAGTCGAGCTTGAGGTCGGAGGCATCCGAGGCAGAGGAGTAGGCGTGGGGGGCACAGTCAGTGTGGGAGAGAAGGCCGATACCTCCAAGGCGAAGGGGCAGGGAGATGGTAGGTTTGTCGGTCGGCGACTCCTCGTGGCCATCCTCACAGATGCGGCCCCGCAGCCTACGGCACTCGTCTCTCAGCCCCCTATCCAGTCTCTCCCATTGTCCCTCGATGTCCTCGGTCCGGAGTTAGGGGGGTTAGGGGGTTTAGTTACTGCATAGTGTGGTATAAAGATGGTGAATATGATATAAGAGACAAACCCGGAAAACTCCTCTGTCACATCCGAAAAACTTCGATCACTCCTCCAGATCCCCGCACCTCG
>JAABUH010002098.1_pt1 | contig 19875 bp, 16 predicted proteins | sample 5559121 | NCBI WGS metagenome assembly JAABUH01 (sample SAMN10711871, study PRJNA513364) | rock metagenome | isolation source: Antarctica rocks | place: Antarctica: Victoria Land, Battleship Promontory nord | collected 2015-12-28
AGCGCTTGCGCGGTTTCTTTCCAGGAGCGGCCGGCCATGGAGCCCGAGTCATCGATTAGGAAAACGGTGTCGAAGGTGGAGAGGAAGGCGTAGGGGTTGTCGGCTGTGGTGGACATGGCGCCGGTTACGGGTGTGTTGTCCGTGGGCGGTGAGTACGAGGGAGGAGGTTCTGCTGGGGTGGTGGAAAAGGGGTTGGTTGGCCGGTTGGGGCGGCGGGTTGAGGGCGAGGGGTTGGTGAAGGTGGGAAGTGGATGTGGTTGTGGGTTGGACATTTTTGCCGATGTCGACTTGGAGGTGATGGTTGATTTTCTTTGATTTTTGCTTCTCTTGAAGAAACTCGACATGCGTTCAAGACCCATCTTGTTGTTTGAGGGAGGAGAAATGATGTTGGGGAAGATGGGAATGTATTTGTACTTCGTAGCTTCACAGCCTACAATTAGCGCCGTACATTTCGAGGCTGTGAAGAGTCACATGATAATAGATAACCAATCACGTTCAGACCTAGATACGTTGTGATCGAGTTCCGGCCTCCTACATGGGCAGTTTTCAGATGTAATCTAGATAAAGGTCGATCCTGAGCATGCAAAAGATATGTTCCAAGTTTGAATTTGCAGTGGGAGACCGGCGAGAATACATTGAATTTGGTGGTAGACAGGCGCAAACTATGTATACACTGATATATCTCATAACCTTCCTGTGATCTTGTTTGTTTACGAGGTCACTGAACCCTGTAAATTACCCTATTAGGCTTAGTGGCAGTGTTGCCTCATGTTCTCAGACGTGCCAGCGTCGCTAAGCCCCTCCGGGTTAGCGCTCTGCTGACCTCGCAGCGTAAGGTCAGAATTGTATTACAAGTAAACATGCTTATTGCCTAACCGAACTGAGTTAGTTAAAAACATGTTTTATACACGTTTATTGAAACCTGTATTAAATAGCATCAGCGAGAGGTCTGGTATCTGCATCGAAGGTGTTCTAAATCGAGGGACGATCCGGATTCGTAGATCTTCTTCTGTACTGATCACACTGACCTACTGACGTGTAGCTCCCTGAGCCATGATCTTATGACAGTGACGGCACTGAACAGTAGCAAGCCTTTCAGATATGATTATCTGCTGAAAGTTATCGACGGCGAGCTGGTTCAAAGGCCTACTGCTACGTTGCGAAGGCATTGCTGAAGGTAGAGAGGTAGGGGTCTGCAAGCAGGAGTTAGCTAGTAGAACGGACGACAGCGAGCTGCGAGGTGACGACAGCAGAGTAATCCTTCAATAAATGACCCTTGTATGCTTAAAAAGCGAAGCAAAAAAGCCGCTAAGAAGTATTGTACACGCTTTTTGTAGAAAAAGCGGTTTTATTCTGACCCTAGCGGCACGTCTGAGTTGCCTCAGAATCCGTGGCTAAGCCCCTTCGGGTTAGGGACCCTTTGAATGACTCAGGTACGCAGCCTACTTGTACCTTACTTTCGGGTGAGGTTTTTGTGTGCTAATTGAGCATACTTGTACGGAGTAGGTAAGCAGAGGCCCCGCAGTTGGCACGCTAAAAACTAACTCGAAAGTACGGGTACCTGAGAAATGAGGCAACTCACCCTTAAGCCGCAAAGTCAGCATGGCGCTAACGCAAAGGGGCTTAACCACAGCCGCTTACCCGGAAAGGTGAAGCGCATCTAGCCCCGAAGAGGCTTAGCTCCATCCACTACGTCTGAGGTAAGAGTTGCCTCAGTTCTCAGACGTACCAGCGTCGCTAAGACCCCTCGGATTAGCCTTGGCTGACTTCGCAGCGTAAGGTACGGGCGGCACGTTTGAATTACCGACTCGTCTTCTGGCGATAGCATGAGCGTGCCCAGCCCTCTACTGGGATGCACGTCCTTTGAGCGAGCCTAGATCCTATCGGGCCTAATGATGAAGCGCTCCTCCACGCCCACTCCGTAACCCCAAAGCACATCACCGCTTATACAGTGCCCGCTCAACATCTCACAGCCACTTTGATTGGAGTGCGGTATTTCAGGTAGATTCGAGAAGCAGCTACGATAGCGGCAAGGGAGAGGGCGAGGGTAGAGAATAAGTAATTCTACCACCAGCCAGGGGTTGAATGGTTTCGAGTACGAATACTATAGCCCTAGTCTGGCCTATGCCCTAAACCTGGATGGTGTTGATGCCTGCGACCTATGTTCTAAACCTGGGTGACAACCTGACACCATGACAGTTTTGAATTAAGATAAGATTAAGTCGGTTCTATTTAGCAAGTGCACATCTGTTGTATTTGAAAAGAATTTTTCTCTCGTCTTTATGTTTGTGACAAACACTAAAGGTGTGTTTCCTTTGAACAAAAACGACCGGACTTTTGAAATTCTTTACATCATGTACTTTCCAACGAGTTCCATGGTCAGACTGACCACAACCAACTTGCCACTCAGGATCTAACTGGGTGGTGTTTCTTTTGTTTCTTGTACAATATGACACTGAGTAACCAAGAATATTACCATCAGCCTTTGCAATTGCCACAATAACTTCATGGAACTGTGAAAAACTGCACAATTGACCGTTGTCCTCAAGTTGTACCTTTGCTAGCTGTTCATTTTCTTCAAAGACTTGAAGAACGGATTCGTGATTGAGAGAGCACCATCGCCCAAAAGAATCAAGGATTACTTGTTGAAGACCCTCTATCTTCACTTTCGAGTTGCTTTCAATCTTATTCCCAAAAATACTTACATGACGTACGAATTCATTCTTTGAGCAAACTGCGATAAGACTTTCCGACTCAACATTATAGACGATGTCTTTTAGAATATAATCGCGATTGATTGATATTGTACTCGAGGTGCCGTTGACGTCGTTACTAGTAATATCAAAAAGTCTGAGCTCGGTATCAGTAGCCAAACAAAATCTGCTTTCAATAAGACTAATAAGCTTGACCACTTTCCCTATCTGCGAAAACTTCATCCATATCATTTGACCTCTCACGAAAATCGAGTTCTTGGGTTGCCAAATTTGTACAGCGACGAAATTTTCAACAAATTCGGAGCAAATTACAATGATATTTTCCTGTATGATAATTCTGGTATAGATCTCGCTATTTTCAGATTGAATTTGCAGCGAAGCAAGACAAAAGCTCTCGCTCTCGTGAATCCAACGGTAAATATACTGATTATTGTCTTCTTTTACCAGTAATGCTCCAATGTTGACGAAGTAAGAAAGGCATGTGCCGGAGTCGAGAATCTTAGATGATTGGGTTTGAAGGCACAAAGGTCGATAGTAATCGTCGTACTGATCAACCAAGTTACGGTCAAAGCGACTTTTGTTCCGTTTATCTTCTACAAAGATTAATATAGAAGAATGACTTTCTGTTTTGTCGTTCCAGATCTTAACTATGTTATTCTGACTTGTTGCAATGCTTCTGGCGAATCCAGACCCCTTACAGATAGATTTATAATTCGTCTTATTACCCCATGTTTGCAGACATTTGAATCTCTGGTTATAAATTCGAAGGGCGGGGGAATCGGTAGACTCTAGAACAAAGTACGCTTCTGTCGATGATGTCTTAAGAAAACAACCAGACGTAAAGTTGTGTGCTTCTGAGCAGATTTCTCCACTCAAAATGTTAATCAGAAGTGTTTGACCCTTGCCGAGTATATCTTGTAAAAGAATCCATCCATTCCGAGAAATATCAAATAGATAAAATTCGGCATCTGTGTTTTTATATGACAATTGAGATTTTTCTTCATCCCACGCTCGACTAAGTAGCTTGACCGAAACTGAGTCTCGCTTTTCATCAATGCCAACGAGCAACCAATATCTCAAATCGTCTTTTATTATCTCAATTGCATCAAGATAAAATTGAGAGTCCTTAATAATTCTACAAAGTGTTTCGTTTCCAATTGCCGACTGCTGAAAAGCACCTGGTACAAAACTCGTTGAGTCGTTTCCACTATCTTCAGTAATTACAGAAGCAACTGTGGCAATATTCCATTCACACAGATAAACTTCTTTCTTTCTAAATATTAAACACGTAGTTGTGTGAGTTCCGTCTTGATTATTCAACAGTCGTAGCTGATAGATCGGTGAATTATTTTTTGTTGGAAGAAGAATATTAATCTTCTGTTGAATCTGTAAATCTGAGTTCTTGATGTTATAATCTAAAATATGAACATTTGACATAGAGGTTGCAACGGCAATCTGAGTATCGGTAATAGCAATAGAGGTGATCTCATAAGGACACTGCCATCGAAGTAATTGTTTTGTTCCAATGTGCCAGACACGTATATTGTCTACTCCGCTAGCCACAACATAATTGTTAACAAAGCAAACCTGCGTGAAGGGTTCGCAAAGAGCGCAATGTTTGTCTTCGACAACGTCCTCGCAATATTTGAACGACATATTTGACAGAGGAAGCATAAAGTAGGTACAAAACCATAATATAGAAGTAAGTAGACGAAGATTACCGTAAGCAGGGAAAAGAAAAAAGCTCGTGACAAAGAATAATGAAAGGCGATATAATCCCTTAAGCAGTCATTGATAGGAGGTATATCAATATGCCCACTTTATTACGGAGTACTCTATAGAATATTTCAACACTCCCCCATGTTATGCATACCTTACTCTTCCGATTCCCCTAGTTGTTTGTTCTTCCGAATGTGGGATTATTTTGTCATAACATATTTCATCCCAGCGATTAAACCGCGAGGCGGCGAGACGAAAACTTGTGGGACGTGATTGCCAATTGCCTGCGAGGTAACCTCTACCAAATACCAATGGTTGAATTGATTAGGGTTAGCCATCCCTTTGACCGCCACAAAGTTGGCCACCCCCTTTGATCAACAGCTAGGCCAAATTTGGTAGCAGCTTGACCGAATGGGGTACGGGTGCTTAGAAAACCGCGCTGTCGCCGACTCGCCGTCCTGCAAGCACTGCCACCGTCACTGAACGTTGCTTAAGCGTTGCCGGGCTTGTTCAGATATGCTGGCTTACGCCCTCATACAAATAATAAGCGAAGAACTGAGCGAAAGACTGCCATGAGTTTGTGTTCGAAACGTCGAATATTGAACGTCATTGATCACGATGAAGTCTCGCGAGGAACACAATCGCTGATGGAGAGATCTGAGCGGCTGATTGGGTATTCCGCTGGACCAATTTTCCCCGGGAAAGCTTCGAGATGACATCAAAGACGTAAAGAACCACATATCTATGCCGGGATAGGCACATCGAAGAGCGGACGCAAAATTATTCTAGATAAAACATCTCGTACTCGAGGCCTTTTTCTTTCAGGACCCGAAAGGCTTCACCGTCCATCATATCATGCACATAGCACTCGCCGACAAGCCCGTAGTGAATTCTCAGCACCACTTGGTCACTCTCGCCACTCTTGAATGGAATCGATTTGCTCTTAATTTGCTCACGTTTGCAATTGATGTGTTTGCAATCGAATTCGTGAAGGTTCCTCACGGCTTTACCGTCTACATATTTTCGGAGAAGGACAGGAACGCTGCATTCAAACAAGATGCACATCAGGTCCCCTTTTTGAAATTGACGGGTGCCAAGCCGAGGGGTTGCTTTGGTTCGCCTTCACTACTGAAGTACGGTGGTGGAGTCAGGAGAGTTGTCGTAGCGGCTGGGCAATCGTACATTAGCAATTCTTTCGTGTTCAAAGCACCTTCGGTGAGTCTTCGGCTGAAAGCATCTTTGCAAGCCCTCATCCAATGAGCGGACTTGGCGTTAAGTAAAGAAGGTGGGCTCAAGCCCCCCCAGTATACCAGCGCGACCGACGGGTCACTACTCCTTCGGCCACAAGTAGTCACGGACTCGAGGCTCATCACCTGGATCGACTATTCTACCTAGTATCTTTTCATCAATTACTCAACGGCACTGTCGATGCGGTGAAGGCGTTCCAGTATACCGGCGCAGTCGACGGGTCATCAATCCTTCGGCCATTTGTAGTCACGACCTCGGGCTCATCATCTGAATCGACTTTTCTACTACTAGTATCTTTCCATCTCTTACTGACTTCGGCATATCATTAATCTTCTTCGTAGGTCAATTGTGACTGTTTGGAAGGGTGTTGAAAACTCTGCACGGCAGCGTTCATGGTCACGCAAATCTCTTGGCTCTTCTGACTTCTATTCGGACGTAGAATAGAATCGAAAGGTTCGTAGCCGGCCCATGTACAGATGAATCTCGTTGCCAGCCGAGAATTTGGTTTAGCATGCTAAAAATGGCACTAGTATAGATGGAAACCCCGTTTGCGCGTACCTAGCTTTCGTGACTTCGGTAAAAGAGCCAACCATTTTACAAAGAAATAAGGTTTTCACAGGCTAGTGAAAAGGGGTCAAAATCGATCAGTAAAATAGCAACTGCGTCTAATCGCGCTGGCAAGCCTTCCACGTACTCGACTCGTTCTACCTCCCTCTGCTTGCAAAGCAAAGATCACCCTTACCGATGAGGAACGCGAGATACGTCGACGCTTCTTACGCAATCTCGACACCCGTGATGACCCAGCAGTCACAATGTGTTCAACGACCTTCGAGTTCGTCAACCAGAGCACACTGGGCCCAAGGCGTATCGAAAGTACCAGATGATTTCATGATAGGATGCGAGTGCAGAGCCGAGAATGGACGACAGTGTGGCTGCGAATATCTTTCCTGTACCTATGAGTGTAATGCGCTCTGCAATTGCGGCGACAACTGCAAGAATCGAGTTATAATATGGTCGTAAAGTCAAGCTGGAGTTCAAGACTGCGAATCGTGGATGGGGCAAGCTCGTATTCTCTACAGATCAACCTATGAATATTCACTGACAGCTGTTAGGTTTGCGCTGTTTGTCCAGTTTGCAGAAAGAACAATTTGTCGACATCTACTGCGATGAGATGATTACGAACGAGGAGTCCGATCGACGTGGACTTCACCCCGATAAGATCAAATAGCACGCCCAACAAGTCGAAGAGGGCAAATGAACAATCGAACACGACGCCGAGGGCAACGAGGTCTGGTTCAACCCAGAGTTCGTCTTCTGCAAGTACGTTTGTGACGAAATGCACGTCGAAGAGCTCACCCGCTTCATCAACCACCCTCCAGGTTCACACTTCGTCGACCAACCATACGGACCAGAAGATCTACGACCCCGCCTTCTTCGCCAAGGAGGACATTCCTGCGGGCACCGAGCTCACCTTCGACTACAAGGACGAAGACGACAGGGCTGTCATCACGGAGGAGATGGCCGATAAGGCGGGGAGGCTGAAGAGCTACCGCCCTGCAAAGTGCTTGTGCGGGACGGAGCGGTGCCGAGGCTATTTCTTCACTTAGTCTCCTTGTCGATTTTCCTGCCTGTTTTCCTAGCGATTTCCTTTCTGTTTCTCCATCAGCCGCTGTGCTCAAGGCGCGATGAAGGCTTGTTCCATGAGAACAGCCTTCCCTGGAATGCGGTCGAGGAAGATGAACTCATTTTCCGTAAATTTCAAAGCCTGTGGCTTAATCCGGAGTCCAACTTCTTTTGCGACTTTTGGCACATGCCGGTACCATAGGTTTTCACTACTTTTAACGTCGATAAGAGCGACCAAAACCCCTCTCTTGCCCTAAGGGTTACACTTCGACCAGTATAGGAAAGCATTAATATGGACTGCCAAGATAATAGCAAGACAAACTTAAGACTATTGAGAGTAAACCAAAGCCATGGCCGATGATTTCCGGCAGCGATGGCTTGTGAGCGCCTCTACTCGTTGCCTGCGCTCCCGCCGAGATTGCAATATGGTGCTCCTTTGCTCTCTACTTTGTATCTAGCAATAGCAGAACCTACCATGGGTATGAGGAACACAAGTTCCGACCCGAGAAGAACGGATTGGTTGCTGTACGCAAGGTTACAGTACTTTGCTCGATACGTCCATTCAGCCAACTCGTCCATTCTCATGTTAGTGATCCGTCGATCTCTTCATTGAAGCTCTTGATGACCGCTTGGTTGAGCCGCCGTTCCAGATACGGAAGCGGGCCCACAGAACTCCATGGTCTTTTAGATGGATCACTCAGCCCCAGCCCTTCCAGCCCTATGAAGCGGAGGTTACCAACTTACCAACTCCCCTATTTCCAACATTCGAAAGGCGCCATAGAAACCACTTCCACCCGAAGCTGGCTCCTGAAAATCCTGCTCTACCGTAGCCGTACCTCCACCTCCCTCCCTACCTCGCCCTCTATCTCGATTCTCGAGTAGCACCTCCCACGCGGGTAGTAACCGATTCTTCAACGCTATCCATTTAACCGCCACAAGGTCGGCCTACCCCTATGATCTCGAACATTTATTTGCTTGATTCGAAAGTCAAAGGCGGCGCTCACTGCTACCAAATTTGGCCTAGCTGTTGATCAAAGGGGCCGACCTTGTGACGGTTAAAGGGATAAAGGTTGAGCCCTTGCCTCAGCTCTCAGACGTGCCAACGTCGCCAAGCCCCTTCGGGTTAGCGCCCGCTGACTTCGGCAGCGTACGAGTACGACGGCACGGGCGGCCCTGGCCGGTGTACAGGTCCCTTCCTGACCTTCCTGCTGAGGCTGCAGCGGGCTGGACATTGCTTAAGCGTTGCCGGGCTTGTTCAGGTAGCTGGCTTAAGGTCAAGTATTCCTTGTTAAGAGGCTTTCTATGCAATGTTCAGCTCGCTGCCCGCGGTCGTCGAAAATGCTTGGACCCATTGGTGAAAGGTGAATCGTCGGGTTCCATCGGGGTTTCGCCAGGAAAAGGCGGCGACTTGGGTAGAATAATTGACGTTGCGCTTCAGGCAATCACTCTGCTCCCATGCATCCAATCGATCTTTGTCGTCCTCATCCTCAGTTATGTCGCTAAGCTTCTCGAATCTACAAGTACTCGTCCTCCAGGGAGTTAAACTCTAGCGCACGGGAGCATAGCGCTGTATTATTCACGCCGTTCTAACGATTTATCATGACGGCTCTGAAGTTAATTGCTTGCGAATAAGCGTAAAAGGCGAAGAAAGCTTCGTAAAATTTGAAGTAAGCTTCATCTTAAGTAAAGAATCATCTTGATCGATTGATTGATTGTTTGTGATGTAAAAGCGTTGAGTAAGGTACTGTCTCCAGAGCTGCCATAATACCTAAATAGTTAGAGCGGCGTGGAGAAACTAACGTATTGCTCCCGCACGCTATGTATTAACCCCCAAGTAGGGGTGTTGAAACGGGAGCTATGCTCGACCTATCGAGGTCACATGACGCACTGTATCTAACCGAAGCTTCGAACCTTCATAGAACTTCACTCAAACACACATCCATCATATGCTGCAAAACCTTCTGGTTCAGCCATACAATAACAAGGGGCGATGGTGGCAGCGACAGGGCGCGCAGGGAGTTGAATGACGGGGGAAAGTTGATTGTTCAGGGTTTGTGCAACGATCTGAGCTATCGCCGCGAGGGACTGAGGATCCGACCCTAGATAGGCTGGGGCCCGGGGGACTGGGAACGATTAATCGGACTCAAACACACTGTGAAAGCGTCTACACAGTGTAGTAACCGTACTACAGAGCTCCTGGGGTCATAACCTGTTGAAATATGACTGAACTACCAGATTTGCAACGCAGCAGCATATGCAGGATGTGTGTTTGAGTTAGGTCCGAGCATAACTCTCGTTTCTGTGCCACTCTGACCTCTAATAGTCACAGTACCTTCGAGAATGCAGTGCGCCATATGCGAACGGTCGTCAAGTAGCGATCTGCCGTTTTATTGTACCTTGTGCGCTCAGGAAGCTTTGCACGAACCAAGAATACAGCTTACCCTAATCCTGCTCTAGGAGGAAGCCTTGAGCTAGACGTCAAGCGGAACATCGCCCGACAATAGAATACCCGTCACGGACTCCTCTCCAAGACCGGCACCAACGCTCAAGAATCAAGTCCCAGCTGAGCGCTGGCTGGTGTGGCGGCAGAGCATGTTACTTCTGATGAGAGAACGGGCGTCATTCTCAGCCATGTTCAAGCCTTGCGTACTCAGACGAGGGACATAAAGGCTGGAATCTCAAGAAGAAGGAAATATCTTGTCAGACGTCGATCGAAGCTTGACTTCGCGATTCAGAATCTCTTACGACGTGAGACAAGCGCTATCAAACGGATAGAAAATCGATGAGGTATTCTACGTGTTTATTCGTAAAGAAGCTGCACAACTCCATGGACTACAACAGCGAAAGCGAAAAAGGGGAAGCTCAGAAAATGATGTCTACGTAGTAGTTGAAGAGATACTCAGAGAGAGTTGAATAGTTGAAACTTTCCGCTCTTGTCGTTTTAGATGTGATCAATCTTGGTTGTTCCTTTCGAATAACAGTTCTTTAGCCTCGATGACGGTTGACTCATAACCTCTTAGTCTTTTGATACATAAAAGGTTCGTAGCCAGCACCGCGTACAGGTGAATTCCTTCGCTGACCAGTCCTCGCACTTGGATATGTGCACTGACGGGACAATCACCGGAGACTCGGAAGCCAACCGCGATGCGAGAATGACTAGGATTGAGTAGACTCCGATGCTTCATCCGCAGTCGCATCGGCGTGCCCGGAACGTTCCGCGAGTGCAGGTAGGCATTCAGACCTATGCGTTCGGTCCTGATGTGAGTTGCAAGAGTGCCGTCGGCTTTCTGAAGACCATCACGCATCTTTACTGTGTTGCATTGATGTCTGCAATGCGTTTCTTGTAGTTTTCCCATCGATGGTCCCATCTGACTTTTGTGATCCTGTGCTATTGCGATGCCATCACTTGTTGAGGTCAGGTCGGGGGGCCGAATCGCCTGCGTCTACCATATTCCATATCGCATAGTGGTGGTCACTTTGCGCCTTCACGAATAGAAGCATTCAGGAGCACTAGGATGGGATGTTTAGTTCCTATCAGACGGGCGCGTATGAGTTCGCTTGCCCGCCTAGTCTCCTGTGTTCTGCCGTCGACTCGACTGCGTAATGTTGCCTGATCCTGTAGTTTGTTCAAGTGAACATGTAGCGAACATATGGCCCTACCTCAGCTTTACCTTTCTAGAAGGTGAACTCTTGAGGTGAACTAGGCCTCTCACCCTGAGTCACTCGCAGTTTGCTCCTTAAGCATGTGTTTTTGGGCGTAACCCACTCTTCACGTACCGACATGCGCGTCCGTCCTCTCGAGCCATACAGACAATGTCTTTTCGACCTTTCCCTATGAACTTACGGCTGTCCAGCTGTCCTACGACCCGCTGTTCACCAAGAGTCAGAGCTCATTGAAGAGGTGAGGTTCTTGAAGCCATATGTATGCACCTCAAGTCTCGCAGTCGCTGCCATTGTATGCTACGCCCCGCAGTTCAAGCCCGAGTCGAAGTCTCTTGAGTTTGCCTGTGTTCACCTTAACGAGTCCCTTGAGTTTGCCCATGTCGAACTTAACGAGTCTCGCAAGGCCTGTTCTCATGCTCTTGCTGTTTCGCGGTATCTGTAAAGATCTCTCTTATACAGACCGACCATGTCATGCAAGAGTAGACGTTTTCATACACCTCGTAGCTCTGACTGTGTATTTGTCCACTCTTACTAACCAAGCTTGATTCCTCGATGTTTCAGGCGACACCATATTCACTGCTACCTTCACGCCCAGTAGCAGCTTCGGGCCCCAGTGCGAGTGGGGTGAAACCTCGATCGTTCGTTCCCTCGTTGCTCTGCTCACGTCGAGGCTTCACACGCTCAGAGTTCGTCAAGTCCAAGGGTGTCCTGTCACGTAACTAGATCGACATCACATTCATCAGTTGATAAGACTGACTTCGGGCCTGAGTGCGAGTCAGGTAATTACGCGTCGGACGGTTTTCACAATGAAAAAATTAAGAACCGTTTCTATCTACATGCTCATCACTCTAGCTACTCGTCTATCTACTATTCTACTTACCACTCTATCTACTCAGCTATCTACTTACCACTCTACCTACTCGCCTACCTACTTACCATTCTATCTACTCAGCTACCTACTCAGCTAGTAGACTATCTACTCGTCTACCTACGTTCAGATATCAACTCATCATTCTACCTACTGTTGAAAACAGAGAACAGTACTGCTACCTATATGATTAGTAATGTCTGCTTCGAGCTCTGAAGCTAAAGATTTTCGAGTTTTCATCTTCTTTCTTTCGTAAGGTAGTTCCAGTAGCATAGACGAATGATGGTCTATACGTTCTCTACGATGACACGTCTTATGATATAGATCACTATCAAGTGAGACGTTTCACTTCAACGACACCGTATAGGCGTGTGCGCTTTGAGACCGCCTACAGACATGAATAAAAAAGGTTTACGGTTCTCAAGAAATGACTGTTGAAATACTGTGTGTCTAGGTACCTTACTGTAAGGGGACTTCATGCCCAGCCGCTAAGGTAGATACCTACCTCCCTTACGCAAAGATTCCCGGACATGATCACCTGATGTAGGTCAGCTGATGTAACTCTTGGCGGATTTCATTGCTTCATTGCCACCCGTCGATGATGCTATTCAGAAACTCCTTCAGCACCTCATTGTTTGAAGGCTTCAGCCATAGCGACTTCCTTCTACAGCAGTCTATCTTCCATTTCCAAAAGCTCCACTACTCGTCGAGGTAAGCCTGTGAGCCATTGGTGGAATACTTCGAGTTGGCTTTGCTCTCGAATAAGCTTTCTGGAACTTGCTACAGGTACTCTGACGACCGACATGTGCAGCTTCCTAAGGAAATGTTGAAAAGGATATCGAAGGATTACTTCGACCCCTCAAGAGGTACGCTGAAGCTCTTGTGGAAGGAAAAATGGAGAGGACTTGGCATCACCCAGGTATACCACCCAATTTCGAACGTTGCGTTCAGTTGCTAAGTGTGGTTTTTTCCAAAGAGTTTCGGGTGGTGGCATTACGAAGTTCACGAGCCAGAACCACATATTCTGTTGTTCAAGTAAGCTCACCTAAGCTACCAGAACAATTTGCCTTACTGATTTTTACATAGACGGCCAATCAACTACCAGCCCCCAGTGGCACACTAACGCGTTCGTCCTGAACCCTCGACACCGTTCCTCCATCTATCAGCATATGATACGACAAGTGCCAAAAAAACCGCCGAAGTGTGTGAGCTCCTCCACTCGTTGCTCCCGCCGAGATTGCAATATGTTGCTCCTTTGCTCTCTACTCTGTTTCTAGCAATAGCAGAACCTACCATGGGTATATTGGTTGCTGTACCTCCGTATACAAAGTTACAGTAGTGTATCTGCTCGATACGTCCATTCAGCCAAATCGTTCATTCTCATGTTAGTGGTCGTCTGAAACTACTTTTTTCAAATCCTATCAGCATCAACCAGATCCCCAATGGCCCTCGCGCCCAAATTTGCCGGCCAAGTTCTTCCTAAGTTGTCCACTCGCTCGAATTTTGTAATCCATCTCGCCAACCCCCATTCACTTCATCCCTACTAACCTCGCCTTTTCCTTCGCAGATCTCGACTACGTTTGCCTCCTTCTTCCTTGCCCTTGTTCCAGCCCCAAGTTGTCGTCCCTCCAGACAAGTGTTGGAATAGGGAAGTTGGTAACCTTAGGGCTGGGCTCGCTAGTAGAGTTTTCAACTTCTACTTTCTAGATAGCCTTCTAACAGCAAAAACCAAAATATCAATATGCGCCATATGACCTCGTATTCCAACAGGCCCGAATCCTGAATGTAGCGTTCAGGGCATGCAAGAAAGGAAGCCTCGGGGCGTGATCGCTGAGCTCAATGCCACTGGTAGTGGCTATTAATCCTGTACCGCTGCGCGGCAGCACACCTATGGATTTGCCTCCGCATGTGCTGGGCCACTATAAAGAAGAGACTTCCACCATTTTACGTCATCAAATGTCTTGTAGCACCTGTTCAGGTTTTACCTTTGAGGTACTATCTTACCTCATGTACTTTTGCCATTGATGTTATCATGAGCATGAGGGCCGATGTTAACGCTGAAGTGTTAAGGCTGATGCTGTTACACAGCCTAGGCGCTGTGTAATTTGGCCAAAATTATCCTTAATATTGTTGGAAACGTGGTACGTTCGTCCTTAATGCATATGAATAGTTCTTTTATTGACTCAAGTGCGTAGCTTTAAAAACTACAACAGACACTCGCTAAGCATATAGGCCTGGTTACTCACAGACTATGCAATCGCCACCGAACTGTATCATCCTCAAGACAGATCCTCAATACACGAGATTCCTCCTATTCGTACCCCCTTCTTCAGTACTCCAGAATAGCTGGCCTTAGTAGAATAGCATCACGGAAACGAAAAACCACCGGATCCGGTGGAAACTCTAACCCGTAGAAATGCATCGATGTCTCTAGATATAGAGGCGTATGAGGGAGACTGACAAATGGATCCAGTCCTGCACAGTCCCTGGCTCTCAAACGACACGTTAAGTCTTGATTCCCCCTCTTCCTGAGCATTCCGACTTTCCAACCAACTTGTATACCTTCCATCGTAGTGGGCACTGAATCCAAGAGCCAAACTCCTACCGAAGGCCACCCTATAGCCCATATAGTGTATTTATTGGCAAAGTCTCTTTCCCAACAGAACAGTGATTTGAACGAAACGCAGTCGAATAAGCCCCCAGAGCTTAACCGTCGAAGATCGCTGAGAGTCCCTATCGATATATAAGCCGTGTGGTGAGGACGCAGTATCTTGCCCCTTGCTCGGTGGCTTCGATGATCGTTGTAACAGTCGCACATCGCTCGATAAAGATCGTTGATAGGCGTCTTCGGCTGCATGTCGTCGGGTTCGTGACTCTTCTAAGCTCTGATAACAATAACCAATTGTTATCAGGTTCCCAGCCGGCACCACGTGGAGGTGAGAGTCTAGTCAGCCACTCTTCGCAATCTATCGACAGAAAATATCAAACATGTTATTCAACATTCCCAACGTCACAATGCAAGTCACCCCCATTGCTTCAAGCTTGAGCAAGCGCGGAAGTGCAGCGTGAGTACCAAAATATTCCTCAAGAGAACAGTCACTGACATTATAGCAAAGACTCATGACTGGCCAAAAGATCAGCCTTTTTGTGAGGAAGGAATTGGTCTTTCAGCTCTCACGGAAGTTGCTTGAACACTGGTCTTCCACATGAAAGTATCAGTTGGCACAGCAGCAGCTGCCTGTGCTCTACATGACTGGCTACCACAAGGATGCCATCAAGTACGTCACTCAATGAATGGTCGATGGTGGCATGAATAGCACCGTGAAAGGCGCCATCCCGTATTCAAAGAATGATTTCGCAGACCTAGTTTGTCTCAATAGATTGCTGGCAATCCATTCATTAAAAGAGCGAGCCTTGCAATCCATAGACAGCTATACGCGTCATCATTCAATGTCGCTAATGGTGATGCAGCGTGTGGTCTCAATGGTTGAAATTTCCATTGAGACATGAGCCTTGATCATTGATAATCTCAAGAAATGAATTGACTCTCAAGCTGATTGAGAGTGGACCAAGCAAGAAGAACAGCATCCTCAGGCTTTTGAGGAAGCTTTGTCTCTTCTTGCAGTCGTAAGAAACGAGGTGGCACAGGCTGAGGAAGCTCGCCACAAGGCAAGATTGTTCCGCGAGCAACGTCAGTTCATCAAGGTGAAATCCACGGATACTTTAGCGCCCACCGAAGGAAAGACTTCTGCTAAAGCTTCCGTTGCCAAGCGCAAAGGTTCATGAAAGAAAGGACCAAGTCCATCAAATAAGTCAAATAAGTTGACATACGCTGGAAAGAACAATATGAAAGCCAAAGCAGCTTCTAAGTCTTTCGATTCGGCGGACGCAACCAACGGAATCCCCGTGCAGAATGCAAAGGCTGTCAAAGCGAGCGTTGCCTGCTTTAATTGCGGACAGGCTGAGTGAGTACCTTCGTTGCCTTTTGTTGATCACTGCTAACAAAAACTTAGCCATACTAGGGCCATACTGCTCAAACCCTCGTGCTTTCCTTGGGAAATGCTATACCTGCGATCAGCTGGGTCATCGCGCAGCTGACTGCCCCTCAAAGGCGAAGGTGAAGCCTGAGGTAAAGACAAAGGTGAAGTTTGAGACGAAGGCGAGCCTGAATAAGAAGGATATTAACAAGGCTGTACCAGCACAGGCGAAGAGCATGGTCGGCCAAAACTCCCACTACAGCAAGGGTGCAAAGACCAATGAAAAGGAAGCTCAAGCTTCATTCCCACCAATGATCGTGAGAATTGTGTTTGTCAAAGACGTCGGTCGCGCTTCTGTCATCGACAAATCTACCAGAGATACTTCGCATAGAAGCACCTCAGCTCAGAGCTCAGCGACGGATGAATCATCGGTAAGCCAACCGTCTGCGAACTCACCATCTACTTCATCTTGTTGGAAACAGGGAACAGTACTGTTACCCCTGTGGTTAGTAATCTCCGCTCCACATTGATCCGGATTGATCCGGCGCTAGTGGATTCAGGGGATTCAGGGTATTTACCTGATTCCCACTTCTTCCTTCCTCTATAGTTCACCTACTAGATAGTCAATATATGCACATATTCGCTCTGACCCTCATATACCAATAGACAAAGCTGCGGAGTCTTCGCTTATGCTCTGTTGACACACTAAAAACTAATCCGAACGTACAAGTAGAAGTGACTTTGGCAACCCCAGCAACTGGTCAGCCTCATAGGGCTACTAGCGTATACTTTTTGGGTGCATAAGGTACGGAGTACCTAAGGTACCTACCTGTACGAAGTACGGTGGTTAGCTATTTCCGCTCCGGCCATAGCCGGCTTGGCGCTAGGGGTCTTCAGACGTAGATGATGTTGAATCCCTTTGATTTGATTGCTTTGGGGGAGAAAACCGCTCGCCGACTACACGGCGACTTCGCGCCGCCGAGACAAGAGAGTGAGACAATGTACCGTTCATGACCTATAGCTTCTATTCAGCGCGTGACGCTCGAGTAAACCCTTAATGAGTGCCTGTGCTGTTTTCTTGCAATGCATCGTCCGTGCCCTGCTCTTCATTGGCGATATTCTTCGATCTTCGGTCGCGAAGACGAAAGACGTTTCCTTTGCACCCGTGGTGCTCGTGATTGTAACGTAGAAACTGTGTTCTTCTGCCATTTATCGAGTAGAGAAATATGTGATGGAAGAGAGGCGCGAACGATGAAGAGGTAGAGTGTGATTTTATGAAATGACCCTATCCTGCTCTTGACTTGTGTCACGTAGACGTTGTCGCAGTCGTTCTATGCTTAGCTCTGACTCGATTTTCCACGTAGACTTGGCGTTGAGTAAAGAAGGTGGGCTCAAGCCCCCCTTCAGTATACCAGCGTGATCACTACTCCTTCGGGCACTGTAGTCACGACTCTCAGGCTCATCACCTGGGACGACTATTCTACCTGATATCTTTCCATCAATTACTCGGCGGCACTGTCGATGTGGTGAAGACGTGTCAGTATACCGGCGCGGTCGACGGGTCATCACCCCTTCGGCCACTTGTAGTCACAACTCTCAGACTCTTCACCTGGCTGTCTAACCACTAGTAGTATCTTTCCATCTCTTACTGACATCGACATGTCATTGGTCTTCTTCGTAGATCAATTGTGGCTGTTAGGAGGGGTGTTGTCGTGTAGGTGAAAACTCTGCACGGCGACTTTCCTGGCCACGCAACGTCCTAACATCATTCGAACTGCGTCGGATTAAGATTTCTTCGCTCTTCTGACTTCTATTCGGACATAGAATAGAATCAAAGGGTTCGTAGCCGGCACCACGTACAGATCTCGTTGCCAGCCCAATGTTGTTTATTATCATCATCTTTTTCAGCTGCAACTTAACATATGGGGGCATATTGATATAGGGTCCCACTATACGTACGCCCCAATTTACTACATATACGCTCCGCGTTTTACTACATGTCAGAGACTGGGCTAGGCTAGGGGTACTTTCAATATAGAAGACTGGTATTATTATTACCATCCAAGATGACCATGGTCAACTTGGATGACTTGATAGGATCTAGGTACAAGACCATACACCAGGTAATGTACAAGACGAAAGACAAAGAGCGGAAGGAAAGAACGAGGGCCCGGCTTCTATATACAAGTACATGAACCGGGCAGAGCCAAGGCTAGACAGTAGTCCTAGTCGCTGGACAGTTATATTATATTAGGTTCGATTCCTAAGAGCGCTGGTACAATGACAAAGAAGAAGAAAACCGCAACACCATATGACTTAAGATTGCAGAGGTCCGCGCACACGGGAACATGAGGTCGTGAATTGATTGCGGTAAGCCATGATCTATGCCCTACCTTATCTTACCTTAGGTAGGTATCCGTAGATAGTAAGAATTTTCTGCTCATCAATGCTTATTGATTACCAGTAGCTCGGAATTATCTATGCGCATGGTCGGGTGACATGATCTGCCGACCTCTAGCGTGGGTCAGCCGAGCTTAATACCCGTACACTGGCTTTCAACAAAGCACGACGCCAAGGCAAATCAAAGCGAAGCACCTGTCGTAGACATGAGAATGAACGTTTTGGACCCCCATGATTGTGCGCCTCTCAGGTCGATGAAGCTACACATCGCTGACAGGGAATGGATTATGTAAGCGGCCGTGGTCTGTGACAGTAGACCCAGGTCAAAACATGATGACAGAAGCTATTCTCAGTAATATATGAAAACAAGGCTGGCAGTGATTACTTCACTAAAAGCATGAATGCAGATCCGCACACCCCCAATCGAGAGGCGAGGGAAGTAGCAACGGGGATGATTTTTCGAAAACATCACCATGCCTTATGACTTCTACTTGCGGCAAAGACGGCATCTGACTGGATGGCCTTCATAGGGTTGATAGGGTGGGCCCCATATGATCTCCGTCCTCCAGACTTGGGTGAAGCAGACATCGAGTCAAGCAACAGAGTACCCCACGGCCCAATGCCCTTCAGTCATCACTTCAACGAGCTGTTGAGCCGTGGGTGCGCCAGTGACGGTGATGGTCGTTGTAAGGACTATGGTAGGGTTCGTAGGCGTGCATTGTGAAGCAGCGGTAGCATCATGAAGGGTGTATACCTTTAAAGCGTTGATACTCCAGTACGCGTCCTTGTACGCCTGGGGATTGTTCTGTACGAAATCCTGGCAAGTGCCCGGGCACTGACCGTCAGCGTCGAAAATCGCCGGCTGCCCCGCCCATTCACCGCAGAAAGCGATGTTAAAGACCAACCGCATATTCTGGACATGGTCATCCATTATGCAGCCCTGATCTTGCCGATAGCTTTTCGTGGGTGTGCTCCATGCGATTGGGTTGGGGTTGACTCCCATGACGTCAGACGGAGCCTTGCCTCTGGGCCAGAACCAGATGTTGATGTGTTCGAAGGTCCAGTCAATGGCATAGACGCCGCCGCCAACATTGTTGAACTCGTCACCGAAGAGGAAAGGATTCTCAGCGTTGATGTCGCAGCCTTTGTTAACGAGACAGGACTCGCCGGCTGAGAAGCAGCCGTTGGTGGCGTGGACCGACATGATGTTATGGGACTGATCGTTGACACCTTCGATAATGTCGATCTCACCGTATGTGGGCCTGCATAGATGTCAGTGATCATAGTCAATGTGGAATATGTCTGTCGAACCAAGGGGAGGAGCCGGTGCCAAGCATCCAAAATGCAGGCCAGATCCCGCAGGCATTGCCAGGCATGTGTGCGAGGTCAAGTACGACAAGGGCATGCTGATACGTCTTGCTTGTCGAAACACGAATACTGTCACGGCCGCGACCCGACGTAACAACGTTAATCGAGTCAGCCCGCATGTTAACCACGCCGTCGGTCACGTCCCACAGCTTTGCGATTCGCGCATCAGACTCTGAGAGGTAGTTAACGAAGCCATGCGTGGGATCATCTTCCTAGGATTCGGTTCAGCCTTGATCTCTGATGCATCTTCTCAAGTACCTACGGTCTCAAAGCGAAAGGCATCGAAGAAACCGTT
>JAABUH010002099.1_pt1 | contig 19848 bp, 12 predicted proteins | sample 5559121 | NCBI WGS metagenome assembly JAABUH01 (sample SAMN10711871, study PRJNA513364) | rock metagenome | isolation source: Antarctica rocks | place: Antarctica: Victoria Land, Battleship Promontory nord | collected 2015-12-28
CGAACCCCACCAGCAAGCCTGGCGCGGCATCATCCACGACGTCACCGACACCGTGCCGCCAGCAGCACCCACCCTCGACTCCGTCGCCCTCGCCGCCGCGATGGCCGGGCGGGCGCCAACCGCAGTTGCACTCATGGACGTCAGCCAAGCCCGGCTCATCAACTGGTTCACCGATCCAGTCCCGGGCATCCAGTGGAAAGGCACCCAGGACAACCGCGACACCCCGCACCCTGACGACGTCGTCCGCATCTTCCAAACAATGCAACGCCTCCGCACCGGCGACGAGAAGACCGCCGCTATCCCCGGGGTGCGCTTGCGCCGGATCGAGGGCGGCTGGACCGTCGTCGACAGCCGCGTCACCGTCATCTCCACCACCACACCGATGATGGTGCTCGCCGAGATGACCCCCGTCGACAACATCGCCTAACGCTCACACCCTACGAACACGTACGATCGAACAAATGGTCGATCACGCAGTAGGATCCGTCCACGAGGTGGCACCCGCGCGGACACTGTTACGACATACACTACCGGAACGCACTCCCCCACAACGTAATTCAAGCGCCGATAACTTACGTTATGTCAGGTGACGTCCCTTTTGCCCTGCGACTGCGCAGCGGCGGGATGCTGAGTCGTCACTGAGGCCATAGCTGCTCTAACTACCGTAGCGACAACGGCAGTTCGAGTGCAGTTCCACCGTGCCGCCAACCCATCGATCACTTGGCGCTGAGCTCCTGTGAACGAAACAGTAACGGGCACGGCCGAATTACTGCCCGATGAGGACGTTCGGCGGACCCGGACCAAATCATCGCGGCCGCCTCCGTCGGGCTCGGCCGGGGCGGCCGGGTCGAGGGCCGCGACGGTGATGACTGATCCCGTGGTGATTTCCTCGCGGGTCGCGACCAGGGTGATCCAAGCCGCGAGTTCGGGGGCCAACCGAACCTGAGTTCTTAGCGGAGCTGGCTGTGGCTGCTGGTCTCCTGTGCTGGCTGCTTCATCGTCTGCGTCTGGGGTCGCGGGTTCGATGGCACCGTCCACCAAATTGAGGCCGGCGCTCGTCGGTGACGTCTGCGGTAATACCTCCTTTGCGGGGGCGAGCGTGTCCGCAGCTTCGGTCGGGTGCGTCGGCAAGGCCACGTTGGACGGCGGGGCAAGCCCCTGCTCGACTGGGCTACTCCCCCTGTCTCGGCCGTGCTCGGTATCAAACGGATCCGGGGATTTCGGGCTGGAGAGCGGGAGCTCAGCGAGCGCATCGAGCTCGTCGAGGTCCTGCACGAACGCGCTGGCACGGCGGGCCATTATGCATGCACCTCGACGTTATGGGCGGCGTCCATCCGTGCGGTCAATTCCTTGAGCACGGCTAGGTAGTCCCTGGCAAGCAATTCGGCAGCGTCCGGCCTGCCCCATAGCCGACGGTCCGGTAGTGGTGCGGCATGCCTCCCCTGCTTTCGGCTCCGCAGCATCGCTATTCGGTCGGTGTTCGCCGCCTCGGCTTGCTCGATCAGCTCTACCGGCGTGAGACTGGCGGCGCGCGCGTCGCGAGCGACCGCTGGGCTGTGCCGGATGGTCGCCTCAAAAGGGGTAACCGGGCTGCCTGTCAGCATGTCGTCAAGGCTGTTGCGCAGGGCGGCATTCCGCGCGGTGGCCCGGGCGTCTCGGGCAAAGTGGATAGTGCCCAGGAGGCGTAACTCCTCATTGGTGTCTCGCTGAGCTCGCCGTACGCGGCGGATAAGTAGCTCGACTCCGTCCAAGTCTGCGTCGTCCTCACGGTGCGGTGCCACGACGAACTGCACCGCCGCTAGGACCGCATCCAGCAGTGCGACGTCGCCGGGTCCCAGGTCGATTAGACACAGCTGGTATCGGCCTGTGTCGGCTGCGGCGCGCAACGCTCGGGCCAAGTTTTGCCCAAGATCAAGCCCAGCGGCGGCGGCGTTGGCGGACGCACCGGCGACCATAGCCAATGCCGGTCCACCCGGGACGACGTCGAGTCCAGGACGGACATCGCGCACAGGTCTGAGTGGCTCGCCAAGGACGACGGTGCTGTACAGACCACGACCGCTGTCCTCATCCACTCCGTAGTTGCGGCGTGAGAGGTTTGCCTGCTGGTCACCGTCGATTACCAGCACTCGCCGCCCATCTTGGGGTCGAGCCGCGAGACTTGCCAGGGACGCAACCAGGCTGGTCTTGCCAACACCACCCTTTTGGGTCCCGATGAGAACCGAGCGCATCAGTGATGCCTCCACTTTGCTTCCACTCCCCCGTCGAGTTCAGGTTGTCTTCGCGAAGGGCAGATGCCAAGCAGACACGCCGCACACGGCCAATGTATGCGGAGCATATGTGGCGCCTCTTTCAAAGGTGTTGGTTGCGGGTGCAGCGCATATGGGCCACGTATGCCGCCTGTACGCGCTACGTGTGCGGTACGTGTGCGGTGCGTCGATGCCCCATACGTGCCGCATACGTGCCGCATGTGGACAACACGCTTAGAGCACTCGTTGTGCATATGCACTACATATGCACACTCAAGACCGCCGACAGCCTGGTTATCGGCTACGCCCGTTAAGCCGCCGACACCGTGGGCGCGGCACACGGGCGAGGTCGGGAGGGAGACTGAAAGCATGTGTGGACGCTTCGCGAGCACCCAGACCGACGCTGAGCTGCTGGATGTGTTTAGGGCGGTCGACGTTGTAGGGGAGCAGCTGCCACCGTCCTACAACGTGGCCCCCACCCAGCCGGTACGGGTGGTGTTGGAACGCCCGCACCGCGACGCCCCCGAGGACACCCCGGTGCGCCAGATACGCACCGTCCGCTGGGGGTTGGTGCCGTCCTGGGCTCGCGACACCAAAATCGGGTCACGGTTGATCAACGCCCGGATGGAGACCATCACCACCAAGCCTTCGTTCAAGGCCGCCGCCTCACGACGCCGGGCGATCGTGCCCTCCGACGGGTACTTCGAGTGGGAGAAACGGGACGGCGCCAAGGTTCCGCACTTCCTGCACGGTGACGGTGTCCTAGCGATGGCCGGACTGTACGAACTGTGGCCGAACCCGGACCTTCACGCAGAGGATCCGGCCAAATGGATGTGGAGCACCGTGGTCCTCACAACGACCGCGACGGACGCGCACGGACACATCCACGACCGCTCCCCAGTCATCCTGCCCCCAGAGTTCCAGGATCACTGGCTCGACCCGGCCCTCACCGACAAAGACGACGTCGACGCGCTACTCGCGTCGATCCCCGAACCCCACCTGCACGCCTACGAAGTCAGTACCAAGGCCAACAGCCCCCGCAACAACACCCCCGACCTCCTCACCGCGGTGCCGTAGGAACCGCTAGGCGAGAGGCTGCAGCCGTTGACTCCCAAGCCTTGAGCTGCGCCCCGCGCACCCACCGCGGTTCGCGCAACTCTCAGACTAGGGGAACGTGCATGATGCCGGTAGCGACCGCTTCGTTGCACTGCGGCTGTGACGGGACCAGAAGTCGCGAGTTCGCTTATGAGGGGGACCTGTTCTTGGCTTTAGGTCGCCGGGTGCAGCTCGCCGCGGTCTACCAGTCCTTGAACGTGGCTGCGGATGTTGTGCGGTACGGGCCCTCCGCGGACCAGCAACCCGCATTCCAGGTTCTTTCCGAGGGCGGCGCCGGTGATGTTGGCGCTGCCGACGAGGGCGGCGCTGTCGTCGATGACCAAGATCTTGGCGTGCAGCGCTGCGCCGTCGGGTCGTGGTGGGCTCGGCCAGCAGAGCCGTTCTGCGTCGACCCCGGGGAACGGGGTTGGGTAGGAGGTGTTGTAGCCGGGGTTGTCCGCGGTGCGTTCGAGGACCAGGCGTACTTCCACTCCGCGTGCTCGTGCCTGGGTGAGTGCGGCGGTGACGGATGGTTCGGTGTGTACGGCGAACCCCACGAGGAGCACGGACGTGGTGGCCGACCCGATGAGGTCGACGAGCACCGCTGAGGTGAGTCGTGTGGTGTGGTTGCCGCTGGGTGGACCCGTCCACACGGTCTCCACGGTCGACACTGCTGGGTTGGGTTGCAGGGATCCCAGCAGGACGCCGGCCATGAGGTGGCACTCGGTTTCCTCGAGCTGGGTGGCTTGCAACGAGAGGCACGCGGTGCGCACCCGTTCGCCCGCTTCGGTCCGCAGTTTGCTCAAGCCGCCGGGCACCCGCACAGCCTGGGCTAGGCGTTCCACGTCCAGGGGCGGCAGGGAGCGGCTGAGCCTGGTGGCGATATCGACGACGTCATGGGTGCGCTGGTTCACAGGAACGCGAGCCCGTCCCCGGTGAGGTCTACGAGGACGGCGCGGTCAAGCCACCGGTTGTTGGTCTCGCAGGTGGTTTCCGACGCGAACAGGCAGGCGTGACACGCCGCTGAGTGCAGGGTTTCAGACGGATCTTCGGGGGTGTGCTCTGCGCACAGCGGGTCCGATGAGCAGCGGCTGGCGTCCTGCAGCGCGTTGTCGAGCAGCCGCTTGAGGTGCTCGCGCTGCCCGAGGGCGACCAAGCCCCCGAGGGTGCCTTCGCTGTCGCTGGCTGCGGTCGAGAGCAGGATCCCGGTGGCCGGTTCGGCAGCTGTTCCGACGTAGAGGCGTTCGCGGATGCTGGAGGACCCGTAGCCGCACTCCAGGGCGACCTGCCGGATCAGCAGGTGGCTGAGCGTGTGCAGGAGCAGGAACCGGGGGATCGGCAAGGTGGTGTCCACGGGGCGCTCACGGTTGGCGGACCATCGCCGGAACGACTCCCGCAGTGCGGTGATGCGGGGGTGGTTCTCGACCCGCTGCTCCCAGGCCCGTACCCGGTCTTCGGGGAGCTCGAGGAATACGCCTTCCCCGCGCTGCTCGAATGCGGGCACCCAGGTGGGCATGGAGTGGCTGAGGCTGAGCCGGTTGACCGGTTCGAGCTCGCGGCGATCCGGGGCGGTGAGTCGGGTGAAGCCCAGCAAGGCTTGGACCTCGCGGAGGCGGCTGAGGAGCACCACTTGCTTGAGCAGGTGGTCATAGCCCTCGGGGTTGGGGGTGGGCACGGCGCGGAAGTCGTCGTCCTGGCGTTGGGTGGTGGGGTGGGACAGCAGGTCCCACTCGGCGCGGAGCAGGTCTGATTGCGGGGCCGAGACGACAGGTCCACCTTGCTGGCGGACCGCCATGATCGCGGCCCACACCTCGCTGGCAGGGGTGCCGCGCAGTGCGCGGAGGGCATCGACGTTGTCGACCAGGAGCCCGGCGACGGTGGCGTTGGGTTGCTCACCGAGCAGCGCCCAGTGGGCGGAGACTATGTCGGCGACGGTTTGGCTTTGTGGCAGGTGCAGCGCGCTGGCGGTGACGCTGAACCAGAGGTTGGACGCGCCGAGCACCATGAGGCGCAACTTTTTGCCGCAGGGCTCGAACCGCTGCAGGTGGGGGTGGCGGCCGCGGCAGGCGGGCAGCGCCTCCCACCCGTCCTTGCCGCTGGCTTGGGACACGTTGCGGGAGGCCGAGCACTCCACGCAGGTGATGGTCACCCGAGGTCCCAGGGTGTTGGCGCTGTCGCGCAACACGAGCTTGGCTCCGCCGCACGGCTCGGTGCGGCCGTGGTGGACGAAGTCGACGTAGGGGAAATCGTCGAGGTGCCCGTCGGGGCAGGCGACGAGGAAACGCGCCGGCAGGCAGGCCCGTTTGCGCAGGTCGCGGCGCTGCGTTTGCTTCTGGCAGGTGCTGTGCACCCACTTGGCCAGGTCGGGGCGGCGGCCGCTGCGGTGTACCAGCTCGAACTGGCCGGGTGGGTCCAGGGGCCCGAGGCGGTGACAGGCGGGGCACCGCAGCCACCGGGGGAACGGGGAGACGGGTACCCCGGTGCGGGTCCAGGCGTCATCGGAGTCCAGGGGGTCCCAGGGGGCGGTGCGCAGCGCGGTGACCTGGGGACCCAGGGATGCCTTGATCTTCGCCAGCAGGCGGGGCTCGGTGATGATCTCCGCGCGTTCCAGGGGCCAACTCTCGGTCCCGCGGACGATGACGCTCATGCCGGGCAGGTCCACGATGGACCCGGTCCCCCCGGTGGTCACGAGGTGGCTGGGTCGTGCCGCGCCGACCCGGGTGGGCTGCCCTTTGGGGCCCTTCGCGGCGGTGGCGGGTAGTGGGCTCACGAGGTGACCTGCGTGCGGTCGTAGGTCCAGGCGGGGGCGTTGTCGATGCTGTGGTCGCGGCGGTCGAGCTGCAGCAACACTTCCGGCTCCACTTCGCGCAGGCTCATCGGTGCGGTCCAGGTGTCCCAACTGGTTTCGTCCGGCTTGTGCAGCAACCCGGTGACGTCGGCGGCTTGCTGGTAGCCGAGGGACCCGGTCTGCAGGTGGGTTCGCCGGTGGTGCCAGTCGTCGAGGCGGTGCTGTATTTGCTGGCGGACCTCGCCGGCGTGGGTCTGGTCGTGGGTGACCCGGGCGGCCCGGGTTTGGAACAGGTCGAGCAGGGCGTTCGCCCCTGCACCGGTGAGCGCCACCGAGCTGGCCGCGGTGTTGGCGAGGGCGGCGGTACCGGAGTGCCGCACGCCGGCCGCGAGCACCGCGCTGAGCCCCCGGTCCAGGGCCCGGTCGCTGTAGGGGGTGGTGGTCAGGCCCTCCACCCGCATACCGAACGTGGTGTGGTCGTAGGCGAAGCGCTCGTAGTGGGCGAGGTCGCGGGGCCGGCTCCACTGGTAGAGGGTGACGATCAGGCCGGGCCGGGAGCGGTCGCGGCCGACGCGGGAGGTGGCCTGGATGTACTCGGCGGTGCTCTTGGGCTGACCGGTGACCAACATCAGCCCGAGGCGCTGCACGTCCACCCCGACCTGCAGCATCGAGGTGGCCAGCAGCACATCCAGCGCGGGGGCCCGTGACTTCAGCTCCTCGACCATGGCGTCCTTGTCGGGTCCCGGCTCACCCCGCAGGACGGTCATCGCGGCGTTGGTGTCCAAGCGGGGAGAGAAAGGTCGTTCCAGGTCGGCGAGGGTGGTGGCGATCCGGCTGCTGGGCATCCGGCTGGTCAGCTCGCTGACCTGTGGTCGGCGCCGGCGGGTGGCCACCGACTGGGAGGTGAGCCGTTCGGCGACGTCGTCCTCGACGAGGCGGCGCATACCGGCGAGCTCCCGGGTGGAGGTGAAGTAGTCCACCAACGTCATGTAGGGGTCGGCGGCGGCGCCGTGGCGGTCGAACAGGTACTGGGCGTGCTCCAACAGTGCGGCCGCGACCCGGATCTCGATGGACTTGAACCGTTCCCCGGTGGCGCAGATCCCGCGGTAGCGCCGACTCGGGGTGGCCGGGCTGGGGGGGACCACGGTGGAGAAGAAGGTTTCCCCGGCGTCGAGGACCTGCGGCGGGAAGATCGCCAGGTCGCGGGCGAAGACCTGCTCCACCTGATCGTTCGCGCGGCGGACGGTGGCCGTGGAGGCCACCAGCACCGGGCGGACTGGTGCCCCGTCCTGGACCCGGGTGCACAGGGCGTCGATGACCGTCTCGTAGAGGCCCACCATCGACCCGAGAGCGTCCGCGATGAGGTGCAACTCGTCCTGGATGATCAAATCTGGGGGGCGCAGCGCCAACACCGGCCGGGGCTTGGTCGCGGGCAGGGCCCCGGCGCGGGGGTGGGTGCCGCTGCACCAGGTGACGTCGGGGCTGAGGTAGCCGTGGCGGGGGCATTGCTGGTCGACGGTCCCGAACAGCGACGCCGTGGCCGCCCGCCACGGCAGCTGCGCGAACTTGTCGACCGTGCCGATGATCAGCGCGGGGGTGAGCCGGTAGATCTCCTCGTCCGTGATGAGCACCGGCAGACCCTCCTCGGGGGAGCGGCGTGGGCTGTAGGCGCAGTCGCCTTCGGGGTCACTGCAGAACAGCAGGACCCGTCGGCGTTTGTCGTCGGTATGTAGGTCCCGCCCGGCGGACAGCGCGGACCCACACCACGGGCACGCCGCCAATTGCAGGGGTCCACCGACGGCGTCGTCGACCCCTCGGACGTCGTCGATGGCTCTGCGGGCTTCGTCGAAGGAGTTGGGGGTGACCGAGCTCCCCACCCACAGCCCGATCCGGAACGGGGTGGCACCCCACCGGATGTCGCCGCCGGCGATGCGTTCGCGGCGCAACTCCTCGCAGGCGCAGACCAACGCCGAGGCGCGCTGAAACTGTTGTGCGGTGAGCAAGCGCAGCGTGTATCGCATGAGGACGGCGACACCGTCGGTGCCGTCCCGGGCCTGCGACCCGGTGCCGATTACCCCTTGCAGTCGGCGGAGCCCCAGGGTGAACGCGGTCAGCCCCAGGTAGGCCTCAGTCTTGCCGCCGCCGGTGGGGAAGAACAGCAGCTGCGCCTGACCTTGGATGTCGCGGTGCGCGTCCGGGTGGGTGGGGTCGGTCAACCCGGGCAGGCACAACAGGACGAACGCGAGCTGGAAGGGTCGCCAGCTGCGCTGGGCCGGGACGTCGAACCGGGTCAGCAACTCGTTGAGCGACGCGGAGGGGTCCGCGGTCCGGGCCCGCACCACCTCGCTTCGTACACGTTGCAGGGCCATCGCCTGATTGGCGAAGCGGAACGCCTCCCGGGCTTGGGCGTCATCACGGAGCAGGTTCACGGCACGGTCCAACCGGTCCGCCATCACCTCCGCATCGGTCAGGGCATAGCTGCCGGCCGGTTCGTAGCGCTGCACCTCGGGGTCGTCGAGGCGGTCGCGCTGAGCCCGCAGCCAGTTGCGGTAGCCCACCGCGAGTGGGCGCAGGGCCCGCTCCAGGTCGTCGCGGGCGAGCTCGGGGCTGCCGAGCCGGGCCATGTCGGTCACCAGACCTGGCATGCTCGCTGGGTCCCCGGGGACGGTCAGGGCGACGTCGGCGGCGGGGAAGCTGGTGGTCCGTAACCGCCACGCCCGCGTCTGGCCGTCGCGCACGTCCGCCTCGGCGGCGCACTGCCGGCCGTGGGCGTACTCCCGCCGCGATCGGTAGAGCAGATCCAGGTGGCGACGCTCCGGGTCCTGGGTGGTGGGAGCGGGGCTGAACTCGGGATCGTTGTGCGCGACGAAGATCGCGGTGTCGCCATCGAGCGCGGTCACCGTCAGCGACACCTGGTAGAGCCGGGTGGTGTCCGGCGATGCTTCGGGCTGGCCCTGGTCGTTGACCAAGGCCAGATCCACCAGCCGCACACCACCCCGGGTCCGCACCGTCGCCCGCAGCACCACACGCTCACTCGCGGCGTCCAGGACGATCGGATCAGCCTCGGCGAGCGTGAGATCAAGTTCCTCCGCACCCCCATGCGGAGTGCGTCGCCACACCCGCCGCGGACGACGCTGTTCGGTGACGTGTACCTCGGAGGCGGTGGGGGAGTAGCTGCCCCAGCTGCCGGTCACCACAACCCGGTCCACGTCGGCCGGAACCTGGAACGACAGCCCCAGCGCGGACGCCGCCATCGTCCCCGTCCGCCCAGCCTGCGCGGTCTCCAGATCATCCCCGCGGGTCTCGGCAGCACCCGTGACCTCCCGATCAACAAGATCGGGATCATCCGTGTCCGCGTCGCTGTCCGCCCCCGGTGCCACCGGGGCCACCCGGGGCGGTGCGGAGGGTGAGGTCCTGGGCACGAGTCGACCCACGAGGTACCGCTCGGCCGGTGACACGCCCGGGGGCAGCTCCTCGAACTCACCGTCACGCGGCCCCAGCAGGTCACGCTCAAGCAAAGACTCCAGCTCGGCGCGGACGTCGAAGGAGCTGGCGGGACCCGCAGAAGCGTTGTCGGTACTCATCACCGGGAACGGTACGGCGGGGCCACGACAACCGGGGACGGCTGCCCGTTTCCGGCGGCACGTCCGACCTCGCAGGCCGCCGGGACGAGCGCGTTGAGCGTCATCCGGCCTGCGTGCGCCGCTTCCCGTAGGACCAGGCGGTGATGTCGAGCAGGCGCAGGTCAGTCAGCTCCGCCCATCCGCTGCGGTCCTCACTGTTCGCGAGCTCAGCCCGCAGGGTGGTGCAGCCCAGCGGTCATACGGCGTCCTTCATCCCGGTGGAGCGCGGTGGGTGTCACGCCAGGCCCGGCGCGGCGGTGGTTCTCCTCAAGCAGGAGGTCGAGGAGCTCGAAGCGAGCGCGGGGCGAGACGGTCCAGCGGGTACCGAGCTTCGTGGGGTGATGGCCGATCTCCAGGTCCAGATCCCAGCCGTAGGCATCCATTACGGCCTGGTCGATCTCGGCGTGCAGCTCGCGCAGAGCAAGCACTTCGGGATCGCGGTCGGCCGGGTCGTGGACGTGGTTGTAGGTGGTGGTCAGGCCCCAGGAGCGGGACAGCATCAGGGTGCGGCGCTGGGAGTCGAGGCGCTCACCTAGGCGATGCAAGCTGGGCGTCGGCTCCGGACGCGGCAGCGTGAGAAACACGTCGGACGGGGCATAGCGGATACCGGCACCGATAGTCCCCGTATATCGGATCGACCACACTGCATTCGTGCTGGAGGACATAACGGCGAAGCTTGCGAAGTCGTCAAGTGCGAACACTGCAGAGCCATGAGAGAAGACGGGACCAGCCGCAACTCGAGCGGGAACAACCGCGCTGCTGTGTAGGCACATGGCCAGGACATGATCGAGGCGTTGTATGCGCGGGTCGTCAGATCCTCGGCGAGCATGTCTCCACCAATAGTCCCGGTAGCCCCGATCAGATTTGTCATCTCGCTCTGGCTTGACCAACCGCCGGATGATGTCGAGCGCGTCTGGGTATTGCTCGGCCCGGCTCAGCGGCCAGTCCCGGAAGTTGATGATCCATCTGCTCGCTGAGCTGTCCGGTCGTTGGTTGAGGTCCTGGCCGATGACGTAGGGGTATAGGACGTCGGCGTTGCGGGGATTGCGGGCGATGAGTTCGCGGGCCTGCTCCTCGGTCATCGTGAAGCCGAGCCCGAGCACGTAGGACCCGATGAACGCCAGATCCTCGTTCTCCGGCAGGTGCCGTGGTCGGCCGCTCACTCGGCCAACCAGTTCGAGGTCGGCGCCAATGGCAGGCACCTGCTCACCGTCGAGCCACCGGACTCCGGCGGGATCAACGCGGGCCCGCGAGGCCCATACCTCGACGATCTCCAAGCTGGCGCTCTTACTTGGCCAGGGATGACTGGACCGTCCGCGACGCACTGTGAGTCCCCGCGTGGCGACCTGGGTGAGGCCGACTTCCAGGGTGTCGCCCTGGACGAGGGTGTTGGTAGCGATGTAGCCGAGCTGGCCGTGAGAGGACAGCAGCCGCTCGGCTCGAAGCAGGAAGCGCGCGGCGAGGTCGGCGCTGCCCTTGAGGCCAGCGCCATCCCACCTCTGTAGCCATGCCAGGTAGTCGTTACCGAGCGCGCCGCTGATCTTTTTACCACTGAGGAAAGGCGGGTTGCCAATCACGGCGTCGAACCCGCGTTCGGTGGTGTCGGCGAACACTTCAGGGAAGGCCAGGGGCCAGTGCAGGGGATCGCGGGGGACGACCCCGGCGGGTTTTCCTGCCTGTATCGCGTCGACCTGGTCGGCGAGTCCGGTGGTGTAGTCCGGTGCTGCTCGTTCGACGAACATGGCGAGGGCGGTGAAGGCACTGTCGACCTTTCGACCTTTCAGTTCGCCGGCACGCAGACCAACGCCGACGAGGGCGTCGGCGACTGACTCGAGTTGCGAGGTGGCCAGGTGTGCTTCGGTGAGCAGGCGAGCCTTGTAGGCGACGTCCCGGCCGGTGACGACGGGGTGGGCCGTGATGCGTCTGCGGAGGTCTGCGGCCCGGTTCACCTCGTCTTCGCGTACCACCTCGTCGAACGGTCGATTGATGCCGTGTGGCGCCAGATGGAGGTGCCGGAGCTGCTCGAACGAGGTCAGGCCGAGGAGGCTGTCGCCGACGACGAGCCGGTCATCGAGGAACCCGAACGGGCGTTCCCGGTCCATGGTGACCAGCCACAGCGACAGCTTGGCCATCTCCACCGCCAGGGGGTTGATGTCGACGCCGTAGAGACAGTGCTCGGCGACGAGACGGCGGGCGTCCAGCGCCACCAGGTCGACCTCGGCGTCTGCAGCGAGCGTGCCCTGCTGGGTGTGCCGCACGGCGAGGGTGGCGGCGGGTTGGCCTTCTGCCTGCCAGGCCTCGATGAGGCGGTCGGCGAGGTAGCGGCAGGCGGCGACGAGGAACGCCCCGGAGCCCATGGCGATGTCGGCCACCCGCAGGTCGAGGATCTCGGTGGAGGGTCGGATGACCCAGTCGCCGCGGTCGGTGGTCTCCAGCGGCCCGGGCCGGTAGCAGAGGGGTTCCAGGGCGTTGCCGGCGACATCTTCGGCCAGCGAGCGGGGGGTGTAGTGGGTGCCGGTGCTGGCGCGGCGGGTGGACGGGGCGATGTAGCGGCGCCCGGCCACGGTGATCGCCGGTCGGCCCAACGCGTCCCACCGCAGGGCCGGGGCAAGCGGCAGCAGCTGCTCGGCGAGGTCCACGCCGACGTGGCGGCGCAGGGCGTCGAGCTCGTGCTGGGCGAGGACGCGGGTGAGGTCGCGGGCGAGGCGGCTCTCGGTGCGCCCGGTACGTGCCGTGAGCCGCGGTGCCAGCTTCGGTGGAACCTCCGCCAGCCAGCCTTCGGCCGCGGAGAGGGGCAGCTCGCTGGGCTCCTTGCCCTTGGGCCAGTCCTTGGGTCGGAGCAGGGACAGTGTCACTTCGGTGGCGGTGCGGACCTCGAGCTCGAGCAGGCCCTCATAGACGTAGCCGATCTGCTCGACGTCCAGGGCGCGGAAGGTGAGCTTGCGGCGCTCACCGCCGACCTCGACGTACTGCACGGCGCGCAGCAGCCGCAGCACGGTGGCGTCGTCGACGGCGGGCGGACGGGTGCTGGCGTCATCGCCGGCGGTGCGGCCCTCCAACCAGGGGAACCGGTCGGGGTCGAACAGCCCACCGCCGTAGGGGGGCAGGCGGAGGTCCTCGTGGGCGACCCCGGAGTGCAGGGCGCGGCTGGTGGCGAGCAGCCGGTGCCAGGCCCCGGTGCGGTACTCCAGTGCCTGCGGTCCACCCAGCGCCTCCGCCACCTCGAGTTGCTCGACGAGGCGGCCGATGCTGTAGGCGGCGACGTAGATGTCGTCGTCGCTGGGCAGCAGGCGGCGTTCCTCGGCGAAGAGCAGGAACACCACCCGCATCATCAGGGTGACGACGCCGTCGTAGAGGTCGTCGTCGGTGACCTCGCCCAGGAACCCGCTCTCGGCGTCGAGGCGGTCGAGGGTTTCCAGCAGCAGCTCGACAGCGTCGCGGACCTGCAGCCCGAGAGTCTCGGTGACCTCTTCCTGGGCGTTCAGGCTTTCCGCGAGCAGGGCGGGCAGCGTGTCGTCGGCCTCGACGGCCAGGAACCGGGGACGCTGGAGCAGGGCGACGAACGCCCGGAAGGACTCCGGTTCCTCACCCCACAGGCTCGCATCCCACACAGCGGCACCTGTGGTGCCACCGACCGGGGCCCACACCACCGCCCACCAGCGGCCGTCGGTGACCACCCCGGTGGGGACGTTGCGGGCGCGCAGCAGCACCGCCAAGCGTTCGACGGGGCTGGCGGCCCACCCGCCGGTGGTGGTGCGGGCCAGGGGGTGGGTTCCCCAGTCGGTGATCATGCCGAGCATCCGCCACGGGCTCGTCGTCACGAGGGCTGGAACGGAATCGCCCTCTTCGTTCAGGTCCTCGTCGGGGGGCCCAAGCTCGGCAGCCTCGATGTGCGGATCGGCGTAGAAGGCGATCTCCGGGGTGAGCACCAGGCCGTGTTCGGCGACGGGTTCCCCGAGCGCGGTGGGGAGATCATTGCCCCAGCGGAGGTGTTCGCTCCAGTCGAGGCCCTGGCACAGCACGGTGCGGATGGCGTCGTAGCGGGTGGCGCCCCGGGACTCCAGGGCGCCGGTAACCGCGGCGCGGACCGCGCGACGCGGCTCGCGGGACACCTCGGGCAGCCCGTTCGGCCACACCCGATCCACCACGGGCAGGGTCAGGAAGGGCCCGGAGGTGTGGACGAGCTCAAGCCAGCTGTGCCGGCGGCGGGCGGCCTCGCCGGCGCTGTAGGTGCGTCTCCTGCGGCGGACCATCACATCACCTCTGGGACGGCCAGGACCACGGCGAAGGGGAACACCAGCTCACGGACCTGGCCGTAACGGCGGCCGAGGAGCTCGATCTCACGGTCGCGGGTCTCCTCCAGGGCGTCGAGGCGGTCCTGCCACGCCCGCCGGTCCCGGTCGAACTGTTGGCGCTCGGCGCGGTCGAGGTCGGCGAAACTCAGCTGCACGGCACCGTCATCGGCCAAGGCGCCGCGCAGGGTGGCGCGGAGCTGGTCGAAGACGGCGTTGGTGTGGGTTCTGGCGCGCTGCAGCTGCTGGGCGAGGTCGGCGGCGCGGGCGTCTTTCTGCGCGGTCGCGCGGAGGCGCAGGTCCTCCACCAGACGCGGCGTCAGCTCGTCCCACCGTTCGGCCAGGCGGTGCTTGGCTTGGTGCGTGGCCGGGATGCAGGCGGCGGGCTCGAGAGCGGCTTCCACAGCGTCACGCAGGGCGCCGTAGCTGGATGTCTGCAGGTCCATCCGCTTGGTCGGTCCTCGCTCGGGCAGCTCGCGGCCGGCCAGGACGATCTCCTCGTGCAGGCGGCCGCCGTCAGCGCCGACGATGACGAGCCGGGCCACGACCATCACCACGGGGCCCCGCAGCGCGAGCTCCGGGGGAGGGGTGAAGCGGACGGCGGTGACCCGGTGCAGGTCGGTGCGCCCACCCCACACTGCACTGCGCAACAGGCGGGTGGACTGCGCGACCAGAGGGTGCCCGAGGTGTCCCAGCACGACATCGTCGCGCCCACGGGACACCTCCGGGTCGAAGGTCAGAGGCCGGAGCTCACCGGAAAGGGGGTCGGCGAGACCGGTGAGGGTGCGTTCCCAGCCGCTGCGCAGCTCGGGTGGGGCGATCTCCCCCGAGCTGTCCTCGATCAGTCGCGGTTGCTGGGCGAGGGCGAGGGCGACATCGACGACGCGGCGGACGTTGGCCGGCGCAACGTGCAACCGCCGGATGGAAGTGTTGAGTTGCGTGCGCAGTCGCTGGGCCTGCTCTCGCAGGTTCTGCTCGGCCCGCAGCAAGGTGGTGGAGGGCTTGGCCCGCACCGCGAGGGGGTCGATCAGCAGCGGCCGGCCGAGCATCTGAGCCTCGACCGCACCGGCCAGGACGGGGTTGACGCTGCCGAGGTCACGGCGTTCGGCGGCGACCTTGCGGGCGACGCGGGACAGGAACTCGAGGTCCGCGTCGTAGGACCCGGCCGGGGCGGACTGCCACCCGGCGCCCACGAAGTGGGCGACGTCGACCTCGGTGTCTTGGCCGTAGCGGTCGACGCGGCCGATGCGCTGCTCCAACCGGTTGGGGTTGAACGGGATGTCGTAGTGGATGACGGTGTGACAGTGGCGTTGCAGGTCGATGCCCTCGCTGGCGGCATCGGTCGCCAGCAGGATCCGGAGGGAGTCCCGGTCGGGTGCAGCCTGGAACGCATCCTTGAGGTGCTCGCGGTGGGCGGTGTCCATGCCTCCGTGCAGCAGCCCGAGACGGTCACCGCCCAGCCCACGGGCGGCCACGATGTCGGCGAGCCACACCTGGGTGTCGCGGTACTCGGTGAACACGATGACGCGGGTCTCACTCCCGGCCGGGCAGAGCCGGATCAGCTCGGTGACGAGGGCGTCGGCCTTGCTGTCCGCGGGTTCGGCGCGACGGGCCGCCCACGCGTCGAGCTGAGCCAATATCACGGCCTGAGTGTCGCTCAGGGAACCGGTGGCGGTACCGGCGCGTTCCAGGACGTCGGCCTCGGCCTCTTCCGCGTCCGGCTCGTCCTCCCAGGCGAGGGCGTCGGTGAGCCACTCGGGGACGTCGTCGTCCGCGATCGGCGCCTCGGCGCGGGCGAGGGTGGCCTGGTGGGCGGCGAGGGTCCGGGCGAACGCGGCGGGGGAGGAGAACAGCCGCTTCTTCAGCAGCAGGCTGATGAGGTCACCGGCGCGGACAGCGGTGGCGCCGGGGGCGGTCTGCCGGGAGTGGGTGTAGCGGGTGAGCAGCTCGTGACCTGTCCGCTCATCGTCGGTGTAGGTCACCTCGATGGCCCGGGCGTGGCGGCCGGGGAAACGTGCGCTGCCATCGGGCAGGGTCAGCTCGTCCTTGAGGCGGCGCACCATCACCTGCTGCACAACCACCGGGTCTGGTTCGACGCCCCGCGCGAACCGCTGCGGGTCGAGCATCTCCAGCAGCGCCTGCCACGACTCGGGGTAGCCGTTGTGCGGGGTGGCGGAGAGGAACAGCCGGTGCTGGGAGAAGTCCCCCACCCGCCGCACCGCCTGGGTCTGCAGGCTGTCGAGGGCGTATCGCTTGCCGCTGGCCGGGGCGGGTGGGGCGCAGTGGTGGGCCTCGTCCACGACGAGGATGTCGAAGAAGCCGGGATGGCGGGCCTCGGGGACGAGGACCTCGTCGAGCAGCCGTTGCACCCGGGGCGTCCGCAGCCACGGCAGGCTGAGGATGGTCCGGGGGAACACCGAGAACGGGTTGGCCTCCAGACCGTGGGTGCGGCGCAGCGCCTTGAGGGCCGGGGCGTCGAGAATGGTGAACTCGAGACCGAACTTCTCGGCCATCTCGTCACGCCACTTACCGATCAGCGGGGCCGGGCACACCACGAGCACACGCCGAGCCCGGTTGCGCAACAACATCTCCTGCACGACGAGTCCGGCTTCGATGGTCTTGCCCAGGCCGACGTCGTCGGCGATGAGCAGATTGACCCGCGGCATCCCCAGTGCCTTCGCGACCGGTTCGAGCTGATAGTCCTCGATGGTGATGCCCGCGCGGAACGGCGCTTGCAACGTGTGATCGTCGGCGCTGGCCACGGTGCCCCACCGAACTGCGTCAAGGAAAGCGCCGAGGGTCTGCGGGGCGTCCCACCCGGTTTCCGTCACCGCCGGCAGCCTCGTCGCGGGCAACACCTCGCGCCCCGGCTCGATCTCCCACGCCACCGTCAGCTCGTCACCCAGATCGTCGTCGCTGACCGAGGTAAGCGTGACCAGCGTCCTACCAGGGAGCTCCGCGGCCAGCTCGTCGCGGGGCTGCGTGCTCACGCTGCGACGACTGACCACCCACTGCTGACCCCGAACACGCACCAGCTGCCCGACATCCGGCGCCGTGTCCGAGTCCGTCATCCCCCCAAGCATCCATCGACTGTAGTCACGGACCGCCGGGCCCCCGTTCGGAGCGCTGCGGCTCCGCTTCGGGCCTGTGGTACCCGATAGGGCTGACTACGACACTCTTTCGAACCTGCCCTCCCCGGCAACGTCCTCCCTGTGACTCGTTGCGTTAACAGGCGCGGCTTCGAGCGCCGCAGGCAACCCCGACCGACCGCGCTCATCTTTGGTCCGCGACGGAGCGAGGTGGGGGGTGAGGTGGCCACGTACTCGCGGACTCGAGCCGTTCCCGGAGGCCCCGGTCAGCCTTGCGAATGCAGCTCGTCGCAGATCTCACGCAACGTCCGCCACCTAGCCTACGAACCGGTATGGGCCGTGCCTAGCGCATAATGCATGACGCGCTGAACCGTAAGTACTCCACCAACCATGTTGCACAATAACCTCTTTCGTCAGTGGTTGTGTCACGGTTCCGCCTGGGGGTAGCATGCGTAGCGTTGGTAAGCATGCACCGGAGGCACTATGGACGAGAGCAGAGCTCGCGCGTTGGGCAGCAAGGGCGGAAAGAGCCGGGCCGAACGGCTCAGTTCGGGAGAAAGGTCGGCCATCGCGCGGAGTGCGGCCGAGGCCCGATGGGGTGTTACCACGCTGCCTGCGACCCACACTGGACAACTTGTAGTAGGCGAGCGCCATATCGAGTGTGCCGTCTTAGAGGACGGCACGCGCGTGATCAATCAGGGCACCATGCTTGGCGCATTGGGACGGTCGCGACGACCGAAAGGCGGTGACGCAGGCACAGTGCTGTTCGCTGCCAATTTGCAGCCATATATATTGCCGCCGCTTTCGGAGACCTTGAGGAGCCCTATTTCATATCGCACACCGACCGGGGCTAAAGCCCTCGGGTACCCAGCGCAGATCCTCCCCGAAGTCTGTGAGGTATATCTCGAGGCCCGCACCGGGGGTGTGCTGCTGAAGAGCCAAGAGCGAGCCGCCATCGCATCGGAAATTTTGATCCGTGGCCTCGCCCGGGTAGGCATCATTGCATTAGTCGATGAGGCCACTGGCTATCAGGAGGTCCGAGCGCGGCAGGAACTTCAGCGAATCCTCGAGGCCTACGTGCAGGCGGAGCTTCGACCGTGGATTAAGACTTTTCCGGACGAGTTCTTCAAAGAGATTTACCGACTTCAAGGATGGGAGTATAAGCCGGGAACGTCCAAGCGCTCGCCTTACGTGGGTAAGCTGGTAAACAAGTACATCTACGAACAGCTTCCATCGGGTGTCTTGGAGGAGTTGCAGCGGCTGAACCCGACGAATTCGAAAGGACACCGAGCCCACAAGCACCATCAACATCTGACGACAAACACCGGGAACCTTCAGCTCGATCGACAGATCTCGACGGTTACCACGCTCATGCGTATCGCCCGTAACAAGTTCGAGTTCGAAGAACTCTTTGACCGAGCATTTCCCGCGGCACAGGAGCGCCTCCCTCTCGTTCTGGCTGGTAGCACCACTGGCGATGCTACCGGTGACGCTCGTGCCAGTAGCATTCAATCGTCGACCTGCTGAGCTGTGGTAGGCCGGGCGCAGATCGCTGGTCGGGGGGTGGGGTACGAATACATGCAACAACCGACTGGTCCGCACGTGGACCGCAGGTGTCTCTCACAGATCGTTTTGTTACGGTTCTGGATGCGGGTGGGTCAGCAGTTTCCATGGTGTATCGCTGCCGTGGTCACGACTGCGTGTCGCCCTCCCGGGGTTGCGGAGAGGGCGACTGGCACCACCGACGGGGGCCGAGTCGCCTGGCCCGGGGAGCGATCTTGTCGACATTCTCGTCGTGCGCCTCGACGTAGCCGCGATCTCCGCCCGCTTCTGGAGCGCCTACTCGCACAGCGCGCAGTGGCCTACCACTGCCCGGGCCGACGTGGCGCAGGCCGCAGCGGACACAGAGGGAAGGGGAGTTGCTGACCATCCCGGCGGGCGACGCCGTCCCCCGCCGGGATGAGACTCATCGCGTCTTGTGTAACCCGAACGGCGTGGTCATTCCCGGAATGTAGATCTGTACCGGCTCAAAGTCTTTGTCGCCGGGGAACTTCACGCCAATGACGCCGCCGCGCCTCAACACAGTCCAGACGAAATGTAGAACATCGATGCCGATGTTGAACAGGTCGTTCTTCGACGTGCTCGTCTCCTTCACCATCGCAGTCAACAGCGACGCCGTCGTCGGTTTCGTAGTGACCGATAGCCTATCTCTCGTATCCTCCTTGATGGACACTTGAATCTCCTCCAGAACACATAGGGCGAGAGGGCGCCGTGCTCAAGTAATACTTCAGGATTCCCTGAGCACGGCGGGCCCGCCCGCTACGCCTTTCAGTCGCGTTAAGACTTTATAAGCAGAAGACCGATCATCAGCACGACGACCAAAATCGACGCGAGACTCATGATCAGAATTGCATATACCGGCATACTGTAGTAGCCGCCCACTATGACGATCACGATCGGCCCGAAAACAGCTGAGAGCAACGCAAACGCTGGGCCCTCGCCGGCAAGGTTGATCTCACCCTTGCCGAGCTTGATTTGGGCCTTACCTTACCGCGGCCGCAAACGAGCCTTTACCGATGATCAGGTGGACCAGCTGCGTCAGCGGGCCGGCGCAGGGGAAACGAAGACCGCACTGGCCCGCACGTTCGGCGTCAGCCGCGAAACGGTCTACCAGTACCTGCGCACCGCACCCTGAGCACAGCATGGGTGGAATCA
>JAABUH010002100.1_pt1 | contig 19819 bp, 42 predicted proteins | sample 5559121 | NCBI WGS metagenome assembly JAABUH01 (sample SAMN10711871, study PRJNA513364) | rock metagenome | isolation source: Antarctica rocks | place: Antarctica: Victoria Land, Battleship Promontory nord | collected 2015-12-28
ACACCTTTGGCGGCGCGCTGAACGCCAACTTTGCCTTCATGGTATACACCAACACGTATGTGAGCAACAACTACGCCGGCCTCTTCTGCGGCGGCCTGTTTGCCATCTTCTCCGAGCTCTTTGTCTTCACCTCCACAGTCACCACCAACAGGCGCGGGCCGCCGGCAGGCCTGCACATGCGCAGCGCTGCTGGGCTGCATGCAGCCGCCCGTGCGATGCGCGCTCTTCGGTGTGCAGCGCTTGCGTGCGTCGCGCATGTGTGTGCCGCGTGGCCGGCCGTGACATAGGCATTCTGCCACTCTGCAGGGCCCTGATCGGCGGGGGCGGCCTGAAGAACCTGCAGAGCATCATGGTGCTGGATGGCACGCTCGTCCAGGCAAACCAGGCGCAGTACGGCTCCGGCATCGACATCAGCAATGCCGGCAACGCGGGCATGCCCTGCCCCACCATCGTCCTGGCCCAGAACAGCATCTTCTCGCTCAACAGCGCGACGGAGAAGGGCGCCGGCTTCTCCATCTTCAACATCTACCTGGCGTCCTTCACGAACGTCACCTTTGACAGCAACTTTGGTGAGCTCTGGCCAGACCAAGGGCGCACACTCTGTGTTGCACGTACAAGCAACGTCTCCCAGATCCTGGGCTGTGTGTCCTCTTTCGCAGCATGCGGCTGGGGCTGTATCACGCTCCTGCCTGACCCGTCTGCGTCGCTGCCCCGCGCATGCAGCGCCCAACGGCGGAGCGATTATCCTGGCCGGTGACGGCCTGACCGTGCCGCCCGGTGACCCGTTCCCCTGGCGCAACCAAGTGACCCTGACCGACTGCACCTTCACCAGCAACAAGGCAGCATATGGCGGCGCGATATTTGTAGACCAGCAGGCGCGGATGCCCTGCTGCTCGCTGCGGCCCGGCTTGCATGTCGTGGCCCCAGAAGCGGAGGACCTCATCGCCGCCTGCTGCTTGGCTCAGGCCACCGGTGCTGTGTGCTCGCAGGCAGTCGCCAGCATCGTCGGGGGCTTGTTTGACTCGAACACCGCACGCGCCGCCGGCGGGGCCATCGTAACCAGCAGCAGCGTAGTCTTCAGCATCACCGGAGCCACTTTCACGAACAATGGCAACCTGAACTGCTACGAACCACCGCTGGTGAGGGCACTCCTGCACCCAGGGTGCACAATGGCGGCACGCGACCAGGCGCCCCGTCCGCCAGCTGCCTGCCTTGTGGCTGCACTTACCTATGTGTCGATGGTGGATGCAAGGCTGGAGGTGCAATCAACATCGGCTTTGACATATTCTCTTCGGAAAGCTCGTGTGCGGCCTCTGCAAACCCGCCGGCTCCCAGCGTGGTCAGCATGGACTCGTGCGTCGTGTCAAGCAACCGGGCGTCCAGCACCGGCGGCGGCATCAGCGTGCAGGACGGCATTTTCACCATGCAGGCGCGTCATTCTTGCTGCATTGTCCATTGTTTGCTTGGGTGCAAAGGAGGGACACAGAGCTGCCATACAAGACTGCTCCTGCACTCACAAGATGCTCTACAGCATGCCGGTCATTGTCGCCTGCGCGCCATGCTCCGACACTGCAGCTGCTCGAGCGCCAACTTGCATGGGTTTGAATGAGCGCGCAGAACTGCAACATCACAGGCAACCGCGTGGGCATGCCCGACACGCAGCTGGGCTATGGCGGCGGCGTGTATGTCGCTGACTACTGCACCAATGGTGTCTGCGGGAGCACGACCTCCACGCTCACCAACAACATCATCTCTGGGAACTATGCGCATGAGGCGCGCGGCGTGCACTGCGCGAGTGCTGACTAGGGAAGCAGGCCAAGTGCACGATGTGCTGCTAGGAGGCTGTGTCCCATATTGCCAGCCTTCACAAGAGTGTGGCCAATGGTTCACCCGAGGAGGCGAGGGTGTTGGGCCGGGGAGGCAGGCGCTGCTGTGGCTTGCACAAGGTTGCTCTCCAAGCGTGTCGGTGCGCCCAGGCGGGAGGCGGCGTCTTCTTCGACAGCGCAGCTGGCACCAGCAGCGTGAGCATCGTCGGCTGCACCATCAGCAACAACTTTGTGGATTACGCCCTTGCGGGCAACTCGCACGACGGCCTGGGCGGTGCGCGAGCGCCCGCAGATGCAAGCATGGCGCTCGGAGCCTGTCCACACCATGCGCGCGACGCACAGGTGGCATCTTCATCAACCACTACAACTTTGCCCTGAACAGTCTGTCTTTGAGCGGCAATGCCGCCTACTACGGCGCCGGGCTCTTTGTCGGCACAGATGTGACCAGCAACGCCACGCTCGCCAGCTTGACATTTTTGGACAACGTCGGGATGCTTGGTGCGTCCCTCGCTGTGCCACATGAGCTGGCGCGCCTGCCATGTCAACATGCATCACATGCCTTTCTCAGTATGCGCAAAGGTGCTGCGGAGCATCAACAGCCGTGTGTTCATTCGCGCACCAGGCACGGCCATCTATTGGCTGCACAGCAAGTCGCCCAACACGCCTGTGACATGCACATCCTGCACAATGGTGCCTTCCTCCTCAAGCGCACTGGCTACAGAGGCGCTCACACTGCAGTTCCTGGTCATGCCCCCGACGTCGATAGAGAGCAACCAGGTACGACTGGCACCTGCTTGGCAGCAATGTCACGCGTGCATGGCAGCAGCGGCGGCCATGCAATTCGGTCAGATGCTGGAGCCCATGGGTGCTCTCACATGTACCGCGCAGGCTGGGGCGCCCTTCGAGACGGGCCTGATGGACTACTATGGCAACGTCGCCGTCAGCGAGAGCCTCGGTGGCTGTGCTGCCCGCTATGCAGGCATTGAGTTGGAGCTGCCGGAGTCTGGCCGCCTCGCCAACCTGGTCAACGGCGTGGGCACCTTCTCGCAGTTCTCAATCATTGGCAAGCCCCGACCCCCAGACTACGCAGCTTTCAGCGCACCTGGGACTGTGTGTGGTCAACCTTTTGGCCAGCTGTGCGTGCTGGATATGAGCGCCCGCGCCTGACCTCGCCCACCCGGTGCACGCAGGCGGCATAGGCCACTCTTACGAGCTGCAAGTGGCCTGCCAGCTGACGACAACAGGCCAAAATGCGCTCGTACCTGCGCTCCTGCCCATTCCCGCGCTGACCTTCCCGATCACCATCGACTTCTGCCCTGAGGGCACGCAGCAAAAGGGGCCGCTGTGCGCGCCCTGCGACACAAACACCTTCAATTTTGATGGAATCAGCTGCAAGCCCTGCCCCACAGGCACGCCCAGTCGGTGCCGAGCCTAGGTTGCACTTCAGCTGCGCTGCTGGTGCGTGCAAAGCCGAGACAGAGAGCCGACACTGGACAGATTCACTGCAGGGGCTACATGCCCGGGCGGCGCATTCGGCATGCAGACTCCGCTCCTGTCTCTGCAGAACTACTGGCGGAGCGGCAACACCAGCTCATCCATGTACCACTGCCCCTATTTGAACGCGTGCCATGGCTATCCTGACACATCTGGCTACGCCGCTGGCGACGACGCCTGCAAGACCGGCTACTATGGGCCTGTGTGCCAGGTCTGCGTGAACGGGTACTACGGCTACAGCCAAGGGTGCAAGTGCGCTGCCGCGCCATTGTATGCATCCATTGGCTCATGCACCTGCACAGCCACGCTCTGGCACACTCACCCTGTCTGCCGCGCAGGTCTTGCATGGGGTCCGGCACCATCACAATGGGCATTGCAGTCGCCATCTTTGGGCTTTTCCTAATCTTCATCTTCTCCTTTGACATCGGCGCTGAAGATGACGACGGGCCGGGCATGGACTCCAAGATCAAGATCATCCAAACGCACTTCCAGGCATGAGTGCAGCGGCGTGCGCTGCTCTGCCTGCTGAAGACCGGCAGACTGCCTTCCATGAGGCCCAACTGACTGGCCCTGCCTGGCTTGCCCGGCAGATCATGTCCCTGCTACAGACCTACGACGTGAAATGGCCAAACAGCACCAGGCAGGTTCTGACCTGGTCCAAGATTGTCAACGTGGGCGTCGGCATCACTGCCCCTGATTGTGCCGACTACAACTGGAACTTCCTGCTCCAGTACATCGTCACGATGGTGTCGCCGGTGCGGAGGAGGGCATGCGTGCCCAGTCCCATAATCGCATGTCTCCGTGCTTTATGCAAAAGGCATGACAATTGCATGCTTACCTAAGGCGCTGCAGGTCATCCTGGTCATCCTGTGCATGATCATCTATGGCACGGCGGCAATCACCAAGCTCATCCGGACGCGGCAGCTGGATCAGCCGCAGGCATCCCTCGAGCACGAGGAGCAGCTCAACAAGAGCCTGGCGCGCGCAGTGGGGCTCCAGAACAGGTGGGGCACCCGAGAGCTCGGCACGTACAGCAAAGTGCTGTCTTCAGCTCCGCCATGCACGGCAGGCGCAACGCTCAAGCGCAGCACACGTAGCCGTGCCCGGACCGCCTCATGCGGCATGCGCGGCAGGTGCTACAAGAACGCCTTCTGGCTCGTGTCGTTGCTGTACCCCAACATCGCGCAGACAGCGCTGCAGCTCTTCTCCGCCCAGAAGCTGGACATCGGCACCTTCCTCAGGGCCGACTACCAGATCATGACACACGACGTGACCGGCCAGCTGGACCCGATTTACAAGCAGTACATTCCGCCCGGCATCATCATCCTGATCGTCTTTGCAGTTGGCCTGCCGGTCATGTTCTTTTATGTCCTGTGGCGTGTGCGCGACCGGCTCGAGGTGCGTCGCTGTAGCGGCCTTGGCAAACGGCGTTGAGTGTCTCCTGGGTTGCAGCGCCCGAGCGATGAGCAGACGAAGCACCGCGCAGGATCCAACAATCAAGGCACAGTTTGGCTACCTGTACTCCGGGTACCGCCTACCGTTTTGGGAAATAGCGGAGATGGCCCGGAAGCTCGTGATGGCAGCAGTGCCAGTCTTCATTCAGGTGCAGACGGTCGGGTCGCTACAGGCGGTGGTCGGCGAGATCCTGCTCGTGCTGTTCATGGTGCTCACCATCTACCTGCACCCGTACGAGAGCAAGCACGACAACTGGATGCAAGTGTCCTCCATCATCGGTGTGCGGTCTCCTGGCATGTGGCGACATGTGGTGCATGACCAGAGACTCAGCAGTCGCCCATGCTGCCTTGTTGACCAAGTGACCAACATGAATTGACCCAAAGCTTTGTGAAGCATTCTGCACTCTGTGCCCCATGTGCTTGCGCTGCATTGATATGTCAACCCGTGCAAGCACCAGTGCATGCTCGCTAGTGCCCGGCTGACGAGTGCATGTGCGGGGGCAGTGCTGTTCCTCCTGCTTATCTCCGGAGAGGCGCTTAAATGGGCGCAGCTCACAACCAACCAGCTGAACGGCATGGGCATCTTGCAGCTCATCCTGACAGGCTGCGTGGGGTTTGCTGTTGCCATCTGGATGATAATGAACCCGCGCAAGGTCTACAAGTCGATCACGGTGATGCTGAGCTCTTGATGGTCCTGTGAACCTGTTTGAGAGAGTGCACATGCACGCCACTTTGCCTCTTGGACCTGCATGCATACGCGGCCTCCGCAGGGGCATGAGACGCACTGGTTGAGCTCAAGCAGAGCAGAGGTACCTCGACATGAAGTGGCCGCATGTGCGCACAATGTTAATGCGCGGCTGTGCCGGCGCAGAACAAGGTGGACTCTGCTAAAAAAATGTACGAGTCTGCGAGCAGCGTCGCCCTGCGCGCCAGCAGCGCAGCCGTACGTGCCAGCGCGGCGGCAGGCCGTGCTAGCACTCGGCTAAGCGCGCGGACCAGTGCAGCTGCGGGGCGCCTGTCGCGCACCGCATCTGGGCGCGCCCGCGCGCTGTCTGTCCGAGTGTCGACAGCGCTGCGCCGCAGCAGTGTACGGGTGGCGGATGAGAGCGGCGCTTTTGCGGAGCACAGCGCTGTGGCCATGCCAGATGCAGGCGATGCGGCGCTGCGGCCCGCAGAGGACAGGGCTCCCAGTGGCACAAATGTGTTCACAGCGCGTCTGCAGGTGCGCACGGCATGTTCCCACGAAACAATTGGTGGCGCATGCAAGTGGTTGACCTTGATGACAAGCAGCACATGCAGGCAGTGCATTGCAGGTTTCCTGCATGCATGAAAGCCAAAAAAGCTCGGGCTCCTTGCAGGCAAAGGCGGTGGGCGCTGTCAGCCACCAAGACTCTGTTCAGAAGCCGCTTCTGGGCGAGGACAGCAATGTAAGCGAGATAGCTGCTGCTGCTGATGTCACCGACGGGTTTGGCACCCCATCGGCTGACGAGCATCCTGTAAGGGACGGCCGACACCAGGCCAGCGGTGATCCCTGGGGACCAGACGCAGACGAGAGGGAACGGTGACAGGCAATAGGTGAGCAGCTTGAGCCGTGGGTGTGCCGGGAGCCATAGCCAGCAAGCCATGAGCCTGGAGATAGTGGACCACAGCTGTAACAGCTGGCAAGGGGGGGTGCAGTCTGCACCACAGGGGCTGAACTGTGGATTCGTGAACAAACCTATGCGCCTGGCCAGATGCATGGCGGAAGCCAAGGGGCGCGGTTCTTGCCGTCGCGCACGGAGGGAGTCTGCAGCAGCATGGGCAATGTCTGCCACGCATCTCTCGGGTTTTTCAGGTATTGGAGATGCACTGCAGGATAGTTGACATGCATTTTCTATCAACTTGACGATGGTGCTGCAGCACACCTTTGTCAAGAAGTGACTGTGTGCATTAGTTGGCACAATTTACTCCACATTGACTACGCGTGATATGTACAGGATGCTACCTGTGTATGTCCTTGCCGGAGCCATCTCAACCTTGAGCATGTGGCCACGGTGGCGAAACCCGCACTCGTGCATGCATTACTTATCAAAACTCAGCTGTCCCTGTCTCTATAGAGAACACAAACACGTGTCCATGTGCCAGCCAGCAAACAGCAGTGACACGCACTCGCACAACTACAATATAGCACCTGAGACCCACACAGCGCTGCACAGAATATGCAATAGCAAAGAGCAATGTCAGCAAACACGCCTCACTTGCGACACAAGAGCAGAGCAACGCCCTGCAGCACGCAGGAATCAGCGTGCGTGCTTGACCGCACGGGCAAGTCTATGACAACCACAGAGTTGTTGCTCTGCCCTGTCGTCGACACAGACCCCACCCGGCCTGCCGTCTTGTACAGCGGGCATGCATAGACAGCGCAAGGACGCAGGAGCGGGGTGTCCTTGTGGCAAGGCAGGATGTGCAGCACTGGGAGCGCGGACGCCAGGATGCCGGGCAAGGGCTCGGTCAGGCAGCAGGCATCCATGTCCCATCGGCCGGCATCGACTGTCAAGCCATCAACATACACGCCGTCCGCGGGCGGTGCGGGTATCACGTCGCCGGTGCAAAAAGTAGTTACCTTAAAGCCGAGCCATACTGTGTCCAGAGGAACGCTGTGCTTGCGCGCATGAGCCTGGAGCACCGCTGTCAGGAAGCCCTGCACAAGCGCGCCCCGCGGGTAAGCGGAGCGGCCGCAGGTGGGAAGTGATTCTTCAGCAAGTAGGTGACATGGCGCGCCTGCGGGAAGAAGAATGCTGGCAGCCAATAGGCTGAGGGCGCGCCCTTGCACATCCACTGCCGCATGTGCTCGACACGCTCTGCAAAGTCTGTGAGCCAGGCATGCAGCGGCAGCTGCGACGGGTAGGCTAAGCGCGCCCACATCTCTGGTACCTAGCGCATGAAGAGCTGCCGGGTTGTCAATATGGGGAGCACAATGTACACGTATAAACTCTTCAAGATGCACACGGCCATGCGCCACCACAGCTCACGCGGCCTGGCCAGTCGTGGGACGCGCCTGACCAGCTGCCAGTGACGCAGACATCTGCTCAAGGTCCGTACTCATGGCCGCCAGGCCCCGGAGTGCACGCTCAAGGTCTACCAAGGAAGCGTGCACTGCTTTACCAAGCCTCTGGTATCTGCCGTTGCCAGACCCGGCACGCTTGCATCTTTTGCATTGCAAACCAGCAGGAGAGCAAGAGCGTGCACAGAGTACATGTGAGAGGGTGCAAGCCTGTGGAGCTCCTGCCTCAGCACCACAGTCATGGGGTCAATAGCTCCGCCACGTCCCAGCTGCTGGTCCATCACACCGCTCTCCAGCCCTTGCGGCAACGACGCACAGATGCCAGCGACCTACGGCGGTTGCCAGACTGCGCAGTCAGATTACCCAGCGAACAACAAAGCAGTCAACAGCTCCGGCAGGCAGGACAGCAACCAAGCTTTCTAAGGCGTCTGTCCTACAGGTTTGCACCTGTGCAAGCAATACTGCGTCGCTGGCGGTGGGCCCTGGCAGCCTTGCAGTCCGCGGCTGCATGATGGCCAGCGTGGCCAGCAGATGCTTGGCCTCCCCGCGTTGCCGCACTAAGGCTGCATTGACGTGCAGGCCAAAGATCTCTGGTGGCTCCGCCACAGGCAGGTTTGCGATGTAGTCCCTGAAAGTACACGTCGTGCTCACTCGGGGATGCACTCGGCATGCAGCACGGCCTGCAAGCACTGCCAAGTCTGCCAGGTGCGCCACCTGTAAGACTGTAGGCCGCCTGCGTCAGGCCTCCTGTACGCAGCATCCATGGCGAAGGAGTGGCCCTCTTGCAGCAGCTCCGGCCTCACAAAGCTTTTCAGCAGAGCCATGAGAACACGCGCGTCAGATGTGTCTGTCAGGTGGCCCCCGTACACAATGCCGCCGAGCACCTGCATCCCCCGCCGGCACTCTGCAGGCCTTGCAGCCAATCTACTGTGTACAGGAGCAGCTTCCTGGGTGTACATCTGTATCACCCTGTGGTTTGCATGTTTTATACTTCTGCATGCACGCTCTGTGTCCATGCACCCGTCGATATAGGCGAAAGTTCAACAAGGCAAGCTTTAGGGTCGACGTGCCTGCTGCAGAGCAGCCCAAGGTACAGCAGCAGGGCTGTCGCGCAGCAAAAAGTGGGCCATCATCATGCCCGCCTCAAGATCGGCTATGTTGAATGCGTGTGCGCAGTTCCACCCCAAAGCACCGAACTTTCGCCGCTCCTGGCTCAACCCGCACAGAAAGTGTGATGGTCATATGCAGCTGTGTGCGAGGCTAGGACAAATGGACTGCATGACATGCTGGTGTGCAATGTGTCCTGCATGCAGCCAGTGCAGCACTTATCACGCCGCACAGTCGTTCAAAGGCTCAGGGCTCAGCTGTCCAGGTGTGTAATAAACACACCTGCACTGTCGCATGAAAGAAGCTGATGCCCAACAGCAGATGCTTCCAGGCGTCTGGCAGGCTGCTGGGTGATGCTTCAAAGGCGTCGTTGGTCATGGCTGAATATGTCCTAACCAGCGTCGCCCGAACGCCGCGCGGCGGCTGCACCGCCAGCTTGAGCCCAGCTTGAAGGACAGAGGGCGGAAAGCCAGGGGACGGCATGGATGAGAGCCACAGTCGGAAGCCAGGATGCACAGCCTCGCTGCACGCCAACTCCTCCACCAGCGCCTCGAGCCTGAGCGCCGCAGGCCCAATGCACCCCTTTTCCCCCAGGAAACAGAATTGAGTCGCTCGCTGGCGCGCCGCCCAGACACATATTTTGCACACATCGCCACAACCCCGAGGAGATGTCATTCTGGTGCAACTCACCTTGGTAGCCAGGCAACTGCCAGGTGGCAGTTCTGCAGGCACACCCACTGGCCGGTCCGAGCGGCCTGTGCAACCAGAGTATCTGCGACCGGGCCCTGACCCTGCCCCAGCGACACCATCTGGAGCGATTCTCCTGCAGCCCACATGGCATTCCATCAGCGGTGCGCTTGCACGTGGCATGATCACACCAATGCTGTCCCGCTCAGGGCAACATGGTGTTGTGCAACTCCTGGCAGGAGTCACCGGCGATGCGGCCATTTGCTTCTGCAAAGCGCTGCAGATCGGCCGTTGGGTCAGCGCCGGGCGAAAGAATGAAGATGATGGGAGCATGCGCTGTCGTGGAAGGGAAGACGTCTTGCAGCATCCACGCAGGAGGCGCCACAAAATCTGGCCCCAACATCGCCTCCACATACCGGCTGCATTTCGCCGGCAGCGCCTCTTCACAGAGCACCTGCAGGCCGCGCTTGAACCGCTGCTTCTCAGCTTGTCCTGGACGGCGCGCCGGGTTGGCGGCAGCAGCATGCTGTGTCTGTGGGTCAACGCCGAGGCAGCTTGGGTTCTAAAGCGCAATGCACATGGTTGCATACCAGCCGAGGGCAGGACGCACCTTGACGATGAGCAGGTGCTGAAAGGCAGTCAGTTGTTTGCCCCAGCCGCCCGGCATCTCAGCCTCCATTGTGTCAGCAGCCCAGGACCGCCAGGCAGCGCCGTCTGCCGCAAGGCTCGCAGAGAGACCAGCAAAGGCGGGCATGCTGCCTTCGAGGGCCGCGGCTGAAGACCACACCGCGCCGCCCTGCGTCCTGCATGCCGCATGGCAACACTGTCATGGCGCGGCGACTGGCACGAGTGAAGCTACATGAAGACGTGGCGGACTGCTGCGCATCCAGAGGGCGGAGCGCACCCAGGAGGAGCTGCATTGACGTCCCGATGCAGCACACTGGGCAGCGCATGCACCAGGGCGGCCCACTCCTGGTCCGGCAGCTTCCCCGCGGCGCGCTGCAGCCCGGCCGCCACCAGAAAAGCAAACAGCAGCTTGTGCTCCTCGAAAAGCCCGCGCTGCACGCTTGCAAACACCGCGCGCGTGACGGCCGCAGCGATGTTGGCCAAGCGCTCTGGCAGGGCTGCCGCGGATGGCGCGGTCTCGACGCAATGGATGAAGATGCGCACGAAGCTTGCCAAGGACGTTTGGTACCTGCGACGTGCCACTTCAGTGGCCGTGGCAGGCGCATGCTGTGCAGGCAGAGCACCAGGCGGCATGCGCGAGAGCGCACATGCTGTCAATGGCGGACAGGCCAGAGACGACAAAGTACAGCGTGGACGCGCGCGCAGCGGCAGGTCGGTAGCTCCCACGAGCGGCGTTGATGCTGGCTTCTGTGGCCTGAGCTTCCGCGACGCGCACATTGATTGCGGCGCTTGTGGAGCGGCTGTTGTTGAGAGTGCCCAGCAGGACCTCGTCGTCCAGCAGCGACCCTCCAGCCTCGCGCAAGAGCCGCAGCATGCGATCTTCCAGCTCCTGCAAGCGCGCGGGCTCTCACTAACCCCAGGCCGGCGTGACATCATCTCCATTGTCTAGGGCACGGGCGCGCAGCGCACGATCACGACGCAGCTCCTGCGTGGCGGCATGGAGCATGCTAGAAGAGGCAACGCGGGCAATGGGGGAGGCAGGGAGGCGCCTGCAGCTGCCGCTTGTCCGCGGCGATCGACTGCAGCAGGCTGTCGCGCTGCTCCTCCAAGTCCGGGCGCTCCCGGCGTACGCAGTCGCCCAGCAGCTGCTCCTCAAGGCCTTCGGCTGTCACTGTGAAGTTGATGACTGACACGCGTATGCACACCTGCCGGCGCCGGGTGTCATGGTGGCCGCGGCGCATGGCTATGCTGCGCAGGCAGACTTCGGGCGGCGCGTGCAGCCCGTCAGCTGCAGCTGCAGCATCAGGCCCTCTGCGTACCTCCGGCAGGAAGTGCGGGTTCGGGTTCCGTGAGGTGAGGTACAGCCGGAAAGCAGGGTTGTAGTCGATCTCGATGTCGCCGAGCCGCAGCAGTGATCTGCCATTGCTGTCTTTGTACACCTGCCGCATGCACAGCATCCATTGCTGCGGCAGCATGCCCAGCAGCCTGGTGGTGAGGGCGAAGCAGAGGCGGCATGCGCCCAACCAAGGAAAGGGCGTCGCACCTGCTTCAGCAAGAGGGGCTCCAGTGCGGGGTCCAGCGCCTCGCCGACGTCCTCCAGCAGGACAGGGGTGCCGGTGCGCAGCGCGGCCTCCAGCTCGCGCAGGTACGCAGCCTGCCCCAGCCGCAGCACCCGCAGCCCTGCGCGCGCCTCCATGGCGCGCAGCCAGGCTGCAGCTTGCCCCTGCAGCACAGACCAGCGTCAGCGTCAGCCTCAGTGTGCTGGCGGACCGGATATAGCTCCGGGCTCTGCGCTTGGGCTCGGCGTGGCTGCCGCGAGTGCGGGGCACCTGCGGGTCAATGCACAGCGGCCAGCAGCGGCCGTGCGTGGCGACGATGGCGCTGTCTACCGACACCGCATCGTGCGGCAGGCCCATGGCATGCCACTCTCTCACCTGAACCCCACGGCAGCGCGTTGCAGTTGCTTGACGCTGCAGAGTGCACTCCAGGTGGGGCGCAGGGGTCCCAGGGCTCGTGGGGCATGCGTGTCCTGCTGCCGGCCTCACCTGGGCGGGAGATGCAAGGGATGTGTGCAGGTTGCAGGATGGGGATGCTGGAATGCCGAGCTCCTGGCTGCGGGCGAGCCAGGCAGCCACGAGGGATGCGCGGTAGGGCCCTGTGAACGCGCCGTAGTAGGCGATGCATGCGGCCGACAGGAAGGTGTCGCCCACGAGCAGGTCCGCCTGGGTCTGCAAGCAGCGGACAACGCAGGTGTGAACACGGGTTTTGGTCAGAAAGGTGGGGCGTGCGGTGCCCTAAGCAACATGAGCACACGGGGCAGTGAGTGGCAACAGTGTGTCAGGACGAGCCAGGGCCTTCGCGCTCGCGTGCCTGCAGCGCCTCAGACGTGCGCCGCCACCTCAGCCCCTCCTCGCCAAGAGCGTCAGTGAGGCGTGCGGCGCGCGCCAGGCGCTTCTCTGTCGTCTCGCGCTGCTGCCGCAGCGCCTCCTGCTCGCTCAGCACGCCCGCCAGGCGTGCTTGCAGCGCGGCCACCCGTTCCTCCACAGCCTGCATGCAGCATGTCCTGTGTCTTGGGTAGTTGAAGGAAGGCTCATCCTACCCTAACCCTGCCGTGCCCCAAGAATCTACCCTACTCTGCATTGAAGCTGCAGCGGCCAATTCGAGAGTACAGGCTTAAGATCAAAATGTTGCCCATTTCTAGACAGAGCGGACAGAGCTTGTCAAGGAGGAAAACTCGGGGGTTTTTTTTCAAACAGGCGGCAGGAGGCGTCACCCTCAGTCTGGCTTGCTTTTCATGCAGCTGCGTGTCTGCAGCGGCCAGGATGGCCTCCGTCGAGCGCAGCTTGGCGCGCTTGGGGGCCACCGCTGCTGCCACCCTGTGGTAGGTATCCATGGCGCGCGCCCACAGGCACAGGCTCTGAGCTGCACGGCTCTGCTTCGCGACTGCCTCTGGGGTGAAGGCTGGATCATCCTGCACAGAAGCCAAAGCCCGGTCGACCTGCAGGAGTACCACAGGCACGCGCAGCATGTCCGCCCGCATGGACACGCACCAAGTCGCTTGCAGACACACCAAGGCATACACAGTTCTGCCAGGAAAGTAGCATACGCAGACCAGATCATCTACACGGGCATCCTCATTCCAGCCTGCAGCGCACCACGTAGCGACGCAGCTTGCGGATCACGCTGTCCGGTATGTTGTCCTTGTCAAACTCAAAGAGTGACCGCATGAAGTTTGGCTCGCCCAGGACTTTCTTGGCCGTGTCCCAGTCTGGCTTTTCGCCGCGCAAGACGCATACAGCCTGGGGCGCGAAGGCATCATTATCACGTGACAGGCCAGCATGCATGCGTCAGCAGGATGCCCCACTTTTGGATGCCATGGACACGAAATGCTTGCAAGCGTCCAAGCATGCAAAACCATGATCAGACATATTTGGAATCAGCTAACTTGTACATGGGCGGGCGCACCTCCATGACGAGCAGCACCAGCGGCGGCGGCTTGATCATGGACTTGATTTCAATCACATCCCCTGCGCGAGCGCCTCAAACAGCTCTGCTGGCTGCTGCCACGGAGCAGAGCATGCCAATGCACAAGATTCTAAGAATGCGTCCAGCACCTTTGTTGAGAGCGCTCAGGGAGTCGATGGCAGCCTGCAGCGCCGGCAGGGCCTGCGCCAGGTCGGCCTTGGCGTCCTCGGCCAGCGCCTTCGCCTCCGCCGCGGTCTGGGCGACAGCGGCCTCCTCGCGCGCGACGTTGGCGCGCACAGTCTCCGCGCCGGCTTGGTCCCGCACCACCTCCGCTTGCATGGCTGCCGCCGCCTGCACGGAGCGGCGCCAGCTGAAGGGGAGCCTGATAATGCCGTGTATAACTCCGGGCAGTCATATGAAAGGGACGCGCCTGCGACTTCTCGTGGATCACGGGCTGCAGCGCGGACAGCTCGCCGCGCATTTGCTCCACCTGCTCGTTGGTCTCGCCCAGCTTGGCCAGGCCGTTGAGCAGGCGCTCGCGCGCGTCACCGGTGGCGGAGCGATGCGCCTTCAGCAGGCCCTTGTAGAGCTCGATCAGGTCCAGGTAGGACTGGGGCGTGGTGTAGTGCCTGCGCGGGGCCCAACGCGCTCTCCAACATGCGGTGACATGGCATGGTCAACCACCCCGCGGCCCTGCGGCGGCCGCGCTCGCACCGGCGGCGCAGCTCCGCGCAGAAGCGCTCGGCGGCCGCGCTGACGCTGACGTGGATGTCCACGCACATCTGCGCCAGCGCCGCCTTGACGCCCGGCGGCGCGCCCAGGTCCACGGGCGCCAGGAACTGCTGGCTGACCGCCAGCAGCGCCGCGGCCGGCCACGGCGTGAACCAGTCCGTGGTGGTGCAGGCCGTCAGCGCCGGGAAGCGGCGGCAGCGCTGCCGGAAGGCGTCGCCCACGGGGCTCATGGCCAGCACGCAGTGCAGGTTGGCGCGCGCGCTCGCCAGGAACGCGGCGTAGCAGGCTTCCTGGGCGCCCGCCAGGCCGCCACTAGTATGCAGGGCACATGCCGCATGTGCAGTGTAGTCATAGGACAGCAGACTGTTCATGGTGTCAGGCGGCAAACGAAGCACTCCCAGCCATGCTTTCATTACCTCGCATGGACCATGCACAAAGCCGAGCAGGCGACGGACCTTGGACGCGACCTGGCCGCCGGCCTCCACGCGCTCGCGCATGCTTGCCGCCAGGCGCTCCTTGTCCTCGGGCCCAAACATGCCCGGCACCTCGCCGCTGTTGAGCAGGTTGTTGATGTCCTGGGACAGACACTGTGTCACATGCCCCGCATGCTGCAGCAGATCACAGGCGGCTCGCTGCGCATGCACACCCGCTCCACAGCTTCATACCGCTCACACCGCTCTTGCGCACTGCCAGGAGGCATGCCCACCTCCAGGAAGGCCTCATGCGTGATCTGCGTGTCCGTGAGCAGGAACACGATGCGCTCGCCCTCCAGCCCGGCCTTCTCATACAGGTCCTGGCGCACGACACCAGGCGGTCGACGACCATGCACAGCCGGACGCCTGGGGTCGACAGAGGCAGGTCGTGCGTGCTCCGTGCAGGTCGGACGGCACCTTGAGCTCCTGTCGGAAGTCGGCGGGCGAGTAGCCGCGGCGGATGTTTGGCTGGCAGCACCGGAAGCCCCCCAACCAGGCCGCAAAGCGCGTGAGGGTCTGCTTGCCGCTCCCAGACGCGCCGACAAGCAGGGCGGAGCCGCGCGGCTGCCGCAGGAGGCGTGCGATGCGGCAGACGTGCTCCACTGCATCGGAGAAGAAAACCAGGGAGAGGGGCTTTGGCAGCGTCGCATTGTATTCCTTCTGCTGAGCTCTGAGCACCCTGGCAAGCCGTTCTGCATCTGGCATCTGTGCAGCGTGACATGCTGTCAGGCGCTGTGGCGCACACAGTCAGGAGCTGCGCCCCACCAAAGAGCGTCGGCGTCAGGGGGTAGGGGCCGCGCCTCCTCATACACGCGTTCGTCCTTGGGGATGCTCGGGTTGTGAAAGTCACCAAAGAGCAGGGGACGCGCGCCAGAGAGCTCCACCGGCTGCAGCAGCCCGGGGAGATGGCTCGCCGCGGCCGCCGAGAGCAGACCTCGCAGCAGTGCCTTGTCCTCGGCGCTGACCAGCCGGTCATGGAACACGCGCAGGCTCTCATGCGCCCACAGGCGCGCCAGGGCCTCCCTTCGCACGATGCGGCCCGGCGTTGCCATCAGGATGCCCTGCACCAGCACCGCGATCAAGCACTCGCGCGTCGAGCAGAGCATGTCACGGGCGCCTTGCTGTGCTGAGCACGGCGAGGCTGAAAGCACGGACCTGGAACAGGCTGGACAGGTCGCGCAAATTGAACGTGTAGTGGCTCTTGGCCGGCGTGGGGAGCAGCTCAGCGATCAGGCGGCCATAGAGGGCCACGCTGGCAGCCACCACTGCCGGGCCCATGCCCGCAACCGCGGCAGGTGCCCTCGCCAGGAACGGCGACACGACGGCCGTCAGAATGGCTGAGATAGCGGCAGCTGGCGGCGGCGGCATGCAGAGCAGCGCAAAGTGCCGCGTGAAGCGCGCGCTCATGTGCTGCCGGTCACCGCCAGCAGGCGCGCAGGCTGCGAGCAGCACCGTGTCCTCGACGTCTTTCCAGTACTGGCCCTTGCGGTCGTAGAAGCCCTGCATGACAGGCTGCATCTGCCTTCTGCCCGCGCCAGGGATCGTCAGCACAGCATGAGCAAAGAGGGCGCCTGTGCCTTATAGTCCTGGAAGTGGCGCAGGAGCTCAATGGGGGGCTGCGCCCCGAAGCGCTCCTGCGCAACGGGGAGGCTGTGTCACCGCCGACATGCTGTCCGTCCATGGGCCGGAGGATGCATCACCCAATGAGCACGAGGCATCGCGAGGCACAGGAGCTGCGCGAGGCACACCGGAGCGGGCATGTTGACGTCGTCGATGAAAAAGACGATCTTGCGTCCAGCTGGAGCCCCGAATCGCGTCCGCCGCTTCTTCTCTAGCTTGCCCTCCATGAAGGCCTGGGTAAGAGCGGCACGTGAGTCGCCGGGCATCGCAAAGAGCTGGCGTGGCATGCGCGCAGGGTGCGTGGGGCACCTGCGTATCCGCGGCAGCAGTCTGCGCGCTGAAGCTGATGCCGAATGGCAGCGCGTCCTTGCGCTCGCGCAGGCCCTCCAGCGCTGCGGCGGCCACGACGCTCTTCCCTACGCCTGTGGTACCCGTGAGCAGCACCGCGCGCTGCACGTCCAGGCACGCCTGCCGTCCAAGCACCGGCGTCCAAATCAGTCCTGCACAGGGGCAAAGGCGATGGGCTGCACCAGTGGCAGGGGCATGCCTCGACGATAAACGTGATCCGCATGGTGTCAATTGTCGGGACCAGCACGCGCTGCTGTGAGCCGCTGGGGGGCTGCTGCGCTCCCGACACAGCGTCCGCCCAGGGCCGAAAAGCAGGCGGCCGCCCTGGGCCGGCCTCTATGTAGTAGTCCAGCAGGGGCCCCGCGGGCATCGCTAGCAGCGGAGCGAAGAGGTCCGTGGCAAAGGCGTGGAATGCGTCGCGCAGCACAGGCACCAGGTTGCCGCCCAGCGCCCAGGCATACGCAAACACGAACATGTGGGCGATGAGCGGCTGCACATCATCCAAGCTTGGCGAGCTCATGTTGTCCGCTTCGACTGGAGGCGACGCGTCCGAAGCCAGGAGCGACTGCGCACAGAGCAGGCCACTGACTCCTGCTCACAGCTAAGGCAAGCTGTTCAGGGCCGGCAGCCCATGCCTTGGACACAACTCGTCTGCAATGTCACGGCCATCCCAAATGCTGTACATCATTCATGCCAAAAAAGCCGCACCTTCAGCAGGTCGGCGAGGGTGGTGACGACAGACGTGTCAACACTCTGTGTGTACTCAGCAATGACTTGAGAGCGCAGCCATGCCAGGCCACGCCCGACATAGCGCTCGAACAGCGAGTGAACGTAAGTACGCGTCTCCCGCTCCATGGTAGGCAGCCCGTGCTCCACAAAGGAGGCCACCAGGGGCCTACGTGTGCGCATGATGCATCAGCCTCACCATATGCAACGCTGCGATTGGTTCCGTCACGCATGACCAGGGGCGCGGAGAGCAGAAAGGCCAGACGCACTGCCAGCCAATAAGATCAGCAGGGACATATATCATGCCGCAGCGCGACACAGTGGCCGGTGACGCCGCCGCCAGGTCGCTCGCCTCAAAGATCAAGCGCATGCCCTGCGGATTCAGCCGTATGCGCTCTCCGTTCGGCAAACACAGGGCGCAGTTGTCGTCCAGAACCTGCGCACGCGGAGTGCGCAGCTTCGGGCCGCAGCGCGGATGACCGGATATATTGTTGTAATTGTTATTACCCACACTTTGCATGCCCGACGCAGAACACTTCAGTGAGACACCACCGCCAAAGGCATCCCATCCCGGGGGAGATTCTTCCCAGGCCGCACCGTGTTCAGGTTCTCAATCCACCCACAGTCTATGGGGCCATCAAAGGCGATCCATTTATACGAGGGCGAGGCATCCGCCACGGCGGCACGGATGAGGCAGGACGCCAGCCCATCCTGCCACTCGTGCGTCTGCGGGTGGTACTCGCCGTACAGGCCCCCCAAGGTCACCGTTTTTGGGTTGAACGCGGTGAGCGCGACCGCTTGATACGCAGCGTCCGTGCTGTGCTCTACCTCGCGCAGCCGCGTCAAAGCGCCCTGATCACGCTAGCGCACATCAGGGCCATGCATTGTCCGCATGTGCTGGATGATGAGTGGCAGATGAGCAGAGACATCAGCAGGGCACCTGCAGAGTTCTGAGGACGGTGCTCTTCCCTGCGGCAGCAGGGCCAAGGATGCACACGCCGAGGCGCACGCGCAGCGTCTGCCACAGCTGCAGCACCTTGGCCACAAGGCCGGCAGGTGCACCGAGCTTGCGCTCGTGCAGAACAGTCCGGGCTGCAGACTCGACGGCCTCGTCAACCTGGGCGCGCATGCGCGCTTGCGCAAGCCTGGTGCTGTCTTTTCTTGTGACAAATGTGTCGCCGCATCCAGGTTGCCTCAACGCTCATGCTGTATGATTTGTGCGAACACAAATCATGCCGACGCAGATGTCAATGGTCAGCTTGCGGGGCTGTGCGGACCCGCTGCAAACGGCTCTGCTGAGGGAAGAGGTCGGCCACGAGCGCGCTGAAAAGCGGGACATCGCTCGCCAGTAGCTTGGGCAGGTTGGCATTTGTCAATGCTTCCACCAGCAGACCTGCCTCTCTGATGTGGGCTCTCCCGCGTCTCAACTCCCCCGCCATGGCCAGGACGGACTGCACAGGAGGTATATTCGGTGTCAGACTCCGCAGAACTCCGGAAAGGTACACAAACAAGCGGTGCAACGGGAGAGCGGGGTTGCCCCCAGCACCTTGAGGGCGCGCATGCCCCAATCGTAGTGGTCTTGCTGCGACAGCTGCTCTGATGCCAGACGGTAGAAGGCAACTATCTTCTTGGCGAGCTCGCTTGCCTCTTCAAATCCTGTGGTGCTGCATACTTGTATCACCAGCATACTTGGAAGGTGCACACATGGCCGGAGGAGTGGCGCAGCCTTCACGTTGACAACTGCTGCTGTGCCCCGCAGTCATGCGTCATCATGAGCCAGGCAGGCGCCAGGGCGCATGCGCACCTTGAGAGAAGAGCAACACCTCTGCCACCAGCGCATAGTCGGGGATGGTCATCGAGCACGGCCTGCGTGGCACGTAGTGAGCAACCGCCTCGCAAAAAACCCCAGAGGAGCGCTGCAATGCCACCATCTGCCACAACGCCAGCCCCACCTGAAAAGCGCTTTCAGGTTGTCCGGCAGCTCAGTGCGGCCATACACGGCGCCGGGGTTCATGGTGATGAACACGCCGCAGGTGGGCAGGAGCCGGATGCTGCGTCCCTCAAAGTTGAGCCTTGCCAAGTCGGCCTGCAGCACCAGACAGGTTTAGCCAGTGAAGTACGACACATGCGCATTACGCACAAGGTGCGCTAAAGAGCAGCACGAAACCCTGAGGCTTGCCTTGAGCGCGTTCTGCAGCGTGAGCAGCTGCTGCGCCA
>JAABUH010002101.1_pt1 | contig 19813 bp, 18 predicted proteins | sample 5559121 | NCBI WGS metagenome assembly JAABUH01 (sample SAMN10711871, study PRJNA513364) | rock metagenome | isolation source: Antarctica rocks | place: Antarctica: Victoria Land, Battleship Promontory nord | collected 2015-12-28
AAGAACGCCGGAGGCGGGGAGGCGGCCTGCCCGCTCACTGCCGGGCCTCCTTCACGCTGCGCTGCACTTCGGGCGTGGTGGTGCCGGTGCCGGGGTTCAGGCCGATCGGATCGAAGCCGAGATTGAACACCCGCAGCACGTCGCCGCCGTAGCGCAGACGGAACTCCCTGGCCGTGGTGGACACCACGGCCAGGTCGTCGCGCATGGTGTAGGCGACGATGGTTTCCTGCCCGTCAGGAGCGACGGTGTAGATGGTCGGGAGCGTCTGGTTGCCGGGGAAGCGGAAGGCCGTCAGGCGGCCGTTGTCGCTGACCTCCAAGGGCTGCACCGCGCCTGCGCCCTGCGCGGTGTAGCGCCAGTTGCGCGGGCCGTAGAACAGATCGACGGCCAGGCGGGATTGCGCGAGCTGTTCATCCGCGTTCGCGGCCACCTTCTGCCGCGCCGCAATGGCGGCCTGCCGGGCGTCGTCGGGATAGGAGTAGGCGACGACGAGCTGCACGCCCTCGGCGGCATGGTCCTGCGTCGCACCGTGGGCGATCAGTTCGAGCTGGTAGGACCGCAGGGAGCCATCTGGCCGCCGCGTGACGACCTGCGCGTTGGTCGGTGTGCGGACCTCCATGGGCTTGAGGAACAGCAGGTTGCCGGCTGGCAGCACCAGCCAGCCGTCCGCATCACCGATCGCAACCTGCGTGATGACCTCGCCGGCCGCGAACTCAACCTCCGTGCTAGCGAGGGTGCCGCCGGTCACGCGCACGACGTTCAGCGGGTTGTAGATGACGGTCCGCACGCGAGCATCGAAGCGTCCGGCGTGTGGGTCCTGCACCGCGAGCGCGGGACTGGCGACGGCGCAGCTCGCGAGCAGCGCCAGGGCGAGGGCGCGGCTCACTGCGCGTTCTCCGGATCGACATGGAAGGAGGTGACGACGAAACCATGCGGATTGACGTTGATCTCGCTGCCGGTGACGGCGCCGCGCGAGTGATCGAAGTCGATCGTCGCCACCAGGTGGCGCACCGGCAGGAGCGCATCGCCCTTGCGGTCCTGCTGGGTGAACCGGACCTGAGCCTGTTTCGGCCCGAGAAACGCCGTGGACTTCCAGTTGACGGTGGAGCTGCCGGCGCGGCCGAGCAGGACCTGCGGGCTCTGCGGGTTGGAGCCCTTGAACCAGTCGGCGTACTGCTGCTGCACGTCGGCGCTGGACATCAGGCTTACGATGTCGAAATCGCGCTGTGCCTCATCGGAGTGGTAACCCTGCCGGTGCAGGACGTATTGCCAGAGGAAGTATCGGTTCTCGGCGTCGGACGCGGCCAGCTCGCCACCGCGCACGTCATAGACGCGATCAACCATGCCGGAGAGGCTGTCCACCCGCAGCACGACCAGCTCGACCGTCTTGAGCGGCGTGAGGCCCGCGACCGCGAGACAGGCGGTGCCGGCGAGCAGGCCGGCGGCGATCGCCACGGTCCACGCCGTGCGGGCGCTGCGCCGGGCCTTCTTGGCGTCGCTGGCCTGGTAGCTGCTGACCTGGCGAAAGTAGGCAGCCAGCAAATCGGGGTCGTTGGAGACGGGCTGCGCCGCGAAGGACCGGGCGGGCGGTGCCTTGCTGATGGCGTTCATGCGCCGGTCCTCGCAGCCGAGGGCGCAGCGGAGGTGTTGGAGAGGGCAGGCGGTGTCGTGAGGTCGTTCGCGCCAGGCGTCCAGCGGCCGACGTTGAGCTGGCGCACCGGGCCGGTTGCGACCGGGAGGGGGCGGCCGTCGCACGCGGCGACCGCCAGGGGAAGCAGGAGGGCCAGGGCGAAGCGGCGGAGAATCACGGAATGTTCCTTGAGTTGGCCGGAATCCGGGCGGACTCCTAGCTATGAGGGGACACAGAGCCCCGGCTTAGGCCGAGGGTTTTGAGGCTCGGGAGAGAGAGCCGCCGGTCTGCGGCCGGATGCGGCGGTAGGCGGCACGCGCGCCAGCTCCGACCGTGGCATTGGCGACCGGCCCGACCTTGCCCGCGGCGTTTTTCAGGGTGGATGCACCGCCAGTCGCAATGCTCATGGCGGCACGGCCGACAGCGCCGGCATGAAAGTGCAGGCCGCCGGCAAGTGCGGTGCCGTAGCCCGGTATCTGAAAGGCGAGGATCGTGACAAAGCCAAAAAATCCCATGGCCGCTATCAAAATACGGTCTTGTTCAAAAGGATTATTACCTTTGTAGGTGGCAAGTTCCGTCACAAGTTGACCTTCTACCTGCAAGGTCAGAGTCAACAGGATTACAGTCGTAACTTGCACGATGACGCAAGAGATCATTGCACCGATCCAGCGCTCAAAGATCGGCTTTGTGACCGGAAACAGCACAAGGCCCAGCATCAATGGACCAATGGCGATGAAGATGGCCAGGCTGATATGCGATATGAACCAAATGGCAAACGTCACGATGCAGGAAACAATGGCTACAAGGACGAACAGAATGATGAACATCTGTTCGCCAATCTGATACCACTTAAGAAGTTTCCAGACCTGTAATCCTGCGTCAAATGCTTTCTGTAACACTATGTCGAAAGAATTAGCGCTAATTGCATCGGTTGCGTTCATAGCTGTTGCAACAGCATGATTTATGTCGGTAGGAAGCGCAGTAAGAAAGAAGTTGCTTACCCAATACGTATAGACTGCTCCATTTGTCGATACCCATGTAATAATAGAAATTTTGATTAGCCGACTGAACAAATTTCCAAACGTCTCATTTGCGTATCCTCTCAGCATGAGAACACCAGTGAGCGCAATGTAGATTACTACCGATGTCTGAACCGGAGTGGAAGCGTAGGCAACGAGGGCTAACACAAGCTGATTTAAGTTATCGAGAAGGGGTGTCTCGATTTGATCATTTATGTAGGCAAAAACCGCAGAACCGTTCATTTTAGCTTATCCCAAGTCTTAGTATGTTCCACTGCGCTGACGTTCCATAGCCAGAGATTGTTGAGCCGGATAACAGTACGCTTTTGCTTGATGTTCCGGCGGCATATGGCTGCATAATCCCAGCTTAAATTCACGTTCGTGAGGTCTCTTATCCCAATAAGCCGGTGTGGAAGGATTGCTTAAGTCTCCAACTTCGTGGTGTGACTGCCTTGCAGCCGCTTCCAGGTTCGCTTGATCTGCATTGAAGCAATCCGGATTGTTCCGGTAGTGGCCCGGATCGTTGAGGCACGCGCGGTTCACACGAAAGCGCATCTCGGGATGCTGGACGTAAAACTCGACGGTGCGCTGTCCTTCGGGCGGGTATGGCGCTTGAGCCTGGGCGTGCGCCGGAGCCAACAGACCGAGGGGCAGGAGGGAGACGGACGCAGCGAGCGCGAGGCTCCGCACAGTGCGGAGGTTGAGGGTCATGGCATCAGCTCCCCGGGGTGGCGGCGGCGTCTGCCGACAGCACATCGTCAATGTCCTTGCGCTGCTTCTCATCGCCTTGCTCCTGCTCGTTGCGAACCTGCGCCTGCTGCCAGTTCGAGATCGACTGCGCCTGGACCTGCTGTGCTTGCAGGTAGGTTTGTTCCTGCGCGATACGGGCCTGGAGGTCGGCCGTCGTCTTCTCATCGGGCGAGTTGTTGAGCTGGTCCTCAAGATCCTCCAGCCTCGCCATGTGGCTCGACGCCGACTGGTAGAGCTTGTCGGAGGTCGCCTGGACGCCCGCGATGCTGTTGGCGTTGCTCTGCATCTGCGTCGCCGCGAAGTCGCCGCCCTGCGGCTGATAGACGCGGTTCGCGTTCAGGTATTGCGTCCCCAGGCCACCCATGTTGCCGAGGTTAGACCCGTTCATCACGCCGCCAAGCTGGCTGCTGCCCGTGGGCAGCACGTTGCGCAGCCCCGGGATGTTGAATTGCGACGACGTAGCTTGCAGCGGGTTGGAGACAGCGTGCGACAGCGAGCCGAACGTCTGCTGCGCCGTGGTGAGCTGCTGCTGCATGGTCTGGATTTGCGTCTCCAGCTTCGTGACCGTCTGCGCGGCCGACTGCGCGGTTTGCAACGTGTTGGCATCCGCGAGCGCGTCCGCTGTCGGCCACTGCGCCCGTGCCTGGCTGGAGGCGAGCAGCGCAGCCGCGCTCACGCCTGCCAGGAGCATGTTCCGCATCATCATAGCTTGTTCCCTTCGTTGATCGTTGCCGCCTCGACCCCGCCGCGAACGGCGACCGGACCGAGGCCGAACAGGAGCGAGACCACGGCGACCGCAGCCGCCAGGACAGCCAAGGCCGCCCGCGTCAGACGGTCCGCCCGTGTCGCCTGCGCTTCTTCCCTCTTGCCCGGCTTCATGCTGCGGCCCTCGCCGTCGCCTTGCGCCAATCGCGCCGGAAGGTCGGGAGCCAGTCGGCCGGCTCCGGTCCCAGCTCGCGCATCAGCTTGTGCATGAACAGTACGGTGTTGTTGTTCCCGGACAGCACCGCCCGCAGATCGTCCAGGCCGCTCATGTTCAGCTCGCACGCCACGGAGGCGTCCCCCTGCTTGAGCAGGAAGCGCCGGCCGCCTTCCGGCCCGGCCTGGACGAGATCACGCCTGACCGCCGTGGCCTCGGCTTCCGTGAGCTTGAAGCCGGCCACGTAGTCGGCATCGTCCGCCTTGGTGTTCGGCATGAAGATTTGGGTCGGACACTGCTCGATGATGCTGTGCGCGATCGGGCTGTTGAGCGCATCGCGTGGGCTTTGCGTCGCCAGGATCACCGCGCCGTTGAGCTTGCGGATGGTCTTGAGCTTGTCGTTGACCAGGTCGCGGAAGGCCGCATCCATCAGGGCCTTCCAGAACTCATCAATGGCGACGACCAGGCGGCGCCCATCCATGAGGGCTTCAACGCGATGGAACAGGTAGGCCATGATCGGCCCGCGTGTGCGCGGATCGTCCAGCACGGCCGTCATGTCGAAGCCGAGGAACGGCGCATCGAGGTTCACGTCGTCGGTGTCGTTGTCCAGCACCCAGCCGAGCGAACCGCCTTGGCACCACTTGTCGAGGCGCGCGGCAGGCCCGGCTGCGTCGGACTGCCCCAGGAACGCCCGCAGCTCGCCCAGGGAGCGATGTTCCGGCGGCAGCGACATGACCTGGCGCAAGCCCTGCTCCAGCCTTCGATCGATGTCGGGCGGCAGCTCCTCGCCATCCGAGGCGATGAGACCGGTGATGAGGTCCGCGAGGAACTTGAGGTTTTCCGGCGTGGCATCCAGCGCCTTGAGCGGCGCCAAGCCGGTCGGCGTGCCGGAGGGCAGCACGAGGTAGGTGCCGCCGATCGCGCGGCCAAGGATCTCGCCACCCCGGTCCTTGTCGAAGTAAACGACGGTCGCGCCCTGCTTCTCGGACAGCGCCAGCAGGAACAGCAGCAGCAGGGTTTTGCCCGAGCCCGAGGGGCCGGCGAGGAAGATGTTGCCCAGGTCCGTGACCGTGGCCGTGGAGGCGTGCAGGTGGAAGCGGTAGGGCGTGCCGCCCGTGGTGCGGAACACCGTCAGGGGCTCGCCCCAATGGCCCACCTTTGGGCCGAGCGGATAGTTGTGCAGGCTCGACATCGCCGCGAAGTTGAGGCTGGAGATGGCGCCGGGCCGGGTGCGCAGCGCCATGTTGCCGGGAAGCTGCGCCCAGTACACCGCTTCCAGCGCCAGGTCTTCGCGCGCCACCACGGCGCCACTTTCCGCCAGGTCACGACGCGCAACGGAGACGACTTCGGAGAGTGCCCGCAGATCGTCCGCGAACGCCACGAGCGTCAGGTGGTGATCCCCCATGACGAACTCGTTGCTCTGGAGCTGGTCGGCCGCATCTGACAGCGCCGCAGTCTGGCTCGAAGCTTTGTCAAAGGCGTTGACCATCTGGTTCTGCTTGCGCGTCATCTTGTCCTGCGCGTTCTGCTTATCCAGCGGCGCGAAGGTCTGTGTCAGGACGCAGCAGTAAGGGGCGGCCAGGACGGTATCGAACATTCCCGGCCAGGTCGTCGCCGGATACTCTCGCAGGCCGAAGCCGGCCGCGTAGGTGGAGCCGCCAGGCGAGCGTATCTCGATCGCCTCGCGGCCGACGATCACCCGGTCGGTGTAGATCGCGCCGCCCAGGTGGCCATTCACCAAGGGGACCGGCATCCGGTGCAGCGTCAGCACCAGGCGCAGCGCCTCCGCGACCTCGCTAAAGACCACGCCCCGTGCGTTCTCGCGCAGGCCGAGCCGGGCGGGCTCATACTCGGACAGACCCGCGAGCAACGTGCCAACGATGCCTTCCAGCCGGTCGATGTCCTGCACGGACGAGACCCGGCCGGTGTCGCCACGACGGCGCCGGTTGAGCACGCGCGAGACGCGCTTGCCACCCGCCTGCGAGGGCCGCAGCAGCACGGACAGGAACAGGTCGTTGCGATACAGCCGGCCATCAAGCAGCCGCTCTCGGTATGCCGCGTCGAGATCGCGGGCGAAGGAGCTGACACACTCGCCGGACGGATATTCAGACGGGTCCGCCATCGAGCGGACCACATGCGTCGCCAGCACCAGGCGGTCCGAGGCGATGTTGCGGAACAGGATGTTGCGCTGGTCGTGGCGGCCGTTGACCACCTCGATATCCGCCGTCTCCCAGGCGACTCCCCCCAGGCGGATCATCACCAAGCGCGAACCATCATCGAGCAGCAGCGTGCCCGGCCCGTCATGGCCGACATAGGGCACGTAGGTATCGGGCTCGCGCTCACGCCCCATGGCGCCGAAGTTAAACATGGACGCGAACTTCCTTGGCGTTACGGGCGGGACCGAGGGGAAGCGGGCTGACCGACGAGCCGCCCCAGGTGGCCGAGTTGCGCGCCCGGCCTTTGGTGTCCATCCACATGCGGAAGATGCCGAAGATATTGTAATCCTTGCTGATAAGAGCACGAACGACGTAATGCACGACGACACCAATCAGCATGTAGCAAGGATTCTTCATAATAATAAAGATGAACTCCGTGCCCATGGCATTGAGGCACGCTGCCTCTATAGGCACGCCCTGCCACATGGCAGGGCGTGTGCAGGCAAGAAACAGCGTGTTTACTGTGATCTCGCGTTGCGACACTATGCGGCTACGGTGCCGCCGGTGATCTGGCCGACGATCCAGGCCGCCGAGAACACGATCGCGCAGCCGAGCACCACGCCGCCGAAGGCGCGCACCGAAAAGGCACCGAACATCGCGCCGATGCCGGTCAAGGCCACGGCGATGACCGCGATGACCTGGCCCGTGGTGCCAGTCACGAGGTTGGCGATGTTGGTCAGGAACGAGTTGAGCGAGCCCGCACCGCCGGCAGTCTGCGCGGCGGCCGGGTGCATCGACAACACGAGCAGGGCCGCCGCCACGGCGCCGGGGACGAGGAGGCGCGAGCTGCCGGCCGTGTCCTTGAGGCGGGTGGAGAGCGACCCCAGGCGCGTGCCGGAGGTGCGAAGCCGGGTGCCCGTGAGGGCCAGGGAGACAGCGACGGAGGCGGCAACCGCCTCGCTCTTGGTCACGACGTTCATGCGGGGTGGACTCCGAGGGTGTGCAGCGAAGGGCCGGAGGAACGGGCCGACAGCCTCCCCACTGTGGGGAGGTCGGACGGCACGCAGCAGCGGGGGCGGCCTGCCCTCCCCCGCCGTTCGGGTGGAGGCGGCTGCGCGGTCAGCGCACATTCATCGCCTCGACATTCTGCAGGCGCCGCAGCGGCACTGAGGCGCCAGGCAACGGCGCGGGCGTAAGGACGGCCAGGGGAGGCGCCACAGCGGCCGGAGCAGGAACAGGCAGGGACGAGGCGCCGAACACGACCACGCCCTGCCCACGGCTGGCCTTGGCCTGCCCGTACACGTCCCAGCTCGCCGGGGGCGGCGGCAGAGGTTGCGCCAGGACCGGCGCCGCGCTGCCGAGCAACCCGGGCTGGTCGGCGGCCACGTCGCCGCGCAGCCGCAGCGCGGGCACCACCTGTTCCGCAGAGGCTTGGACTTTGCCGACGTAGCCGTTCGCGAAGCCGCGCGCCGCGTCGCCCGTGTTGTAGCGAGAGAGCGCCTGTTTCACCGCAGGCTGCGGGTCCTGGCCGGATGCAGGCGCGGTGTAGCCGTCCACGAGCACGCGATCGGCCGCCGACAGGTTGCGGCAGGGATCGAAGGCGTCCGCGAGCGTCAGGCCCATCCGCACCAGGTTGGCGCTGTTGATCTGCATGAGGCCGACATCGACGGAGTGATGGCCGACTGTCGCCAGCTCGACGCCGGAGGCGATGGCATCCTCGCGGGTCGCGGGGTGATAGGTGCGGCCCGTGGTGTTGTCGTGCAGCACCAGGGCATCAAAGCCGCTTTCCGTGCGCGCCACGGCGGCCAGGGTCTCGACGGCGACGTGCGGCGCGCAGCTCGCCGCGAGCTGAGCGAAGGTAGCTAGCGGAAGGGGAGCGGCAGAGGCGAGGGCAGGACAGCAGAGCGCGACCAGGGTGGGCCACGCAGCGAGCCGGGCATTATTCCTCGGCTTCCTCGGGGGACTCTGGAACAGGCGAATCGGACGCGCTTGCGCCACCTGGCGGGGCGTCGCAGGGCCGTAACCCCTTAAACCGCGCCAGCTCCGGCGCTCTGGCTTCGTGAATAAGCACGGAACCTTTAAAACCGAAGTCTTGACGAAGGAGCTGGAGGAATCTTCCAGCATTTCGGTAACTTTTGTCTCCCCGGTCCTCATACAAACGGAGAGGGAGATACCGCTTGTTCCAGCTTGGCCGAATGTAAGGCATGAATTCGTAGCCTTCGACTTGCGGCCTGGCGACGAGAAACACGCCTCGAATCGTTCCGCCTTCCTGCAAGCCGTTACGGATATCGCGTTCTTGTAGCGAAGTGATGCGCAGCAAAGCGTCCTCGGTCTCTGGCGGAAAACCGCTATAGCGAGAACGTAAGCCCGCAGGAACTTGCTTTGCCCGGCGCAGACACCGGGAGCGGCAGAGTGCCCAGGCACGGGCGTTGCCTCTGTCCTCCCCGAATCGGCAACACCGATAAACATACAATCGCACTCTCTTGGCCGGTAGCCGAAAAGACCCGTCACGACACCCTGGGTCCGTTTTGACGATATAGTCGGATGGCTTCCACTAAACCGGAGTCTTGCAAAAGCGTCTTGACGTTTTGCAGCCGCACAAAGCCTTCTGTCTGGTCGTTGTGGAGTGAAACAATCATAGAACGAACGGCGAGGGAAGTGGGATTTTACAACAATTTCCGCGCTAACCGAGGGTTGTGTAAGAGTGTATTTTGAGACGTTTTTTATTCCGCGACATAAGTCGGCAGATGATAGTTAGAAGTGAGTTTGGTGTGTCGACAGGGTAACAGACTAGACAGTTCAGAATGAGAGGATAAGAATACCACTTGCGTCGCGGTTCAAAGCCGTTGACAGCGCGCAGATGGACGCGCTGACCGTTACGGGTCAGACTGTTCGACTGAGTCGAGAAAGGACCACGCTAGACCGCTGAAACCACGGGCCTAGAAATGGATCAGCCACCCCTGGAAGGGCGGCTGATCCGAGAAATCAGATAGGGAGCTGTCGCGGCTCTGGTCACGAAGGTAAGGACGGCACTTTCAGCCGTCAAGACCTTCGACGCCACCTGTCTGCCTTCTCCGAAGGGTTCCGTCCCAACCCAGGACGAGAGACATGCAGACCGCCCAAGCGGCGCCAGGAAGGCGACGGCCTTCGCCTATCACCAGAGCCATCCAGCTCCCGCCGCCGCCCTCACAAAAGCTCACACCCGCCCAGGTCGGCGCCGTGATGAAGCGGGCACGCAAGCTCGGCCGCCAGGACGTGCTGACGCCCTACGATCACCGGTTGCTCGACGCGATGCTGTTCCAGTGCCGCAGTCCGAGCACGGGCGCTGTCGTCGTGAGCTACAGCGCCTTGCAGCGACTCACCGGTATGGCCCGCGCCACGATTGCCAAAGCCATCGCCCGGCTCACGGGCTGCGGCTTGCTGGGGAAGATCAAGCGCCGCCTGCGCGTGTCCTGGCACCAGGGTGGCACCGCTAGCCTGCAAGCGACGAGCGCCTACCGCTTCAATCCGCCCACTGCCGACACAGAGTTCACGCCGCAGACGGTAGATCAAGCGCTAGAGTTTTCCTTCTCCTGTCAATCAGTTAGCGCGGAGGCGCAAGAAGCGCGAGCCGTCCTGACCACGATTCGAGAACAACGCGACGCGCAGCGGGAAGCCGAAAGGCTGGCAAAGATCACAGCGGCGCACCGGGCCGGGCGGTTTGTTGCGAGCTAACGGTAGCAAGCGAGGGCGAGCATGTCCCCAAGCAGGGCCGGGCTCTATTCCGCCAAGCAGCGGAACGGAGCCACGCGAAGCCGCGTGTCTCCGCCCTTCGGGTAACGATCCCTTCTGTAATCGGTCTCTCACCGTCAAGGGTTTGGATACGTGCCCAAAGGAAGGAAGCGGCTGACAGGAGAGGAGTTTCTGGGTTGCGTGCGAGCGTTCGGTTAAGTTGGCTCTACCAAGAGAGGAGAACCCTAACCATGCTATAGCCGCATCCAATGCATTGCAGACACTCGCACCAAGCTATAGCAGGTAAACCACTAAGCAGAAATGTTTCTAGCGAGGAGTTATGGGGGGGAGAAGGGCGCACAGGAATATTAAATAAGGCGCGATAATATGCGGTATATATAAGGAAAATTAAATGGTAGCAGCCAGTGCACCAATGATAATGATACTATCGTGGATTTTTATTGGTATTTCCGCCTCAATACCTTTCATTTTTGGGTTGCTCGGACTCTCCCGTCGCGCGGCATATATATGGACCGCAATCTTAGCGTTCGGCCTTATTTGCCTTGAGTTGGCAACATTCGATGATTCTCGAAAATACCAAAATATTTCCAGCATAATATCAGTAGACTTAGAAGGTATCTTTAACATAGTAATTATAACTATTCCCATTTCCATTTTAGCTCGTTGGGCTGGCGCCCAGCTTAGAAACAGCCTTATTTGGCTCATAAAGAAGATCATATAGCAGCTTTATTATGCAATGTCTTTATTGCCGGATACAGATCATTTGTAAACCACATACTTTTGGTGTTGCGGCTACGATCAGCCGTTATCGCTTCGGCATTAGCCGAAAGCAAATCATTAGAACGCTAACCACACACCTGGATCGTGCTTCTGTTCGGGGTCCGGCATCACTGCTGCCCCAGGATGGGATACGAGGGTTCAGCCGTCCAACTTGGGGTTCACCCAACATCTATGACACCAGCCGCAAAGTAAGCCGGCCACCGGGGTCGGGTGGCTACGCTGGCGGCGTTGGCTTTCCGAGCACCCGGTAGACGCTGGCCCGTCCGATGCCGAGCCGGCGCGCGATAGCGGCAGGCCCGAGCCCTTCCTCGTCGCGCAGCCGGCGTATCTCGGCAGCATCGATGGTGGACCTGCGGCCTTTGTAGATGCCCCGCGCCTTCGCAGCCTTAATGCCTTCGAGTTGTCGCTCCCGGCGCAGGTTGGTCTCGAACTCGGCGAACACGCCCAGCATGTCCAGGAAAGCTTTGCCGGCGGCGGTGCCGGTATCCACTGGCTGCTCGGTCGCGCGCAACGCGACGCCCTTCTCCTTCAGCTCGTGGACGATGTCCTGCAGGTCCTTCATGGACCGGGCGAGCCGGTCGATCCGGGTGACGACCAGGGTGTCGCCGGGCTGCACGAAGTCGAGCAGCACCTGCAGTTCGGTCCGGCCGTCGCGCCGGCTGCCGCTGGCCTTCTCGGCACGGACCACGCCGCAGCCGGCCGCCTTGAGCGCGGCGCGCTGGATGGCAAGATCTTGGTCGAGGGTGCTGACGCGGGCATAGCCGTAAATGGGCATGGTAGGAGACGATCCGTCCCGTTTGGGTCTAGACCCGCTCAGGCTATTGTCTCGGAAGCCCAAGAACAACCCATACGAGACGTGCTTTGGCGTCTCACGTGGGTGTCTTGCTGGGGTGTACCTTAACGGAGCACTGGCGGAAGCCATAGAGTGCCAAGCCGGGCTGGCTGTTGTTGGTGTGCCGGCGTGCTATCGTACTGGTCGCGATGAGATTACATAACCCAACTGCTCAAAGGGTAAGTGGTCTCATGCGTTTGCCCTGTCCGCGATCCCGCTACGCGAGCGGCGCAACCCTCGCGGCTCGCAGCCCATCGATCGTCCAGTCCACGACCCGCGCGACGTATGCGTCGCGGTCGCCGAACGGGAACGCCGGGAAGGTTAGAATCGCCGCTACCGCCCCATGCACCGCGGTCCATAGCAGCGTCGTTATGGCGTGCGCGTCACCCTCCAGCCCCCCCGCCGTTATGCAAGCTTGGGTGCGAGCCAGGCCGATGGCGAAAGCCGGGCTCTCACGGGCGATCTCCTCCGGCCCTTCGATCGCGCGCACAGGCTGCACCTCAGGCGTCATGAACAGCACGCGGTAATCGTCCGGCCGCTCCAATCCGAGCCGCGCGTAGGTCAAGAACACCGCGCGCAAAGCGGCAAGCGGCTCCTCCGCGGGCTCGGCCGCCAGGCGCTCAGCCAGGATGCCGAAGCCTCGATGCGCCAGCGCGGTCAGAAGGTCGTGCTTGTCGCGGAAGTACGCGTACAGACTCATCGGCGCGCAGCCTAGCCGATGCGCCAACTTGCGCATGCTCAGCCCATCCGGTCCCTCCTCCGCGAGAATCGCACGCGCCTCGGCGAGCACGTCCTCGCGGAACGCCGCGCGCTGCCGCTCGCGGCGGAGCTGAGGGCTGGATATCGGCGCTGGCACCATCCTCAATCCTCTCGTACTCCGACGCCAGCTAGGACCCTACGGCATCGCGGGTGCGGCGGGATGGACGCCGTAGTCGTCGCGCGCCGCAGCCTTGCGGGTTATATCGCGCGCGAATTCCTGTGTCTCTTCGACAACGTGGCAGCGCACGAAGTCAGGCGTCCCACTGAGCCAATCGAGCGCGTGCAGCGAGCGGCAGATCGACCTGATCGCGCAGCGGAAGCGCGAGACGGCTCCGTGCGGCACGACCCGCATGCCCCAGATCACTCCAACCGTGACTGAGAAGTGGTGCATGTCATGCCGCATCAGCAGCGAGCCGCCGATCGACTCGACGCTGACCATGCCGCTGCGCGTTCGTCACCGACGACGCCGGCGGTCCTTTGATCTCGTTGCCACGCGGCATTGATCCGCCTCGCCGAGGGTGGACAGCCAGTTCGGCAGATCGATTGCCGGCGTTTCGACCGACATCGCAACCAAAAGCGGGAACTTCGGGGCTTGCCGAGTGCTCATACGCGTTCCATATGAACGTACGCGTACAAAGTGAGAGTTGTAGGCTTCAATGGCTGCCTTCCTGACGCGTCGGCATCCTAAGGACCCTCGCCGCGATCGACTGGCCAACGCGACAGTAGGTAGCGGATCGTCTGAACGACAGAGGTGGAATGATGCCAGGCCCCGACCGCGCCTTCTCAATCTGCGGCGGCGTCGCGGCGCTGTCCTGGCTCGGCCTGGCAGCGAGCCTCTTCGTCCCCGACAAGTTCCGAGCACCCATCTGGGCCGGGACGGCACTTATCGTGCCTACCCTCGTCGGACTGTCCTACGCCGTTCTGCTCGCACAGGGCCTGCGCGCCCGTACCGGCGGCGGCTTCGGCTCGATTGCGGCCGTCCGCCGGCTCTTCGCCGACGACGCCGCGCTCGCGGCCGGCTGGTTGCACTACATCGCGTTCGACCTGTTCGTCGGTACGTGGGTCGCGCACGCCGGCTTCGATGCGGACATGTCGCCGCCCCTGATCCTGCCGTGTCTCTTGCTGACGTTCCTCATCGGCCCGGTTGGTCTCGTCGCGTTCCTTGCTCTGCGATTCCTCGTCGCCCCACGGCTGGGGCTCGCCACATGATCGCCCGAGTCCGACAGCTGGGGCACGCGCCTCGCGAGGGACAGTGCCTACCCTCGAACCATAACGGGCGGGCGCAGCGGTCGCCGGTGCCATTCAATGATTCGATCACGCAACGGCCTACTGCCCCGGAGTACCGCCGAGAGGCTCCCCGCGCAGTTCGGGTCACGGAGGAGAACCGATGGTAGATCCCGCGCACCTCTACTGGTATGCCGCCGCTGGCTTCGCAGCCTCGACGCCCGTCGCCCTCGTGGCACGGCGCGTCGACAAGCGTAGACTGGACGGCGATAACGTCTGGAACAAGCCGGCCAAGTTCGGCATCTCGCTTGCCTTGCACTTCGCCACCTTCGCGTCGGTCGCTGGTTTCCTCGGGGACGGTATCGTTCTGCTCACAGTCGCGTGGCTGTCCGTCGGGGCGGCCGTGATCGAAGTGGGCTACATCGCCGTTCAGGCGGGTCGGCAGCGGCGCTCCCACTTCAACCAGGACACGCGGATCGAGGCCGCGATCTATGCAGTGCTGGGGATTGGCGCGCTCTTGGTGCTCTCGCCGGCCGTCGTGGTCGGGATCGCGGCGGCGCTATCGCCTCCTACGGCGTGGCCGCCCGCGCTCCGACTGGCCGTTCCTGTCGCGTTCATCGTGGGGGCCGGGCTGACGCTGCTGATCACGCTCCGGATGGGCTCCCAAAACAGCCGCTACGCGGGCCCCCCGCCCACGACGCCACGGACCATGTGGTTGACGGGGTGGACAGTGAACGCCGCAGACCTTCGGCCTGCCCACTTCCTCGGGACCCACATAATGCAGGCCGTGCCTGCCATCGCGCTGGCGGGATCGTGGCTGCTCCCGCCAACGGTTGCGCTGGTCCTCGCCGGCGCCGCCGCCGCCGGCTGGACGTGGCTCACGCTCGGGTTGTTCCGGCGGACCGTGGCAGGTCGACCGCTGCCCGGCTTCTTCGCGAAACTCGCCTGATCCAAGTGAAATCAGGTAGTTCCACCTGCGCGACACACGCCCCGGGATGCTGCGGGGCGCCTCCGGTTTCTTTGCCACTTGGCGAGGCGAAACTGCGCTTGTCAGGAGGTCAGTGGGGATTCCCCATAGAACACCACAAACAAGCGCATGGGAGATTATCTTCATGACCGTGATTGGCAAACCCCTGGCTCTCATCACCGGCGCGACGTCGGGCATCGGACTGGAACTGGCCAAGCTGGCCGCTGCGGACGGCTACGCCCTGCTGCTCGCAGCCGATCGGCCGTTCGAGCGTGCGTTGGCCGAGCTATCCGGCGCGGCGGTCGAGACGACCAGGGTCGACCTCTCGACCCCCGAGGGCGTCGCCGCGCTCGTCGCGCAGGTCGGTGAACGAGAGGTCGACGTACTCTGCGCTAATGCCGGCCAAGGCCTCAGCAAGGGGTTCCTCGACCAGGACTTCACGGACGTGCGGAAGCTGATCGGGACCAATGTCGTCGGGACGCTCGACCTCGTGCAGCAAATCGGGCGCTCCATGCGCGCGCGGCAAAGGCCGCATCCTGCTCACGGGCTCGCTCGCCGGCCTCCTCCCTGGGGCCTATCAGGCGGCCTACAATGCCTCGAAGGCCTTCATCGACAACTTCAGCTTCGCCCTGCGCAACGAGCTGAAGGACACGGGCGTCACCGTCACCTGCCTCATGCCGAACGTCACCGAGACCGACTTCTGGGAACGCGCCGGCGCTCTCGAGAGCAAGGCCGGGTCTGGCAAGAAGGATCCGCCCGAGGCTCCCGCGAAGGCCGGTTGGGCGGCGATGAAGGCGGGGGAAGGGCCGTCTCGCCCGGTTACTTCGACACCTTGCAGCGCGCGATCATGCGCGTGCTTCCCCGGGACGCGCTCGCGGAGGTGAACGCGAAGGAAATGCAGCCGAGACGTCAAGACGCAGACCCTTGGTCAGGGCTGATCCCCTAAACAGGATAGCGATCGTGCGCCGCCCGCTAGCTTGATGAGCCTCGTTGTGCGGCTGAACTGCATTTTCGGTTCCGCTGCTACCGGACCCCCAATATGGACTCCGCCGGGCCATCCTGGCTGGGGTGTCGCAGCGGTTCTAGGCAGCTCCCTGCGCCTCAGCCCTGGCAAGGCCCGCACACGCCGGTCAGCTCGACCATGCGCTGGTCCAGCGCAAAGCCCAGCCGGTGGCCAAGCTGCTCGGCCGCCGTCGCCACCCGCTCGTCCTCGATTTCCACGACCGTGCCGCACTGCCGGCAGATCAGAAATTGCCCGGCGTGCGGATGGTCGGGATGGCCACAGGCGACGTAGGCCCGCGTGGTTTCCAACCGGTGCGCCAGCCCATGCTCCAGCAGGAACTCAAGGCTCCGGTAGGCGGTGGCCGGTGTCGCCGGCGCACCGGCCAGGCGCAACCTGTCCATCACCTCGTAGGCCGTCAGGGGCCGCGCGGCCTGCAGCAGGAAGTCCAGCACCAAACGCCTGCCTCGCGTCAGCCGACCGCCACGCAGCCGACAGGACGCCTCCGCCTCGGCGAGCAAATGCGTGCGGTCATGGTCCAGGATCATGCTGCATCATAGGCCGGAGGCAACACAGGAGATACGGCGGCAATATCCCGCTGGGCGACCGCTGCTGCCGCTCCCCTGACCGACCTGGTCCGTTGCTGCTGATGTTCAGTGGGTGCTTCTGATGTCCAGCGCGAGCCGGCCGGCATGGCCGCCGAGGCAGCCTGTTTGAACGAGCAGGCCCCGCGACAGGCTGGCGACGCAGATGACCGCTGGACGCTGCACGCCGCCGACCGCGCGCTGCTCGGCAACAAGACTGGTGCCACGCGCCTGGGTTTCGCCGTGCTGCTCAAGCTGTTCGCAGTCGAGGGCCACTTCCCGCGTCGCGCCGAGGACGTGCCTGCCGCCGCGGTCGAGGCCATCGCGGGCCAGGTCGGCGTGGTCGCGGCTGCCTGGCAAGGCTACGACTGGCGCGGCAGGACCATCGAGTACCACCGCGCCCAGATCCGCGCGGCGCTCGGGTTCCGAGAGGCCACGCTGGACGACGCCGAGGCGCTCGGCCGATGGCTTGACGGCCAGGTGCTCGCGATGGAACGCCGGCCGGACCGGCTGCTGGCCGCGGCGCGCGAGCGGTGCCGGTCGCAATGCCTGGAACCACCCTCGCCCGAACGCCTGGAGCGGCTGGTGCGCTCCGTCCTGCGCCGGCACGAGGACGCCTTCTGTGGTGCCCTGCTTGCACGCCTGCCGACAGAAGCCGTCGCCAGACTGGACGCCCTGCTGCGCCCGCCTGTTCCTGGCGAGGCGGCAGGCGACGCCGACGAGACCCGCCTGGCGCCGCCTCTGCTTGCACTGCGGAACGGCACCGGCCAGGCCAGCTTGCAGAGTGTGGAGGAGGAAGCTGCTAAGCTGGCCTGCATCCGCGCCATCAACTTTCCCGCCGGCCTGTTCGACGGCGTGCCGTCCCGGTTGCTGCTCGCCTACCGCCGCCGGGTCGGGGCCGAGGAGCTGCACGAACTCCGGCGCCACCCTGACCCGATCCGGCTGACGCTGCTGGCTGCCTTCTGCCATGTGCGCGGGGGCGAGATCGCGGACAGCCTGACGGAGCTGCTCATCACCACCGTTCACCGCATCGGCGCGAAGGCGGAGAAGCGGGTTGAAGGCGAGTTGATGACGGACCTCAAGCGCGTTGCCGGCAAGCCGGCGCTGCTGTTCAAGCTCGCAGCCGCGAGCCTGGCCAAGCCGGACGGCACCGTGCGCGACGTGGTGTTCCCCGCGGTGGACGAACAAACCCTGAGTGACCTGGTGGCCGAAGGCGAGAACACCGGGCCGACCTACCGGCGGCACCTGCAGACGGTGATCCACAACTCGTACAGGTCCCATTATCGCCGCATGCTGCCCCTGGTGCTGGACGCGCTCAGCTTCCAGTCCGGCAACCAGGCGCACCGACCGGTGCTTGACGCCCTCGGCGTGATCGCCCGCCATGCCGCGCGCAAGATGCGCTGCTACCCGGCCTGGGAGGCCGTGCCGCTGGACGGCGTGGTGCCGGCAGCCTGGCGCAACGCAGTGCTGGAGGAGGACGCCCGGGGCCGCACCAGGGTGAACCGCATCGCCTACGAGATCTGCGCTTTGCAAGCATTGCGCGAGCAGCTTCGCTGCAAGGAGGTCTGGGTCGAGGGCGCTGACCGCTACCGCGACCCGGGCCAGGACTTGCCGGCCGACTTCGACACCCGGCGGGCCGAGCACTACGCCACGCTCAAGCTGCCGCTGGACGCGCAAGCGTTCATCGGGCGCGTGCGGGCGGAGATGACGGACGTCCTCACGGTCCTGGACGGCGGCCTGGCTGCCAACCGGCATGTCCGCATCCTCAAGCGCGGCGGGGGCCGAATCGCGGTGTCGCCGCTGGAACGCCAACCCGAGCCGCTGGGCCTGGTCGCGCTCAAGGCCGAGATCGCCCGGCGCTGGCCGATGACGGGCCTGCTCGACATGCTGAAGGAGGCCGACCTGCGGATCGGCTTCACGGACGCGCTGCGGACCGCCACCGACCACGAGAACCTGCCGCGCCCCGTCCTGCAGGAGCGCCTGCTGCTGTGCCTGAACGGCATCGGCACCAACACCGGCCTGAAACGGATGGCATCCGGTCAGCAAGGCGTCACCTACAAGGACCTGCTCTACGTCCGGCGCCGCTTCATCAACCGCGACAGCCTGCGCGAAGCCGTCGCCGCGGTGGTGAACACGACGCTGCGCGCCCGCCATCCCGGCATCTGGGGCGAGGGCACCACGGCGTGCGCCGCCGACAGCAAGCAGTTCGGCGCCTGGGATCAGAACCTGATGACCGAGTGGCACGCCCGCTACGGCGGGCGCGGCGTCATGATCTACTGGCACGTCGAGCGCCGCAGCACCTGCATCTACTCGCAGCTGAAGACCTGCTCCTCGTCGGAGGCCGCGGCGATGATCGAGGGCGTGCTGCGCCACTGCACCGACATGGAGGTGGACCGGACCTATGTGGACAGCCACGGACAGTCCGAGGTGGCATTTGCGTTCTGTCATTTGCTCGGCTTCCAGCTCTTGCCGCGGCTGAAGGGCATCCACCGCCAACGACTCTACCGACCCACTACCGGGGCGCCGGAGGCCTACCCGGCGCTGCAAGCGGTGCTGACGCGGCCCATCGACTGGGCGCTGATCGCCCAGCAGTACGACCAGATCGTGAAGTATGCGACCGCGCTCCGGCTCGGCACCGCCGCTGCGGCCGACATCCTGCGCCGCTTCACCCGCGCCAACCTGCAGCACCCGACCTACAAGGCCCTGGTGGAACTGGGGAAGGCGCTGCGCACGGCCTTCCTGTGCCGCTACCTGCACCGGATGGAACTCAGGCGCGAGATCCACGAGGGGCTGAACGTGGTCGAGAACTGGAACTCGGCCAACGACTTCATCCTCTACGGCCGCGGCGGCGAGATCGCCACCAACCGGCTGGAGGACCAGGAGGCGACGGTGCTGTCCCTGCACCTGCTGCAAAACTGCATGGTGGTCTACGTGAACACGCTAATGATCCAGCGCGTGCTGGCCGAGCCGGCCTGGGTGGCGCGCATGGGACCCGACGAGCGGCGCGGCCTGACGCCGCTGGCCTGGGGGCATGTTAACCCGTATGGCCTGTTCCGCCTCGACATGACAGCACGCCTGCCGCTGGACATGCCCGCCTCGGGCGCCGAGTCAGGCCAGCTCCTGTTCCAGGGCGTCTGATCCTGGCCGCCCGGCGCTACCTTGCGGCTCGTAGCAGCGATGTTGGGTCAGCCCCAACTTCATTGCACGCGTTCCACCTCGAAAGGCGTTCGCAGGGATCGTGTCGGACTGGCCGCTCCCGTCGTCCAGGCGGCGGTCGTACGGCGTAGTAGAGTGGAAGCCGCTGCCTGCTATGCGGCCGCCAACATCGTCCTCTCCCCCCCTGTGTCAGAGGAGTTGCCGCCCGGATAGGATTGGCAAACCCGGGGGCGCAGGACACTGGCATTGGCTCGATATGGACAACCCTACAAGGATCGCGTGGTGGCGCGCCTGCTGCCGCCGGA
>JAABUH010002102.1_pt1 | contig 19809 bp, 23 predicted proteins | sample 5559121 | NCBI WGS metagenome assembly JAABUH01 (sample SAMN10711871, study PRJNA513364) | rock metagenome | isolation source: Antarctica rocks | place: Antarctica: Victoria Land, Battleship Promontory nord | collected 2015-12-28
TGGTCCCCTCCTGGTCGTGTGGTCTCAACACACGCTTGAGCATGGAGCGGGCCACTGAGCCTCTCATTTCCAAAAACTGTCATAAAGTCAGAGCCCCCTCCCCCTCGCGGGGGGGAGGGGGAGTTCTTGAGAGAGGCTGTGTCCCGTTTCTGTAGGAGGAAGTACTTTAGCGGAACTGTGTCCCGTCGTAGCTCCCCTCCCCCCTGGAGGGGGAGGGGTTGGGGGAGGGGGGGCGCAACCGATTGATGCGAAATACTCAGCGTCAATACATCTGCCACTCTCCACCTTCAGGTCAGCCGCCGGCGGACCCACCACACGGTCATGCCAATCAGGAGGGCGATCAGCCCCAGGTACAGGGTCGCTTCCATGGCCTGGAAGGTCCGGAAGCGGTTGGCCGGTTGGAAGGTGGTGAACTTGGCGATGCCATGGCTGTGCAGGCAGTTGATGAAGGCGTCTTTGGGTTGACGTTGGGCGGCCGTTGGGCCACCCGGTTTCGACGCGCACAGGTTGAGGACGAAGTCGTCGGTGAGCGGGTGCCCGTGCCGGTCCACAAACCCGCCGCTGCTCAACTGCCAATCGACCCGGCTGAAAGCCGGCGAACCCGCGCCTCGATCGGTCAGCGGCGCCAGGAAGTTCGGCCGCACAAACGATTGCACCGAGAGCCGCGTCGCCACGTAGACCACGGCCGCGATACCCAGCGCTGGGACGGTACGGCGCAGCAGCGTGCCTAGCAGGAGGATCAGTGCCACCGCGAACAGGAGGTAGGCCGTCGGCATCAGCCCCTCGAAGTCGAACGCGTTGTTGGGCTGGAGCCGGCCGTCCAGCTGGTCCCATGGCCCGCGCCACCAGGTCATCATGAGCGTGAACACCACCGAGGCGGCGATGGCGGCGGCGCCGATCACCAGCAGGCGAATCGTCAGCCATCGGGTGCGGGTGATGCTCTGGGTCCAGGCCAGGCGATAGGTGCCGTGCTCCAGCTCGATCACAAAGGGCGCGGCCAGTAGAACGCCCAGGCCCAGTGGCAGAAAATTGAGCCACCCGGTCATGCCCATGAGTGGTCCGAAGCGACGGGTAAAGGAGTCGATGACCACCCCGCAGGTCACGCCCTCACTTTGCACAGTCAGGCAATGCCCCACGCCCGCACTCTGGAAGGCGTTGGCCATGTCGATGCCTGTGGTCACCAGCAGAAGGCCGAGCGCGACGAGCAGCCCGCCGCTGATCAACGCTTCCATTCGGTATTGGCGCCAGGTAAGCCAGATCATACCAGGACCTCCTCGTGTTCTGGTTCCAATAGGGCGGGGGAACTACGGGTGAAGTCCTGCCCCAGATAGGCCAGGACGATCTCCTCCAGCGGCACGTCGTGTACCTCCCAGGTGGGGTCCCAGACGTGGCCATTGAGGCGAACGATCAGGCTGGTTTGCCGCTGGGTGTGCGTGGCCTCGACCACGGTGTGAATGTGGGCGACTGCATCCGGCTCACAACGTGGCCCCACCAGGAGCTTGTGCTTCTGCTGGATCACGTCGATATCTCCCGCCAGTTGGACCCGCGATGCCGACAGAATAATGAGGTAGTCGCAGACCCGTTCCAGGTCGGCGATGATGTGGGAGGAGAGCAGCACCGTGGTGCCGTTCTCCGCCACCGCTTCCATCAGGGTCTGCAGGAACTCGCGGCGGGCCAGGGGATCGAGCGCGGCGACCGGCTCATCCAGCAGCAGCAGCTCCGGACGCTTGGCCAGCGCCATTACCAGCGCCACCTGCGCCTGCTGGCCGCCGGACAGCTTGCCGACCTTTCGATCCATCGGGATCTTCAGCCGGGCGAGTCTGGACCGGGCCAGGGCATCGTCCCAGCGTGGATTGAGCTTTCGGCCCACGGTAAGCATCTCCTCGCCGCTGAAGTTGCGGAAGAGCGGCCGGTCCTGGGCCAGAAACCCGAGTCGCGGCAGGACCACCTCCGGCTGGTTCCAGGGCGAGGCGCCGAAGACCTGGACGCTGCCCGTGCTGGGCTGGGTGAGTCCCACCGCCAGCTGCAGCAGGGTGGTCTTGCCCGCCCCGTTGGGACCTACCAGCGCCGCCACTCGGCCGGCCGGCACACTCATGGTGCAGTCTCGCAACGCCCAGCTTCGGCCGTATCGTTTTCCCAGATCGGTGGTGTCCAGTGCGGCGGTCATGCTACCCCCTCCGCCGAAAGGTCGCGCAGCGCAGCGGTAAAGAGCGCCACCATACTGTCGTCGTCCATGCCCTCCTGGCGGGCCTGGCGCAACCAGACCACCAGGCTTCGACGGAGCGCCGCGTGGCTCTTGAGCGACGCCCCGGCCAGCGTCCGCAGCACGAAGGTTCCCTGGCCGGGGCGGCTGTCGATCAGTCCTTCGTGCTCCAGCTCGCGATACGCCTTGAGAACCGTATTGGGGTTGATGGCGAGCGTCGCCACCACCTCCTTCACCGTGGGCAGCTGATCGCCCACCGCCAGAACTCCCAGGCGGAGCGCCTGCTTCACCTGCTGAACCACCTGCAAATAGGGCGGCAGGCCCGAGCGAGGGTCGAGATGGAAGTTGATCACAGTTCCTCCTTCTGACGTAAATAACTAGGATGTTAGCTATATAGTACAAGAGGAGAAAGCGTGAGTCAAGCGTCATTGAGACCGTCCGGCCCATACACGTATCATGGGTTCATGCGAACCTGCACCGCTCTCCCCGCACGCAGCATGCTTGATAGATCAGGCTTCGCGGAATAGTCATGCGGATTCCATCGATTCCCATGCGCACCAGGCTGATGGTGCTCGCGGCATACGTGGTGCTGGTGATCGCTGCCTTCCTATTCTTCAACATCCCGCTGCTGGTGGAGTGGGTGGCGCTGATTCTGTTCGTCGGTTCAGTGATCGTGGGACGAGGGGGGCTGTTCTTTCGCGACTGGGGCGTGTTCATCGTTGCTCTTCTCGCCTGGCAGGTCACGTCGCCGGAAGCGAAGAAACTCGCCGCCCCATGGCACCTCACCGAGTTGATCGACGCCGATCGCTGGCTGTTCCACGGCACCATTCCCACCCAGTGGCTGCAAGCGCACCTGTATCACCCGCACATCCTGGAACCGTGGGACGTGTTCGCGGTGGTGATGTACGCTCTCCACTTTGTCGTACCGTTACTGGTTGGCTTCCTGCTCTGGCTCACCAATCGTGGCCTGTTCCAGAAGTTCGCGGTGGCCTTCCTGCTGGTAGCGGTAGCCGGCTTCGCGACCTACATCATCTATCCGGCGGTTCCCCCCTGGTACGCGGCGAAACACCTGGTCCGCTATCACAATATCTACCTGCAGTCGCCGCACGGCCAGGTCTACCTTCCGGGGGTTCATAATCTGTTCGATGCGGCGGTAAGCCGCTGGTACAACCCGTACAATGGGAACGTGCAGATCGGCCACCTGCACAACCATATCGATCAGATCGGCGCGATGCCGTCGCAACATGCCGCCTTCCCCATGCTCTGCTTTTTGTTCTTGCGCAAGCAGTTCGGCAGACTCGGCTATCTGATGCTGCTGTACGTGGCGGGGATCACCTTCAGCATCGTCTATCTGGGCCAGCACTACGTGATCGATGCCCTGGTGGGGTTTGCGTATGCCGAGATCGGCTACCTGATGGTGATGGTGGCGGCGCCGTACCTCCAGGCGGTTTTGGTGCGCGCCCCCCCTCCCCCCGGCCCCCTCCCCCTCGCGGGGGGGAGGGGGAGATCGTGAGAAAGGCTGCTTCCCGTAGTAGCTCCCCCCTGGAGGGTTCATGAGCGGACAGTGTGGCGCGGCTGTGCCCGCACCGCTTCGCCCCCCGGGCTACGATCGAACGTCGATCGATCGTAGCATCGGTCCTCAGACCAATACGGTTGACTTAAGGGGCGGTCAGGGCGATGTACGCCGCGGCGCCCGTAGCTCGGCCCGCCTGCCATGTGCCCCCTTCGGCGGGGTATGCCCCCCATGGCGGGGTATCCTGGCCGGATGGCACCCTCGTGTCGGCCTGCGGCCCGATCCACCCGCAAGGGGTGGGCTACGGGCCGCTCTCGACCGATGGCGACCGACCGGTAGTCCCACCCTCATGCCGTCAACGTCCGGTAGCCCGGCCGGACTGGCCCGCAGGCCAGCACATCGTGTGCCCTCCCACGGTGATGCCGGTGCACGACGGATGACCGCGGGTGCCTCCCTTGGCGGGGTATCCGCGGTTCTCTTAAGTCAACCGAATTGGTCTTCAGACCGTCACGGGAACGACCGCGCGCCAGCGCCGGTCCTGGGCCGTCCCACCATGCTCCTTCTCGACGACGCTGGCGGAGTGGGCTGGTCGAGCAACCAACAGGTGTGCTTCTCTGCTCCGCTCCGTGGTGGGAGATCGGACCCTGGTGCATACGACTACAGAGGTGCACAGGGACGGAGCGTGTCAGACGGACACTGGTCCTGCACTGACGAAATGTCGCGGCAGGAGACTGTTGTGGGACGGGCCGGCGCCGACGCTTGCGCGCGGCGCCTCCACCGGACGGCCTGAAGGTCGATGCTACGCATTTCCGCACATTGTGGCGGGAACTGTGCGATGTGAAACTGTCCGCTCATGAGCTGGCGGGGGGAGGGGGCGGCAGCGTTCAGCCGGCCCCGCAGGCGATGCACCGGGTGGGTGGAGCGATGGAGAGCGTATCCTGCTGGCGCGAGCGGGCAATGGCGAGCAGCCTGGGTACGGGGTGACGCAGCGACAGGGTGTAGAGGCGAGCCAGGATGTCCGGCGAACCGCCGATGGTACACACGGTGATGTATGCCAGGTGATCGGTACCGACCCAGACTATCTGGGAGACGGCGCAGCTAGGGTTGATGCGCGGATCGATCACTCGGGCCCCGTGGCCTGACGATCTGATCCAGAAGCGATTGTTCGGGTCGAGCAGGAGCTTTTTCCCGTCGGGTGAAAGGAACGCCTGGGTGGAGTTGAGCAGAGGAAACGCGACACCAGCGTGCGCGCTCGATCGAGTCCCTACCCGAAGGCGAGCAGCGCCGCCAGCGGCGGGGGCCGTCCAGAGCCCGGTGACTGGCACGCCCACGCCGACGCCGCTGGTTTCAATCAGCAGGTCACCATCCGACCGCCAGGCAATGACCTGTGAGGGGAACTGGTTCAGATAGTTTCTCCGCCCACGCACCCAGGCAGGGAAGGTGATCACGACCCGATACGTGCCACGGGTCGCGACCGTTGCCACGGTGAGCACGACGCGACTCATCAGAGTCGACGAGGTGGTTGGAACCAGCCGCACGGCGACCTGCCGGGAGTCTGGCGACCAGACCAGCGACTGGACGAAGTCGTGCCGCGCTCCAGCTACCAGCACCCGTGCACAGCGACACGCGACACTCCACCCCCACACTCCAGTGCCGTCCACAAAGGCCAGCCACCGGCCGTCCGGCGACCAGGACAGCCGTCGGTGCAGCGCTCGATCGCGACGGACCACAAAGCCGGACGAGAGGGCGCCGCCCACGCGCACCAGGCGCGGCAGGTTGCCGGCTCCGTTTCCACTCCCATCACTGCCCACACCGGAGAGGAACGCCACGAACCGGCCGCCGGGCGCCAGTTGCGGCTCCCTGGCGTCGATTGGAACCGTCAGACGGCAGCGTTGGCGTCCGTCCGGACCGGCACGGTACACCGAACCACGCAGCGCGTATACCAGCGCCGGAGCAGTGGTGGCGCCGCACGACGCCGGTCCGGCGGCCGATGCCTGCCAGGGGACCACCGAAAACGTCGAGAGGGCGAGGACCAGGCTGGTCAGGCCGGCCCAAACGCGGGCGGACGCCGTGGGCCATCGCGACCAGGCTGAATGAATGTGCATAGATGGACCCTTTCTTCGTGCCATAGGCCACACAGCGCGACCCATCAGCCTGTAGAACGCGTGGCCAGGCAACAAGTAACGCCCTGCTCTATCTATCCTGAATGAAACCACGAGCCAAGACAGTTACATCGACGGTGTTCGCTCGTTTATCAATCAGGGAATGATGACAGAAAGGCGGTTCATCTGATGTTCAAGCTCGCTATGGCGTCGACGTTGATCGGCGCCCTCGTGCTCCCGGCCGGCGCCGGCGCGCACACGCTGAAGGCGCCGTCAATGACCATGAACCCACAGGCATGGTACGTGTCGGCGACGATCACCTGTCACCGGAACGCGGCCAACACGCGAATCTGTGACCGGCTTTTGGGTTCAGTGACCACCGTATCGGTGAGTCTGAACATGCTGCAGGACAACCCGACGCCCGGGATCATGTTTACCGCGACCTACACGACTACCGCACCGACACCTGCTCCTGGCGCGGCGATCCGGCCCTACGGTCGGATGTGTGCTTTCGGCCTGCTGGCCGATCACCTGCGTTTCCTCAACGGGCCGTTTGACACGTCCACGACCTGTCACGCCACCGTTCGCGGTCGGATGGTCCTCCGGTCGGGTGTGGCGTCTCGTCTCTCGAAGACCCCTGATTTCTGGATTACGCAGGAATCAGCCAGGGTGCGCGGCGCTGACGCTCACCAGATCGGGGACCCACTGGGGGCGAAGGCGTATCCGGCGGATACCCGGTTTCCCGTCCGATGGGGTTTCGGTGGCACCATCCGGGACACCAAGCGGACTCTAGGTGTCCTCGGCTTTCCGCTGGGGGGAGGCCCGCTTCCCGCCGGGATCGGGGCGTCGATGACGGTGCTGAATACACCGCTGACGGGCGGTGCCGGGAGATCAGTATCGGCAACCGGTCGAGCGCCACAGGCCGGCCAGACCGTGCCATGTCATACCATCATTCATGCAGCCGGCCTGACCTGCTATCCCCCCCGCTCACAGGTGCTGGCCGAGTCTCAGCTCGCTGTCCGACCGGTGAATCCGGTCGGCATGGCCGAGGCCGCCACGCACCTACGGCTCACGCAGGTGCGAGTCTTCTTCGGGTTGGATGGGAAACGGGGCGTCGGTCTCTTATATGGCTTTGGCCCGGTCTGCTGGAGCAGTGAGTTCTCCTGCGCCACGCACTACCTGGTAGTCGGCGAGGCGCCAGGCCCCAGCCCGGTACGCGGGCCTGGTATGTTCCGCGACTGGTACGCTACTGGGCCAGCCCAGATTCGCTATGGCCCCTGGAAGTTCCTGGCCCCGGTCCCTGGGCGAAATCTGGTGGTCACGGTCTACGGCTCCTTCTCCAGGGCCGTCATTCACGGCATCGGGATGCGCGTGCTGCTGGCGGGGCGATAATCTCCGAGCATGGATGCCCGGCGAAAGGAGGGGCGCAGACCGAGGCTCTGACCCGGCGCGGCCTCCTTCTGGAGTACGCAACGCTCGCCTGGAATGTGGTGGGATGTTGGATCGTGCTGGGCGCGGCATATGCGGCCAGGTCGGTGGCGCTGGCCGGCTTCGGTATCGACTCGGTGATCGAGATTGTGGCCTCGGTGATCGTCGTCTGGCAGCTCAAGGCCATCAAGAAGGATCAGGAGCAGTTCGCCGAGCGCCTGATCGGCGTCGCTTTTCTGCTGCTCGCGCTCTACATCGCGCTTCAATCCGCGATTGTGCTGTACGCTGGTTTCCATCCCAGGACATCGAGCCTCGGGATGGTCTGGTTGGCGCTGACCGTGCTGGCGATGCTGCTTCTGGCGTATGGGAAGGGACGGACCGGGAAGGCGCTGGGCAACCCTGTGCTGCAGCGGGAAGCCAGAGTCACAGCGATCGACGGGATGCTGGCAGGCTCGGTGCTGATTGGGATTGCCCTCAACGCGCTGTTTGGACTGTGGTGGGCCGATCCACTCGCCGCCCTGGTAATCGTCTACTACGGCATCCGAGAAGGGACTGCAGCGTTGCGTGGCTAAGGGATCGGCGCGTCGATCAGGTGACACTGTGCACGGTGGCGGCGCGTTCTGACTACCAGACAAGGTTGCCGCCGCCTCCACCACCCTAAGGCGGGCTGGGCAGGAGCCGCAGCCCCTACGAAAGCGCTGTCGCAATAAGCCGGGCATTCCCTATCCGAGACACTGTCCCCGTAGGGGGGGGGTACTGGGTCTGCTCCTGCCCGGCCAGCCTTCGGTGTCTCCAGCCACGTCACCCTCGCCCCGCGCAACGTGTGCCCCGAATGGGGTACGGGCACGATCGCTTCGGCTGTCACGGACCCGCATCCGGCCGCGATCGTGCGGGCGCTGAAACGAGGTGGAGGCATGCCTTTCTACGATCCGGTGATAGCGATGCTCCCGCCGCTACGCAAGACCACATGGAGGACGTGGCGACCGACGCTGCGGGACGTTCGGCTCGCGTAGCGATAGCTGTGGCCACTAACGCGGGACCGCGCTCACCTTGGCAGGTACCGGCAGGGCGAATTCGCGTGTGCCGCGACTGTCAGTGTCGCCGTCATCGCTACTCGCTTGAACCCCGGCCCCGGCACGACTCCCTTTATTAAAGGAACGACTCCTCGAAAGATCTCCACGATGTAGCGGCCGGGCGGCGGAACGCTGATGACCTGGAAGGCAGTTCCCCGGCGGCCGGCTTGCCGTACCCCCAGAAGGCCGAGTGTGTTTGGAACGATGCCGAACCCAACCGTCTCGTGTGGATGCAGTCCGGTTGCCACAAGCGTGAGAGAATGGGTCTGGGCTGCAACAGGACATGGGGGTGCAGCGCGCAGACGAACGCTGGATGGCCCGGCAACCGCGATGCGGAACCCCCTGGTTGCCGTCCATGTGTTCTTGCCGGCATGGCAGGTAGCGACTACCTCACCTCGCGCCCACGGTTGTGCGGATGAGAAGACAACGCTGAGCGGCGTGACCATGCTCGCATGCTGGCCACGGACGCCGGCAACCGCGTGCGCTCGTCCCGCATCGTCGATACGGTGGATGCTTACAGTGCAGGTGGCGCGCTGGTCGGCAACGAGCACGACGGCGAAGGGCCGTCCGGTGCGGGGCTGATACGGGGTGATGGACAGGCCAAGGTGTGCGTTTGTCTGGGCGTGAACCAAGGGCGCGATGAGAAAACTCATGAGAAGAAGGGCGGCGATACGGAGAGTCGGTGGCATTCGATCATTCCTTTCTCGGATCCAGTACTCATACTGCTATCCGGTGAAACGCGCGGCAGGTGAACGAGGTAACAGATGAGGCCGCCGCACGCTTCCCGAGCAGGTCTATAGCCGGCGTCGATAAAGGTTTGGGTCTGCCGGCGCGTGTCGGCCGGGTTCTCCGCATCGAAGGTGAACTGCGCGGAGCGGATGATGTCGGCAGGGTCGCGATCGATGGCGGCGCAGTGGTCATCCAGGGTGCTGCTCTTGTGCCGGAGGGTTTCGACATCGCCTCCGCCAGCAATGACGAACGGGATAGGGCTTTTGCAGGGGTTTCGGCCCGCAGTAGGCGTGGACCGGATGGGGAATACCCTCCCCCGGGAGATCATCCTCCCCGCGCATCGCCTTCGGCCATCACGGGCACCGACCGGGCGCGCTCCTGGAGTAGACCGAGCAGCTCGCCCGCTGGGTAGGCCCGGTTGGCCTCGATACCCGGAGGGGTGGGCGCCGCCGGTACCAACGTGTCGTCGCGCTCAGAGGCTTGCGACTGGCTGTGCAACCACACGGCCTGTAGGTAGAGCGCTGGGATGTGCAGGAAGCGAATGCCGGCATCGCCCTGGGCCACGTACTGTTCGGCGACGTCGAGCGCCTGGGCCGTTCCGGGAACGAACGGACCGTAGTTCAGCTGGGCGAAGGCGTGCTCGCCCGAAGGCTTGAGGTGTGTCTCGCCCAGGGCGACCGGTCGATCGTCGCGCTCAACCAGGTAGCGCCAGGAGGTGGGGCGGGCGGCGGAAAGCGGCTGGCCAGCTCGCAGGTCGTCGAGCCCGAGCGTGTACACCTGGTGCGGTTTGGTGAGCGCCAACTCGTCCGGGTCGGCGTTCCGCAACAGCTCCGAGCTGAACTGGTTCCCCTGGCCCATGATGGTCAGTGTGTCGCGCAGAGCGGCGACCGATTCCGAAGGTGGATCGGCGGTTCGAAGGGCCATGCTTTCTCCCTAAGCCTTGGTATAGAAGCTGTGGGTCCAGCTGCCAGAGCCCTGGTAGCTCGCCTTCAGCGTATCGTATGAGATGTCGGACTTGCCGTAGATCGGGTCGTCGAGGGCCAGATAGCCGGTCGCATCGCCGAGGTAGCCGATGATCGAGAGGAAGTGGGCGCCTCCACCTGACCAGGCCACCCGCAAGCAGAGCGGCCGGCTGCCGTCAATCTCGCCACGAACCGACGGGAAGTGAGTCGCCGAACCGGTCGAGTGGTCGAAATGCCCGATCCGAGTGAGCGCGTCATCAAGGTAGCCATAGACGTTACATGGCCCTGCCGCGCCCGGACCACAGCAGTCGGTCCGGCTCAGCTGGCCGTTGGCCACGTCGCACTGGTTCCAGGAGCTGGCCGCGTCGTAGTAGTGCGACACGCTGGTCGCTACCGCCGCCCAGCACCAGTTGCTCTGCTGCTGTGGTTGCATCTGGAACTGCAGCCGGTCCCAGGGCAGGGGTTGGTAGAGTGTCTGCTCCGGCCGGTGGTCGAGGACGGTGATGTCGGTCACCACGTGCAGCGGCGTGCCCCAGTCCACCGTGACGACGAAGGTGACGCCATGGTTGGGATCGTACGGTGGACCGTGAGGACTGATGTTGTCCACGGTGATGGTGGCAGCTCCCACAAACCGCGCGCTGGAGGCCGGGTCTGGCTCGTTCAACGTATATTCCGAGGCAGTCACCAGCACCACCGAATCGTGGTTGATGGCGTCCCAATTGAGGTTCAACCGGGTACGACCCTGGAGTGCCCACCAATATTGACGTACTGTCCGCGGCACTCTACCCCTCCCACACCCGGCGTACCGGTCCGTGCAGCGCGAGCCTGGTCTCTTTACGCCATCCTACTCCATCAGCGGTAGTGTGTGTCCCAGTGAACCGTGCCGAGGAGATGTGCCCCCTGGACGCTGCTGATCCATCGAAACCGGTGGAGGCGCTGCGGGCTGGTCGCCATGGACGAGGGCGCGTCCGAGTAACTGCGACAGGGCTGCGGATGCCCACCAAAAGCATCCGCAGCCCTGTCAGGAATCCCAAAGACGAATTGCGCCGCCTATGATCCGGCGACAGCGATGCTCCCGCCACTCCGCAGAACGACATGGAGGACATAGCGGCCGAGGCTGCCGGACGCTCGGCTGGCGTAGCGATAGTTCTGATTGACATGCACCGGGATCAGCGTGCGGTTCAGCTGCCGGGTCCCGGCGGTGAGCGAGAAGCCGAGGATGCCGGTGGTGGAGGCGACCCGCCAGCGGAAGACCACGCCATGCGCGGTGTGGGCCACGCGGAAGCGCGCCACCAGCGCCGCGGTGGGGCTGCCGGAACCCAGGATCGCCAGGCTGTGATTGGCCGATGAGCCGGCGCCGAGGGCCAGCGGCGTGGTCCCAGGCGGCAGACTGACCGTCACCGGGACGAGGCTGGGGGTGGTGGTAGTGTTGCCCAGTTGACCGAATACGTTAGAGCCCCAGGCATAGAGCTTACCGTTCGACCCGATCGCCAGACTGTGATTGCCCCCGGCCGCGATGGCTATTGGCTTGACCCCAGCCGGGAGATGCACCGCCACTGGGACGTGGCTTTCGGTGGTGCTGTTGTTGCCCAGTTGACCAGTTCCGTTATTGCCCCAGGCGTACGTGTTCCCGTCCGACCCGATCGCCAGACTATGATAGGATCCCGCCGCGATGGCCGTGACCCTGACTGGCACCCCCACCGCCACCGGCACGCTGCTATCGGTCCCGGTCGCGATCCCGCTGCCCAGTTGACCGTAGGCGTTATAGCCCCACGCGTAGGCGTTCCCGTCCGACCCGATCGCCAGACTATGATAGTGTCCCGCCGCAATGGCTGTGGCCGTGACGCCGCCCGGCAGGCTCACCGACAGAGGGACCGAGCTGCTGTTCGTGTCGCCGGTGCCCAGCTGCCCATAGAAGTTATCGCCCCAAGCGGCAATCTTAGCGCCCGGCCCGATGGCCAGACTATGCTCGAATCCCGCCGCCATAGCCGAGATGGTGACGCCAGCCGGCAGGCTCACTGCCACCGGGACGCTGCGGTTGGTCGTGCTGCCGTCGCCGAGTTGACCGGAGTTGTTATAGCCCCAGGCATAGGCGGAGCCACTGGCGCCGCCGGAGCCGCCCGCCTGGAGTGCCGCCGGTCCCCCCACCGCCAGCGGGATTGCCGCCAGCATCAGGGCCAGTACCAGAACCCGAGTCATCCACCTACGCTGCATCGCCACTCTCCTTGGCCCGCATCTGCCCGATGCGAGACCGCCGACATTCGTTCGATCCAGCGTGGGTCGGGCTCACCAGGTGCTCGACACGGGACAGGTGACCAGCATAGACCCCGTGCGTCGTCGCGTCCCACGGTTCGAGGATTGTTCCAGGACGCTGTTCGCGTCTTGAGGGTGAGTATAGGCGAAGGGTGGGTACTTGTCAAGCTGACATCTATCGCAGCGGGGGAGAGAGGGGCAATGGACCGGTATTCCTTCTGAAACACATTACTCCCTACATATATAGGAAGGGATTGCGCCGGGATAGCCGGCGTCGGCCAGCGCCTGGCGGATGCGGTGATCGAGCTTATCTTGCAGCCAGGTGCGGTGAAACTGGTCGGGAGCCTCCAGGGCCAGGGTGTTGTCTTGCAGGGAGATGGCGCGGAGACAGCCGAACCACTGCTGGTAGGCGGAGGGTAGCATGGCTGCGGCCAGCTCACGGCGCGCGGCATCCCAGGCGGCGATGCCACAGGGGGCAATCTCCAGCGCATCGCTCTCGATTGAGGGCGGAATCGGCTGCATGGCGGCATTCGGGGGGCCTTCCGAGCCGTCCAGCAAGCGGACACTCCGGGCACGGGTGATCCAATCGGCGAAGGTGGTGGCCCAGCGGCGGCGCGATGGGCCATGGTGGGAGCGGCAACGGGTGGCCTCGAAGGGCAGGTCGACCGCCGGATAGTCGCGAATCAGCGCCGCCAGCAGCCGCTCGTGGTGCGGACTGCCACGGATGCCGGGCAGCACGGCACAGAGTCGATCCATAACCGCGTGCTCTGCAGGATTGAGATCGGACGGTGCACCGCCGGCGGCGGCGACGGACTGGTCAGCGGGGAGCGCCACGTCGTCCTTGCCCGGTTCGGTTGGGTTGGGTACGGTGCTGTTGGGTACGGTACGGTTACGCTGGACATCCACCGGAGGACCGGCGGAGGGTGGCGAGACGGCGACCGGAGGCGGGGCAGAGGGTGGCGAGGCGTCCGCCGGAGATGGGGCAGCGCATGACGAGGTGCCCATTGGAGGTGGTGGGGAGGTGGCACGGGTGCGGGCGGCGCGTTTCCGCAGGGCGTCCTCGCGACGGCGCTCGATCAGGCGGCCCGCATACTCCCACCAATCGTGCAGCAGCAGCCGTTCGTCCTGCCGGTCTAGAAAGCCGGCCCGCAGCAGTGCATCCACCAGCGCCTTCGGGTCGCCGGTCCAGTTGGCGCCGGCCGCCAGCACCGCGGCGGGTAGCGCGGAGAGATCGCCGTCTGGGCAGTTGTCGAGCGACCAGCACCAGAGCCGAACTACCCTGGCCACGGCCAGATCGGGCTCGATTCCCAGCTCGGCGGCTAGCACCAGCGTCTTGCGATGCGTCCAGATGGTCTGGTGGAGCTCGATCCATGCCATCTCAGCGCGGCTCGAGCGGCGGCTTCAGACAGCGATCGGTCGCCCAGCGCAGCACCCGCAGAGCAGATTCGCGGTCGAGCCGATCGAGCAACGCCGCCACCCCACCCAGGGCGAGCAGCTCTGGGTCGAGGTGTAGAGTCGCGCGGTAGGCGATGGCCGTGGGTATCTCGGACAGGTCATCGAGCACAGCGACCTCTTTTCATTAGAGTATTTGTTCTAAATAGACATCTTGATCGTAGCTGGACCTCTGGGGAATGCAAGGGTAGGTTACAATCTGACCCCACGCTGCGTTAGATAGTTGATGACACGTTTTCTGCCACTCCTCCTGCTGCTCCTATTTGTGGTCCCGGCCTCTGCCGCCGGATCGTCCCACACCGTCTGGTCCACGTACTATGGATCCGGGGGCTCCTTCCTGGGGCAGACGGTGGCCGTGGGGCAGGACGGCAGTATCGTGCTGGGAGCAGCGTATGCCACGGACTGCACCCACAACTGCCAGGCGGCCGCCCACGGCTTCATCCTGGACCTAGCCGCCGACGGGCGTACCGTCCAGTGGCGCAAAATTTTTCCCGGTTATATCAACGCCCTGGCCATTGACCCGCAGGGTAACATCGTGTTTACCGGCACGACGACCAAGCGAACATTTCCGCTTGTACACGCCTTTCAGCGTCACGCCAGGGGCCAGGCCGCCGTTGTTGTCAAGCTCTCGCCGCACGGCGATATCCTGTTCAGCACCTACCTGGGAGGCTTCATCACGTCTGGCAGTGCCATCGCCACGGACCCGGCGGGGAACGTGTACGTGGCCGGCTCGACCTCGGGCCGGACGCTCCCCACCGTTCAAGCCGTCCAGCCGCATTGGGGTGGTCAGACTGCGCCCAACAGCTATGGCACTGATGCCTTTATCGCCAAGTTCACTCCTTCAGGGCACATCATCTACAGCACCTACCTCGGTCGGAAGCAGAACGATGAGGCCGATGGGATTGTCGCCGATGCAGCCGGCAATGCATACATCTCCGGCTGGACCGCCTCCACTGCCTTTCCCACCGTCCATCGTCTGCCTGGTACGGCTTGCGGCAAGGCTAGCGCCTTTTTGGTTGAAATTGCTCCGTCCGGCGACCACCTGCTTCGGAGCACCTGCCTGGCGCATTCCGCCTCTGGCTTGGCAACACATTTGATTCTCGCCCCGGACGGCTCCCTCTACCTCAGCAACAACAGCCGGCATCTCTGGCGCTTCGCCCAGAACCGACTCACAGTTGTGGGCAGCATCCCCAATGCATTCTCCGTGCTTGCCATGGCTCCAGGTCCGCACAGCTCTGTTCTGCTGGCCGGCTCCATGCCGCAAGGCGACAAGCACCAGTGTGGACGCGACGACCATAGCCATACGTGTAGTGATGTGGCAGTGCTGGAAATCGGCGCCGGCGGCAAGACGCTTCTAACCGTACGGCTGGGAGGGAAGGCGGATGACGAGGCACACGCGGTGGCCGCGCTCGGCGCCGACATCGTCCTCACTGGCATGACCGCTTCGACCGACTTCCCGGTGCAAGACCCAGTCCAGGCAACAAACGGTGGCATCGTTTCGGAGTACAATAGCGGCCCCATGGATATGTTCATCACACGCGTGTCTGCCCCGTAACGTCGCGTCGCCGTTTGGCCGCATGCACGTTCGATGCAGACTTCAGCCGAAGCGGGACTCCGAATCGTTGCCTTACCCATCTGCCGTCACGCAGCATCGAGATCGGGGTATGGCGTGAGGGAGACCCACGACTCTGAGCCGTCCGCCGCCTGATGCCATGTGCTGAAGGCGGCGACCGTGACGCATTGCGGCCTTGCTTTCTAGAACATAGGTTCTAGTATGAACGTGTAGGTGTTGTGCGCCTCGACCCGTTTCCTCCTCTATATGCAGTCTCCCACGGCTCCTGGAGAAGTTTCATGCATCCAGTTCAATCCGCTCCCACGGAAGGCGCCGCATGACTCCCGATGACCTCGCTTCCTCCGACGCCGATCTCCGTACCCTTCGTGCGATCACTCTCCTTAAATCCGAAATCATCGCACAGCTCAATGCCGGCCTCACCAACCTCCAGATCTGTATCTCCCAACTCACCGAGTCCCACCACCGCAACATCCTCGAACAGGAACGCCGCAACGCTACCTTCGCCCCCCAAACTCGCCTCGAAGAGCTCATCAACCAGGTCCACGAACACTCCAACAAAATCCAGATCAACGACACCACCGCCACCCTCATGAATCGCGATCTCACCGACCTCAAGTCCCAGCTCAAATCCGATGAATCCGATACCCACAACCGTCACTACGGGCTCCTCACCACCACCGCCGGCTGGGTCTTCTCCATCGTCATGCTCCTCATCTCCATCGGCATCGGCTTCTTAGTCGCCCACGTCCACTAGCGAGGCACAAGTTGTACACCGCTCAGGGCTTCATCCGCGACTACAACCCCACTTCCGACACCGCCACCGTCGAGCTGGCCGGCCTCGGCATCATCGACGCCTGGCTCGATGGTCTCAAAATCGACATCGGCGTCAATCGCGCCGCTCTCGTCAATGGCGCCGTGGCCATCCTGTCCCTTCCCGATCCCCATCGCATCTGCGAAGCAACCGTCTCCGCCGTCCCGCTCAACCCTGGCACCATCGCCCAGGCCTACAAAGCAGGCCGCGCCTACGTCTCCACCAATGCCTCCGGCGCCGGCTCCCTCGCAGTCTCCTTCGGCCTCACCTTCCCCAACGTCCCCATTCTCTGGGCGCAGTTCGACCGCCCAGCCGCCTACTCCGTCACCGCCTTCACCGCCACCGGCTTCACCATGAACCTCGCCGGCGCTCTTGCTAACACCGTCTACTTTTTCACCTGGTCTGCCACCACCGGATAGGAGCTCGCATGTCTCAACCCTACGAATCCATCGGCACTGCCACGCCCCAGGTCGAGCAGGTCGCAGCTCGTCACGAAGGCTGGAACCTCTCACCCCACAACGACCTCGTCCACGAGCAGATCAACAACCCCTTCTATGCCGAGTACGACGAACGTACCAACATGCAGGCTCTCGGCTTAGACGGCCGGCTCCCCGCCGATCCCCATCTGGCCCGCATGGCCGACCACACCGAGCTACCCGTCGCAGCCATCGTCCCTCACCCCTGGTAAAGGAGCAGCAATGATCGAAGACAAGAACGGTACCGAAATCACCACGGGCACTCGCGTCATGTTCCCCTACGGCGGCGATCTCCACATCGCCGTGGCCACCGAGGTCGAGGAGCCCGACTTCGGCCCCGCCATCATCCGCGCCGCCGTCATCGCTACCGCTCCCGCCGGCCTCTGCCAGGTCATCTCCGACGACCAGCAAGCCGAAGTCCCCAGCAGCGGCCAGACCATCGCCGTAGGAGGTATCGCACCATGACCACACACCATCAGGACAAAGACGGCAAAGCACTACACGTAGGCGATCTGATCCACTTCACCATTGACGGCCGTCCCTACTCCGGCGTCATCCATTCCCTGGTACGCCGAGACCATGAACCCGCCATCATGACCATCGTCCAGCTCTTCCTGCCTGCCACCAAGGTCAGCAAGGAAGCGCCCCATAACCCCCAGAGTAAATCCCCAGAGCTACCACATAACCCCCAGAGTAAATCCCCAGAGCACAGCAACCAGCAGGAACCCAAATCCGCCGAGGCCAACCGAGGCACCACCAAAGCTGAACCACCCAAGAAAGGAACCCACTAAATGGACAACACCCCAGCCCCCGCACAGACCGTCGGCGCCGACATCGGGCCCCTCGGCTTTCAGCAAGACATGTTCGCCATCGACACCCTGGCCGGACCTGGATCCCCGAATGGGGGCTCTGTTGGAGATCGTGACTCTTCCCCCGCTACTTTCACCGGCGGCGATACCGGCCAGGGACTCGGCGGCGTCGCCGAACCCATGCCCGACGGCGGCACCCTCTACGACCGCCGAGGCTTCTGATGCCCGATCCGAGTAACCCCATCCCGGGCGCTCCCAGCACCGTCATCGTCCCGCACATCGACTACCGTGAGACCCCAAACTCCGGCCTGGTTGACGCCGGCGCACCCCACGCTACGCGTGACGACCCCAACGCCGGCGGCGTCGTCATGCCACCCCAATTCGACGATTCCTTCATGTCCTACGACGTCCCAGGCGACGCCGAGGGCAAGTGGAACGAGATGATCCACGACAAAGCTCTCCAGGTCAGCCGCGATGGGTAGCAGTGTAGGAGCCGCGGCTGCGCCGCAGCCCGTGCAGCTCGTCAACGAGTTCGAGATCAGGGAGGCTTCCGGCGCCATCGACACGCTCCGCGCCGATGGCGCGGACGGCCGTCACGTCTTAGACGTGACCCTCATCCGCAGCGACAAATCCAAGATGGGCAACATCTACCCATCCGACGTGCTGCGTGAATCCACCCAACTCTTCGAAGGCGTTGCCGCCTTCGCCGACCACAACAACGACGATCGTCGCCCCGAGCGTTCCGTCCGCGACATCGTCGGCTACTACAAAAACGTTCGGCATCTGGCCGAGGGCGAGGGCGGGAGGCTCGCCGGAGAGCTACACCTGCTACCCGGCACCGACTGGCTCTGGACCCTCATGCAGGAAACCCAGCGCCATCCCTCCATCTGTGGCCTCTCCATCGATGCCTACGCCTCCTGCCAGGAATCAGATGAAGGCCGCCAGGTCGCCGAGTTCCGGCGCGTCAACTCCGTTGACGTCGTCACCCGTGCCTCCGCCGGAGGCACCATCGATCACATCATCGCCTCTGAAAGGAACCAGAAAATGCCCGCCACCCCAGTGCCGGCGCCTACGGCGCCGCCGCCCGATCTCACCCAACTACAAGAAGCACACCAGCGTGAGCTCGCCGAGCTGCGCGAAGCACAGCAGGCTACCCTCCGCCAGTTCGAGGAAATGAAGGCCACGCACGTCGCCGGCCAGCTCCTGGAGCAGAAGCTCGAGGAAAGCGACCTGCCCGAGCTGGGCCGTGCTCAGCTCAAGAAACGCTTCAAAGATCGTGTCTTCCCCGAGGCCGAGCTGACTGAAGCCATCGCCGACACCCAGGCCATCTTTGCTACCGTCAGTGAAGCCGGCAAGATCACGGGCATGGGCGGTCCCGCCAAGGACCCTTTTATCTCGATTGGCCTGACCGAGTATGAAAAGGTCCAGGCAGGCATCGACGCCCTCTTCGATGTCTACGAGTCGGATGCTGCCAGGGCTCTTCCACGCATATCCGGCCTACGTGAGGCATTTCTGCTTGCCACAGGATCTGACATCGGTTCTGTCGGAGGAGCAGACCGGCCTGTACGTGAATCGCTCTCAGAAGGTCTCCGATCGAAGGTTCGCGCTGGCCGTCTGACTGAGTCAGAAGTCCTCCTGCGCGAAGCAGACGTGACCACTGCTTCATTCTCCTACCTCCTCGGCACCTCGATGAATAAACGCCTGCTCAAGGACTACCAGGCATGGCCTTCCGAATGGCAGAAGTTCACCACCGTCACCAGCCTCAAGGACTTCAAACAGCAAGATCGAATCCGCCTCGGCGCCTTCGGCTCCCTCTCTACCGTCCTCGAAGATCAAGCCTACACCACCCTCACCCTGGCCGACACCCGCGCCATCTACTCCCCCACCAAACGCGGCAACATCGTCCAGATCACCCGTGAGACCATCGTCAACGACGATCTCTACGCCATCAAGCAGATCCCCCAGAAGCTCGCCGTCGCCGCCGCCTACACCCTCGCCGAGTTCGTCTACAACCTCCTCGCTCCCTCCTTCGGCAACATCTACGACGGCCATCCCCTCTACGACTCCATCAACCATGGCAACACCGGCATCGCCGCCGCTTCGCTGGGCACCGCCGCCGGCGGCTCAGCTCTCAACTCGGCCGATCTCCAGACCGCCGTGGTCAAGATGCGCAAGCAGACCAACCTCGCCGGCAAGCCCATCGGCCTCAAGCCGCGCTACCTGCTCACCGTCCCCGATCTCGAGTTCCAGGCCATGACCCTGCTCAAGTCAGCCGGTCTGCCGGGCGGCAACAACAACGACATCAACCCTAGCGTAAAAGGCGTTCGTGGCTGCCCGCTGGCGTTCGTCTTCTCCGGAAAATCAAGGGGATCTGCCGCTGTCGTTCGTCTCCATTCGCCACTCTTCGCCGCGACTGTTGCCAAAA
>JAABUH010002103.1_pt1 | contig 19809 bp, 21 predicted proteins | sample 5559121 | NCBI WGS metagenome assembly JAABUH01 (sample SAMN10711871, study PRJNA513364) | rock metagenome | isolation source: Antarctica rocks | place: Antarctica: Victoria Land, Battleship Promontory nord | collected 2015-12-28
GGCCTGCATAAAAAGGAGATCATGGGTCGCCGAGCGTGACGCAGATACCCTAGCTGAGCTAGCGTCAACAACAGGACATGAGTGCGCGCAGGCAGATGTCGTGAGGCAGGGGCGGGTTGTGGAGGGCCTCACAGATAGCAGCCGAATTAATGACAGCTGGCGGACACAGCATGAAGCTGTGCGCTCCCTTCCCATAGCCAGCGCAGCGCAGGGCGGGGCGCAGACCTTGCTCAATGAGGGGCCGTCGCCCAAGCCGCTGCTGCCACCCCCATGCGGCACGCCCTGCAGCGCCTCGTCGCCCGAGCTGGCGCAGACGGCGCTGCTGTAGCCGCTCGCGGACGGCTCGGTGCCCTCCGCAAGCTCGCGCTCGCGGCCGCCCAGGTCAAAGCGCACCCGCGGGACGCAGCCGCCGCGCTGCGCCCGCTCGGCGCCCGCCGCGTCGCCCGCCGCTGCACCCGGCGCCGCGTCGGCCGCCCGCGGCTCCGCGGCGTGCAGCGGCGCGTCGCAGAACAGCGCCCAGTCCTCCAGCTCGTTGCTTGTGCGAGCGGCGGGCGCGGGCGCACGCGCGCGCCGCTCGGCGCCCGCGCGGCCCAACGGCGCCGCTGAGCGGCGCGCGCGCGCGGCCGCGGCCAGGTCGTCCAGCCGCAGCAGCGCGTCCAGCTCCGCCACCGCGCGCGAGTGCTCGTCCTCCGCTTCATCCGCGCCCTCTGCTCCGGGCACCAGGGGCGGCAGGTCGGGCGCCTGTCCCGCCGTCGGGAGACCGCTGGAGCCGCCCAGCCCACGCCCGCGCCACGCTTCCGTGTCCCCCCGCGGATGCGCGGGCGCGTGCGCCGACCCCGCGCGGCCTGCAGGGCCCGCCGGCGCAGCCTGTGTGGCCTGGAGCGCAGGCGCCGCCGGGGGCGCGCGCCCCGAGCTCGCGCGCAGGGCGGGCAGCGTGCGCGGGGCCGGCGCTGCGGCCGCCGCTTGCGCGGCTCCAGTGACTAGCCGCAGGTCTGCCCGAGGTTGGCTGGCTGCGGCGCCGCCCTCCTGCCGCGTCGCTGGCGGCCCTCCGGGCTGCTGCGCCTGGCGTGCTATCGCCCGCAAGGCGCCCGTCACCAGGAGCCCGGCTCCAGGCGCCTTGTACACACCCAGCGAGGAGTCTCCGGACACGCGCTCCAGGTCTGCAGCCGCCGGGCGTGCAGGCAGCAGCGGGGCCGCCACGGCGGCAGGCGCGCCCGGGCCGGCGGGCAGGTCGCCGCCTGCAGGCAAGCCCGCCGGCGCAAACACGGTGCGCAGGTCGGCCAGGCGGCAGCCGATGCGGCCGGCGAGCGCGCCGCCCGCCCAGGGCTGCACGCGGAGGCCGCTGCGTGGCCCCGCCAGCGCGTGCCCCGCCAGTTCCCCTGCGCCAGGCTCGGCGGATTCGCTCCGCAGGGCTGCAGGGGCGCCGGCCCTGCAGACAAGCGAGTTGCGCGGACAGAACATGGGCATGGCAGCAGGAGCGCGGGCAGCGCACCGGCCTGCTTGGCGCTCGCCCACGGCGCGACGGAGACAGTGACATGCGGGGCGGCGGGGCCGCTCAGCGCGAGGGGCGGTGGCAGTTGGACCACAAGCGCCTGCATCGGGGCAACAGGTTGAGTGCACGGGCTGCGCACGCCCGCTGCTGCGCAGGCGACTGGTTCGTGCAGGCTCTGACACTGACAAGCTGACCATGCATGGACGACTGTTGCAGAACGCCATGCTGTGCCTGGGACGCTGACGACTAGTCGGCCACACGGTGGTACAGAAGGGCAGGTATGCCACCAGGCCAGCCAGTACGCATGCGCGCCACACCCACACATCCTCACACCATGAGCAGCAGCCAGTGCGGTGTCGCGGCCACCTGGCTCCTCCCCGGCTCGCCACATGCCGGAGCGCTGTGGCACCAAGCGCCCGGGGCGCCCTTGGCACAGCGCTTACATAGCTGCCGCCCACCTGCACGCCGTCGTCGGCGACCAGGCCCAGCACGGCCACCTCGACGCCGGCGCCGAGCAGCGCGGCCCAGCGCCCTGCCACGTCGGCCCAGCTGGGCTTGTATGCCAGCGTGACGTGGTCCGCCGACACCTTAGCAAACCGCGGCGGCGCCCTGCAGGCGCCCGGCCGGCAGCCCTCAGCCTGGCGGCAGGTTCCTCCCGGTGCAGAAGTGCCTCTGCAAGCCCGCTCGGGTCGAAGTGTGACTCCGCAGCATAGCCGACACGTGCTTGCACCAAGCTCGGAGAGTCGCACTCACCTCTGCAGAAGCTCCGCCCTGCTGCGCTCGTCCAGGTACACCGCGACCAGCAGCGGCTGCGCCGCAGGCGCCTGGCGCAAGCAGAGGCTGGGGCAGTATGGCCGCAGCGGCCCATGCTGCGCTCCCGGCGAGCTGCAAGCTGCGCGCTGCTGGCTCGGCTGGCGCTGCGCAGGGCCGCCCGCTCCCAAGCTGGCCAGCGGCGGGAGCTGAACATGCGATGCTTTTTCAGCCAAGCCGTTCGGATGAGGTGGCACGCAGAACTCCGAGCACGGCCACCACTGACGACTGCGAGCTTGGAAGCCTGCGCAGCCGTCGCAGGCCACCTGCAGGGTGTCTGGCTTCAATACCAACGTATGTCTTCAGCAGGTCATGCACAACGTTTGCATGGTGTGCGCGTTTGTCGTTAATAGCCAAGAGTGCGCACAGTGGGTCTGTCAGAAAGCTCGTCAGCTGTGCCTTCCAGCGCCTCTTGGTTTCTGTCCGCGATGCTAAAGATCATCAGCTGCAGGTGCCCACCCGCAGGATGCAAGGTGGTGCTGACACATCTGGCAGCAGCACACGCGTGTTGGACCGGCCTCCTGCTGTGGGCATCCCAGACTTGTCATCACGAGAATGTCTCGCCTGCATGTTTCTTCAGGGACAATATTAATTGAATATTAAAAAATACTATGGAAAAACATGTATAGACAGAGCACATGGCTGATTGACCCGCATGCAGGCGTCTGCACATGCACGACACACTGGCGCACACGAGCACCTGAGCAGCGGCAGACACACCGTGCGCAGTTGGGGTGCTGGGCATAAGGGCGCACACGCGTGGCACTCTGATACATGGGCATGCAGCCCTGCATGGGTGTACTTGTCATTCCCAGCGTGAGCCATTGGGCAGAAGCATGCGGACAAGAAGACGGCCTGTCGGCCGCTCCCCACCAGCCAAGGCTGACATGCCCATCTCACCAACCCATCGGGGTTGGTCCCAGGCATGCCGGAATCCACAGCTGCACTGAGCGCTCATAGAATGTGCACGAGGCGAGCAGGTCGTGTGGCAGCCGCGGTTTCCGGCACCAGTCCACGCCATACGCGAGGCCCTCCTGGCCGGCATAGCTCTCATGCACGGTGAGCGCGCCGGCAGCCGGCTGCGCGCGGATCACGGCAAAGCCGTTGTGCATGCAGGCCGCCGCCAGCACCTCCGCCCGCACGGGGTGCCACTTGAGCCGCCAGACGCCACCGCCGGCGCCCACCTGCTCTCGGCCAGACAGCATAAAAGGGTGTGAGCGGTTTGTGAACACCAGCTGCGTGAGCCTGACGCAATGTGAGGCAAGTGGTGCCAAGCACCTGACCTGCACAGCCGCGGCACGTCGCTGGACACAAGCAGCATGGCGAGCGAGGCCAGGAGAGTGCCTGGCCATGCGAGCGCACCTGTGCAACAAGCAGCGGCGCATCGGCTCGACGCGTGTCCCAGAGGCGCACGCGCTCATCGTAGCTGCCGGTGCACACCACGTGCTCAAGGTGCGGGCTGCTTTGAACGCAGCAGACGCCGGCGGTGTGAGCCTTCCTGCTCAGCACACCACCTCTCAGAACCGCTGTGCCTGGTCAGCCACTCAGAACGATGCCCGGAGCAGAGAGCGCCGCGCGGCGTGCGCCGCGGCGAGCAGGCCGGGCTCGCGCCTGTCGACGTAGACTGCGGGCCCGTCGCAGCGCAAGTCCCAGGCCCGGAAGGTGCTGTCGTCCGCCCCGGAGTACAGCACATTCTCCTGTTATGTCAAACAGTGTCAGACCTGGCAGACAGTCAACTTCATGCGCGTGGTGGGGCGGCAGTGCGTTGTATCTCCGTCCAGAGCACACACACACACCTGGTGCCGATCGAACGCGCAGGTCCAGGCCTCCAGGTCGTGCGCCTTCCATGTCCGGCCCACCTCCCAGCCGCTCTCCCGGGCCTACTGCGCACGGCTGGTGGCGTGGTTTCGGGGCACGGGCAGCGGAACGCGCGCACCGGCAAGCGGCGTGCTGCGGGGCAGGCGTGGGAGCGGGAGAGCACCTCGAGCACAGCGAGGTCGCCTGCGGAGGTGCTGGCGGCCATACCCGGTCGCCCAGCCTCCCGCACGTCCAAGGAGAGCACCATGGCGTTGGCTGCGATTGTCACAGCGGCCTGCTTGTCTACGCCGGCCCCCTTACCTGCTGCCAGCGCAACTGGCTGCACGGTGCCGTCTGACAGCGCCAGTGCCAGCGCTGGCCGTTCAGTTCCATACAGCCACTTGATGTCAAAGATGCCTGCCGCCCCCAAAACACCTGGTTGGTTTTGCTGGAGCGCGTTGACACTGCAAACCAGCGGTAGCCGTTGCCTCACACACCACCTGCGCAGTCCAGCGTCGCCTCGTCGAAGGCCGCGGTCACGGGCGGACCAAGGTTGCCAGGCATTGGCACCTGGAGCAAAACTCTGTAGAGGTAGAGCCGGCCATTGCGCTGCCGCGAGTGCTCATCGAGCTGGTATGTGCCCACAGCCAGCAGGCTCTGGGAGCCTGGGACGGGACAGAACTCTACGCAGTCTGCATGCAACTCCACCTCTAGCTGTTCGTGCAGATGAGCCAGAGGCCCCGGCGTAGTCCACGAACAGCTCATCACGCAGCGGTGCCGACGGCGAAGGTCGCTATGGCCACTGGACGCTCATGTGTGAGCACCACCGTTTTATGTGTCTCCATGGTGGGCACTAATGATGGTAAAATGAGCATGCAGACACCAGTTAATAGATAGCATGCATGCACCACTCCCTCAAACGCAGGATACCCGACCTGGCCGTGCTTAATGCGCACACAGATGTAACGTGGGCTGAGACGGTTTAGAGCAAGCATGTTCACGACCCAAGCACGCACCAATGTGCAGCTTTGTCAACAATGCCTCACCTATTCACAATACACAGCGGGAGCAGACAGGGGTGAACCCTGCGTGAGGCAAAATTGTACACCTGACTCCCGAAAACACAACAGACCAACAGACACTGCATCTGACCTAATGAAAAAAGCCACCGGCGTCCGAGGGCGGCGGCTGGCTCGGCTCTGCAGGCGCTCCGCCCTGCTCCTGCAGGCGCTGCGACAGCACGCTCCTTGCTTCCCTGCCGCAGATGGATGGAACTCTTGGTGCTGGTCTCAGGAGTGTTTGGCATGCATCCCCGCCACGCATCGCCACCAAGTCTTCTCATTTGCACCTAGACCTGTGCTGCCATGGCAAAAAAATGCGCCATGCATACGCAGGCAATCCTTTAGGTCGAAATTGGTGGTCCTTGCCTGAACTGCTGACATGCACGCTGGAGACTCCGCCATGACATCAAGTTCCGTAAGAAGCTTGTGTAGAGGAGTAACGCCCATCGCCGCGCAGGGAGGGCCTACAGCGCGCTGCAAGGCACCGACAGACCATGCAGACGGGGCAGGGTTGCGAAACCATGCGCACAGGCACGACGCTCACCGCAGGCCGGCCTGGCGCTCATGCAGGCTCTGTGGCGCCTCCTGCGAGGCAGGGCTGCGGTCGAGCACCGCCATCTGCCGCCTGGCAAACTCCTGCTGCAGCTCCTGCATGCAGCATGTGTGCGCAGTGAGGACCCGCACGCCATCTCACATGACAAAGCATCCAGAGCCTGGTTGCATGCAGTGCAGCCAGGCGCATGCAGTTGCGCGCCAGCCACTCCCTGGATGCCCAGACCTTCCATGTCCAGGCCGCGTTGTCAGAGCTGCTTCGCAGACAACGTCCGCCACGGGCAGGCATGAGAGCGGGCTTGTCAGACCCGGAGGCCTGCCAGGCAGGCACATGCCGAGCCGGGCAGCGCCTGGATGGGCAGCGCATGCAGCTGGCGGAGCTGCTCGGCGCTCCTCTCAGCACTCTCCAGGTCAGCAGGCTCGTGGCGCTGTCGCTTACGCCCGGTCTCCTCCTCCGGCACGTCCCACGCCTCCCACCACTTGGGACCGCCGTCGGCGCTCGCATCGTCTGCACCTGAACACCCGAGCCAGGCGGTCCTCGACATGCCCATTGCAGCAACCCTTTCATTGCGTGCACCCTGGCAGCATCCAACAACTCCGCTCGGGCCGTGCTAGGCCTTGTGTGTGGCAGGCACCGTCGGCTGCCGCGGCGCTGCTGTGGCCGGTGACGACGGCGGCGGCCTGGCTGATGAGCTTGAAGGCGGCCTCGGCGCCAGTGCAGCGGCACTTGTCCGGGTGCACCTGCTGTGCCAGGCGCCGGAACTGGCGCCGCACGCTCTGCTCGCTCGCGCCCTCCTCCAAGTCCAGCACCTGGGACGCAGCTCTCACAGGGTCAGACAGAGTGACGACGGCGCGGGCCGCCTAACTTCCAATGACAGGCTCTTGGTTGCAAGGTCGGTCCTGCTGGGCCGCGCTCTTGCTCCTGTGCCGTCCGTGGTGACGTGAGCTGGATAACAGGCTAGTAACGCGGCTACGTGAGCACACGCAGCTGAACATGTACATTCAAGTTGAACTTGCAACTTCTGACAGTGCTGACCTGTAGCTTGGCCTAGCACGACCCCAGACCAGACTTGCGCGCCTGCCACCAGGCGCCCCGCTCCGCGTGCAGGTGGATTTTGCAAATCAGTGTTTGCGCCTTGAGCAGCTGCGATGTCGCGCCCGGCAGCGGCGTGTGCTTGGCTGCACTCAGCAGCAACAAGCAACCAGCATACTTTCGCTGCTGGAACAGCGCTGTTACAGGTTCCAGAGCGTCGCTGCCTGCCTTCTCCAGCGCAGCCTGTGAGTCAATGCGCACAAGTCCAGCACTCGTGGAGCCCAGCAACAAAGTGTAGCGGTGCCATATGGCAGGACAAAGATTCGTACAGCGCTGGGAGCACTGCTCAGTTGTCCAGCCCCTGCACTTTGAGCAGGCTCTCTGCTGCTCCTCCTGTAGTTGGGCTTTGCATATTGCTTCCCTGTCCAGGCTGCCCAGGCTATCCAGGCTATGTGGTGCTTGCCAGATCTTGCGCCTGTCACGTGCTGTCTGCACACAGCAAGTGGCAGACTTATTGTATCACTCAACACGCGCTGCTGGCAAAGCAGGCTGATGCCCAAAGTTTACACACAATGAGTGCAACAAGGGCAATGCCTGAGACTTGAGCAAGCAGCTGCACCCTTTTACAAATGACATGAGTGGAGCACGTCTGAAGCAGCGGTGTCAGCTAAACAGCAGGGCTTGTCAAGCGCCCTGTGCCGCATGCATGCTCAGATATGCGTCTCACACCTCAGCATGTACCACCAATACATATGCACAGCAGAAACGCCATCCACTTCCCAACAGACTGCATTGACACACGTCAAGCCGGAAGTAAGCCCCAAAACCTGTTGCCCTGCCCTCATTTTGCCTTGACGCCTTCAGAGCCGCTGGACGTGTCTGCATGGCCCTTCCTCCTCTTGTGACGCTTAAGCCTCTGCACGACAGCGCTTTGTCAGACACTTCAATGCGACCCACTGCAGCACAGTATATGTCGCAAGGATGCAATCACCTTTTGACTGTCGTCGCTGCTGCTGTCCGACGATGATGATGAGGCACGCTGCCGCTTCTTCGCCTTGTGCTTGTGCTTCTGCAGATCAAAAAATAGGTAAGCCTGACAACCAAAAGTGCGCGGCAAACTTGCGGGAGGCCTGCTCTCACACACTACTGCTTCTCTGCGAAGACACCGCAAGACACTCGGACGCACTCCATCCTCTCGAGCACGCGGGCAAGCACGGCAGCTCTGCAGGTGACAGGCCGGCAGCACCTTCCCCCGCTCCTCGTCGCTGCTGCCCGAGGACGCAGCGCGCCGCCGCTTGGCCGCCTTGTCCTTTGCCTTGTGTTTGGCCTTGGCTTTGTGCTTGTCCTTGCTGTGTTTCTTCCTTTTCATGGCATCGGGAGCAGCTCCGTCCTCCGCCTGCTCACGCCAGCCGAGCGCCCAACGAGCATGCAGCCCGCAGACGTCGGCACCAGATCAGCGCCAGATCCCCTTACCGCACAGTTGCACAGGCATGCCTGCACGAGGCAAAGAGCGTGTGTCAGCAAGACAGGCGCTGCGCCTCACCAGGGGCTGCATCGCGGCGGCCTCTAAGCGCGACGCCCACTCAGCATGCTTGGAGGTGCGGTCGACGCGCTTCTGGACTTTCGCCGCCAGCTCTCGCGCCCACTCCCGCTGCGTCTCAGCGCTCACCTGCCCAGCATAGGTGTAAGCGCGCCGTGCTTCTCACCAGCTCTACACTGCTGCGCACGCCAAATTCCTACATTGATCTGCGCACCTGTGGGAGCGGTGGGCCCTGGTCTCGTCGGGCCATTGTGGCGCCTGCGCTGGCAGCGCTCTGCTCAAATGTACGCCGGAGCAAGTTTGGAAGTCCGCAGGTGCAAGTACTTCTCGGACCTGCACGACTTCAGAACCAGAGCTTGCACCACAGAGGTGCAAGCACAGAGCTCTGAGCCAACAGCATCAGAGTGAAAAGCTAGGGTAGGGTCTTCGCCGGAGGAAGGAAAGGCGGCTTCAGCGCTGAAGGGGAGTGGGGACAGGAGAGGTGTGGGCTGCCGCCATGCAGATCTTTGTGAAGACCCTCACGGGCAAGACCATCACGCTCGAGGTGGAGTCCAGGTGCGCAGGGTGCTGCGTAGCGCGCGGATGCACCTGGACTGTGCTTCCTGGTATGAACTAACTGTTGACTTGTCCGCAGTGACACCATTGAGAACGTCAAGTCGAAGATCCAGGACAAGGAGGGTGCGCGCCCAACTGTGAGCGGCTCAGCAACGCCTCAAAGCTACTGGTGCAGTGCTGCTGCAGCAGTCCTGTGCAGCAAGCAGTGCAGCTGTCTTGTTGGTTGACCGTATCTGTTGGAACAACTGAGCCTGAGCACCTTAGCGAGCCGAAGTGCGCGCGTGCCGGGCTTGACCCGTGGAGCTCCTCCAGTCGGAGCCTGGTACCTTATCGCCGTTGCTGTTGCACCTTACCGTGTACTCAACCTGTGCGCGCGCAGGCATCCCGCCCGACCAGCAGCGCCTGATTTTCGCCGGCAAGCAGCTCGAGGATGGCCGGACGCTGGCAGACTACAACATCCAGAAGGGTGAGCGCCGTCAGATGGCCTGCCTCTGGGTGGCTGAGAGCAACAATCTCTGCGGCTGTCTGTGCGCCGGGCCGGGCGAGCAGGGCGCCTTTGTCTGAGGCGGGCGTGGCTCGGGCGGCAGAGTCGACGCTCCACCTGGTGCTGCGCCTGCGCGGCGGCATCATCGAGCCATCGCTGCAGATCCTGGCGCGCAAGTTCAACCAGGACAAGATGATCTGCCGCAAGTGCGCGCCCGCCCGGAGCGGCCCGGCCTGCCTGGTCCCGCACGGCTGAGTGGCAAGTTTGACCCCTGAGGTAGAGGGCAGCCTCGTGCTCTGGGGATGAATAGCCCACTCTACATCGACGCCCTCTGCCCACTTTACCTCCCGGCGCGCCGTGGCCGGGAGGTCATACGCAGAGGCACACCCCGCACCCGCGCCTGACCCTGCACGTGCCGCGCCCTGCACTGCCCCCCCTGCGCGCGTCAGGCGCGTCCGCGGTCATAGAGGCAAGGGCGCGGTGGCCGCGCTCAGCCCGGCCGCGCGGCGCCGCGCAGGTGCTACGCGCGGTTGCACCCGCGCGCGGTCAACTGCCGGAAGAAGAAGTGCGGCCACACCAACCAGCTGCGCATCAAGAAGAAGATCAAGTGAGGCGCGCGCGGCGGCGGGCGGCCCTGCGGCGGCGGGCGGCCCGCGCCCCGGCGAGCTTGCACCGCGTAGCGTAGGCGAGGCGGGGCTGGAGGCGCGTGCCTGGTGCAGCATCTGGTAGTGTAACAGTGGTGTCACAGATGCAACTTTCGCGCGCCTACAGCTGCGCAGTCCCTCTCAGGCGCTGCCTGCTCCTGGCCAGCCCCTGCCACGACACAGACAAGGTGGGCGCTCCCCGAGCCGATGCCCCACCGCTGCAGCTCGGACGCCGCCGCGGCGCCCAGCTCTGGCCGTGCGTGCGCGCTTGCGGCGGCCCTGCGCCACATTGCACAGGTCACGCCCCCGACAGGCTGTGCTTTGTGCGCGCAAGTCGTGGGGACCCCGGACCTGTGCGTCCCTGTGTGGTGCTGCTGCAGCAACATCATGCTAGCTTCAGGCCAGCGACTCTACCCAGCCCTTTCATGGAATGCGGCTTTCTGAGTATGCTGCACACCCAGCCCTGATCCGCCTGCCTGACATGCCAGAGCGCCCAGCGGCTAGAGCGGGGCGGGGCCTGTTGTTACTGGGCGCCGCACCCGGGGTCGCACACGCGCAGCAACAGCGCGTCCGCCGCCGCGACCTCGCACACGCCCGCCGCCGCGCCTTGACCCCACGCGCACCGCAGGCCGTAGCTCAGCCCCACGCGCAGCGGCGGCAGGCCCGCGGCCCCGCCGCGAAGGCCGCCGCGCGCGCTGGTGTCCCAGGTCGCCGTGCCCACCCAGGGAGCTCCCGTGCATGCGCTGGGGCCCGACCGGAGCGCGGCCTCCGCCGGGGGCGTGCTGCGCGCGCTGCGCACGCTCGCGTGCTCGCCCGCGCCGCAGCCGCCCGCGCCCGCCCAGGCGTCGGGAGGGCAGGGGCCTGACGCAAGGGCGCCTGGCGCGGCCTCCACCTGCGCGCGGCACATCACGTGCTGGCCTGCTGCGCAAACGCCGCCCTGCGCTCAGATCATCAAAGGGTGAGGAGCGGTGTGAGCAGCGAGTTAGCAGAGAAGTAGCATGCAGGGCCAGCAGGTTGCCGGCTGTGGCACCCTCGGTCGACCTCACCTGGATGTGGTCTGCAGCCGTCGAAGCACTACGGCTGGTGGTAAGCTTTCAATACACAGGCAGGCCAGGAAATGATGGTGCCCTGGATAGCGCGCGTCTTGCATGCAGATTCGGGCTTGCGCTGCAAGATGCAGCAGGGCCGGGAGGCACTGCCAGCGTGATCGACTGGTCGTGCGGTGGCGTGATGCGGCACCACGCCACAGACTCCACTCGGACAGCAGGCGCAGCGGCGCTGCGCGCAGCCTGCGCGCCTGGCGGGGCGGGCCTGGCACAGTGCGGTTGCGGCACATGCTGCCTCTCCGGCATGCTCTCGGGTGTGGGCCACTCCAGGCAGCGTGTCGCTGCCTGTGAGATCACAGCTGTCCATAATTTTGGTGCAGACACGCCTGTGCACGGCACCCATGATCCGTCGAGCACAGCAGCACGCCGGTGCGGTGCGATATGCGCGCGGCGCGCGCCTGGTGCACGAGCAGGGTCATGTGGACCTCCGCCCCGGCCGGCAGCAGGTGCACGGGCCGGTCGCAGCCGGGCGCCGCGGCGGCGGGCAGCGGCGCCAGGCGCAGCATGCGCGCCAGCAGGCCCGCGCGCGGGCGCGGCAGCACCTGCTCCATGCGCAGCTCCACGACCGCCAGCACCTGCGCGGCACCGGTCAGTGCGCCCCAGGGCTCTGCCAGCCACAGGAGCCGCTCACTCCAGCAGGCTCCTTCCCCATGAAGAGCGCGCCAGCCACGCAGCTCAGGGGTCCGGCGCCTGCCCGGGCGGAGGCCCGTCTGCCCGCGGCCTGAAACACGGCCGGCGCAGACTGAGCCAGTGCCACCTCATGAAGACCCTGGAAGTTCCTGCGCTCCCTGCGACGCACAGACAGCCTGCACCGGGCGCCCGGCGGGCGCCACCTGGGCCGCATGCGCGGGCAGCTCCGCCAGCGGGAGCCCGCGCAGCTCGGGCGCGCACGCCCCTCCGCCTTGCGAGGCGCCCAGGCGGCAGGGCGGCGGCGGGCACGGGGGCGGCGGGCTGTGCACGCGCGCGGCGGGGCTCGCAGCACTTGTCGGCCGCGCGCTCCAGCACGCTTGCGCGGCGCCCCCGAGGTCCACCTCCTGGATGCCGATACCAACACATGCCTGACAGCATGAAGTTGACCGGCTCGGCATGCAGCTTCTGGGTGGACGGTCATCCACGTGCTGTGCCTGGCATATGATGAGACTGCCATGTGGATGTCCTCGCATGATGTCCAGCACGCCGCACTGGACAACAGCGAGTAATGCTGTCACGCGGGCGTCCTCACGTGTATACAGCACGTCACAAACCGTCGCACGGGGCTGCGCCACGTGGCTGCGGCATTGCGCGTATTGCCAGCTGCGGGCAGGTTTGCAGCATGCTGCCAGCGCTGTGTCACATGTTCCCTGCTGCACTGCGCTCGTCCTGAGAGCTGGCGGTCTGGGCGAGCGGGGGTTCACCTGCCAGCTGCAGCACAGCGACGCCCCGCTGTGGCAGAGCGCGCCGACATCGGCGGCCGACAGGCACCCGGCGCCGCCCGGCGCCCGCCCCAGGCAGGGCAGCGACAGCGCGCCGTCCAGGCCGCAGCCGCCCTCGGCCTCTAACCCAGGCTCCGGCATGGCGGCCGTGAATGTCTGCATGGACGGGTCGTGCTCCGCCGCGCCCCCGCCCTCCAGGCTGGTGGAGCGGCGGCGCAGCCCCTCGCTGCCGGCGCGCCGCACCTGCCGGGTGAGGCGCAACTTGCGCCGGGGCAGCGCAGGCGGTCACTTACATGCAGGCCGCACTTGCTGAGCGACCGTCGAGCAGGCTCCGCGACCTGGAGCAGGAAAACATGTGGGGCGACAGCATGCAGGCCGCAGCCTGTCTGGCCAGCGCTTGCCGCTCTTCAGGCTGGACAGCAGAGCTGCACTGTCAGGGTGCGCAGGCTCGCCATGATGCGCGGCGACTGGGGCATGCTGGGCGGCCCCAGCGTGATCTCTCCATCAGACCAGAGGCACTGTTTGTCCCGTCCGCCGGAGAAGCCGCCATGCATGTCTGCTGGCGCCTTTCCGGTGGGCGCTGGAGCATCGTCCTGCGAACGAGGGGCCTTCATTTTGGACCGAGCAGGCGCGGGACAGCCGACTGCGAGCAGCTCATGGGCGGTCCCGCGCGTGCACCTCTGCATCGATGTCCAGGAAGGTGTCCTGCGCCGCCGCGGCTCTGCTGGCGGGCCACACACCCGGCCTCAGGAGCGCGGGCCAACAGTGCGCGCAGCAGCCCTGCAGAGACGGGCGCAGCTGCCGCCGGCCGCGCCTGTCCGCGGCGCTGGGGCTGGACACGAGCACGGCGACCTCGGTGGACGTGCTGGGCCGCAGCGAGGGCGCCGTGGCCAGGCGCGCGCCCAGGTGCCGCGGCGGCACGGGCCTGCGGGCGCGGGGCGCCCCAGCCTCGACCGGCCTGCCTGCCACTGGCACGCAAGTTCTGTGAAGGGCGTTGCAGGCTCGTGTGGCGGCCGCGTGGCGTCTCAGCACGCCACGCTGCACGGCCGGCCCGCCTGCCGTGCGGTTGGGCGCTCGGCCTACCCACCGCACTCGCACCCATCACTCAACACAGCCTGCCATGAAGCCTGGGCCCTGGAGCAGCATGCGGCGGCGCCCGGCGCGCACTGCATCAGCGAGCTGCTGGTGGCGTGCGCCACGCCCCTGCCCGCATCCGGCCCCTCCGCCGGCCCGAACGCCCGCCAGCGCTTCAGCCCGCCGTCGGCCTCCCACGGCAGCGACAGGAGCCGGAGCAGCGACCAGGCGGGCAGCACCTCTGCGCCGTGCAGCGGTCAGGGCCGCGCGGCTGTCATGGCTGCGCGCTGCGGCGCACAACAGAACGGCCTCGGAAGAGGCAGCAGGGCGCGTCGCCGCGCGGCAGCACCTGCACCGGCGGGGCCGGGCAGGCCGGCCTCGCCCTGCGTCAGCGTGCGGACGAGCAGGCGGTCGGCGGGGGGCGCCGCGCGCTCGCCGGGCGCCGTGGCGTGCGCGGCGGGGTGCGCCACGGCGAGCGCGCGCGGCCGCTCCTCGCTGCCGCAGTGCGAGCGCTGCACATACTGCCGCTCGGCCTCCCTGCCTGCGGCGTACCGCCCATGCGCTGCGGGGCCGGCCGCCCGGCGCGCCGGCGCGTCCGGCTTCCGCCCTGGGCCCCGGGAACCTGGTGCGCTTTGGCCTCTGCGTGCAGGGAGCGGGGCGGGCTTGCTGCCGCCGAGCGAGGGAGGCCGCAGCCGGGCGCAGCACCTGGGCCACAGCGAAAGTGCCAGGCGGCCGCGCCGGCTACTGCGAGCGCGCCGCAGACCGCGCCGGCCGCCACAAAGCCGAGCTCAAGCTCACCGAGGGCAGTGTCCATGCAGCCAGTCGCCCCTCTGGGCTGCCGCTCTAGCCGCTGTGTGCACCGCGGAGAGCGGTGGGCGGGGGCGCAACGCGGCTGTCTGCTCGGCGCGGCAAGGGGCACCTTGCAGCTGCACACCGCGGGACACCAGGGCGTATGGTTACACACTCCAAGTCAAGTGCACAAGCTGGTGCCTGACATAGCAGTACACGGGCAGGTCACAGGCCGGGCTCTTGCGCCACACGCCGGTGCCCCTCAAACCCTGCTACAAACTCATACAGTACTCACAGTTCACAGTTTCTGCTATGCAAGCCTTGCTGGCCTTGGAGCGGCAGATAGGTCACCTCATCAAAGAATGGAAAAGCCCTGCCCTAACCCCAAGTACAAGGCGCCGCACCCCCCCGCGCCCTCAAGGGGCGCTCAGCGCGACGCCCGCGCATTGTTCTTGCCGTTGCGCTTCTTGCTGCGCCCGCTGGCGCCATTGGAGAAGGCGAACTTGTCCGCGCGCCGGCTGCTCGCGAGCGGGTCGCCATTGATGTAGCCCATCTCGGCCAGCTCCGCCAGCGCGTCCTGCACAGACCGTCAAAGTATGTTGTTAGCACATGTACTGAAGAGAATGCGGCAGTCTGCAGTGCCTGCGGCAGGGCCAGATGCGCCAACTGCGCTAGCAACGACTTGGCAGTGACAGGAGCAGGGACCACCTACCTATCCAACTCAGCTGTAACAGCTGCAAGGACGGCCACGAGCACGCTGGTGCAGCGCGGGAGGCGGGCGCGCGGCGGCGGCGCGCCTTGTCGGGGATGTTGCGCAGGCGCTGCGCCCAGGCGTGCGGGTCGTCGTCGCTGCTGAAGCTGTGCCCGAAGCTGGCCGGCTGCAGCGGCAGCTCCGGCGACGTCAGGAACACCGGCTCCGGCTCGGCCGGCTCGGCGCGCACCTCCAGCACCTCGGGCGCGCTGCTCGCCGTGCGCAGGCTGCTGCTGGCCGCAAAGTCGGGCTGCTCGGCCTCGTCGGCCGCGTCGTAGCGGCACTCCTCGACGACCACCTTGCGCGACTCGGCGTCGCGCCGCCGCACCTGCGCGGCGCTCCGCAGCCTCGGCCCGGCGCCGCCGACCGCCAGCAGCCGCGCAAAGCCGTGACCCGCATGACACGACACGGGTCATTGCCGCCAGGGCCAAGCAGACGAGACACAAGGACGTCCACACCGGCTCTTACGAGTGCAAACCTGGAGCCTCGGCGGTCCATGTCATGGGTGCAGGGCTCGCAGGAGGGCGCAACCTGCATCAAAGCGGGAGCCAACTGACCTCAAATCGAAAACCTGGACGCGTGCGGGGCCGGGGGCGCGGCGGGCGCGCGCCTGCACGATGGGCACCTTGCCGTGCAGCAGGCAGTCAACGCTGTCCTCGACCCAGTGCGTGACCCAGTACGCGCGCTCGCGCATCTCGATGACCAGCGGAAAGGTCGGCGGCGCGACGCGCTCCAGCACCGTCTTCTGCGTGCCGCGCGCGCGCGCCTCCTCGTCGCCTGCGCCCCCGCGCAACGGCGCGGCTGTCAGCCTTGCCGTTGCTGTGCTCGAGTCAGGGCATGGCTGCTGCTGCGGGCCCGGCAGACGTCATGTGCCAGATGGAGTACCAGACACACAACTCTATCCTGGCAAGGCCGCGCGTGCCGCTGCTGAGCTGCGCGCACGCCTGCACAGGGGCCGCCTGGCACGGCAACTGCCAGACAGCCGGCCCAGCCCCTCTCTGCAGCGGGCGCAGCGCCAAGCAGGCGCGCAGGCAGGCGCGCCGGCCGCCGCCTGTCGCGGGCGGGGCGGCTGCGGCCGGGGGCGGCATGCAGCGCGCCGAGCGTGACGGACTGGATGCCGCCGATGAGGTCGCTGAGCGTGGGGTTCTTCATCAGGTTCTCCAGGACCTGCCCGTGCGCGGTGCCGATCAGCTGCACACCGCGCTCGGCGATGCTGCGGCAGGCCAGCGCCTCGGCCTCGGTCCCGATCTCGTCCACGATGACCACCTCCGGCATGTGGTTCTCCACCGCCTCCACCTGCGCGCGCGCGCGCCCCCGCCCTGCCAAGCCGCCGGGCGCCTGGTCTTGCTGCATGGGGGCGGCCACGGCGCGTCGTGCGCGGCCGACACGCGCATGCGCAGGCCTCCAATGGTGACCACACTTGCAGAGCCGCGGTGTGGGAAGCGCGCGGCGCGCACCATCACGCGGTGCTGCTGCGAGGGGTCGGGGACCTGCATCCGCCGCGCGCCGCCGATGGCCGGGTGCGGCACCTGCGCCGGCGCGTGGCGCGCGGTCACCGGGCTGCAGGCACGGATCGCCTCCGCTGGCGCCTTGCAGGCTGGACGTCCGGGCGCCACGCAGGGCCTGAGCGCCGGTGCGCGACTGGGGGCGCACGTCACCATCGCCGCCGATCTCGTTGGAGGTGTCCACGATGACGACGCGCTTGTGCAGGTCGTCGGCCAGCACGCGCGCCATCTCGCGCACCACCGTGGTCTTGCCCACGCCCGGCCGCCCCAGGAAGAGCACCGAGTTGGGCACTGCGCGGCGCGGCCAAGAGTGGGCCCAGGGTTGGCCCAGGGTGGGCTCCGCAGACATGCCCCAGCGTCCGCCACGCTCGCAAAACGCCCAGCGGCCGCCACGTCAGGGGCCGGGCGCGCGCACCGTCCAGCAGGTCGCGGATCATGTCGATGTGGCCGGTGACGGCGCGGCCCACGCGGCACGTCAGGCCCACGATCGTGCCCTTGCGGTTGCGCATCGCGCTGATGCGGTGCAGCGTGCCCTGCACGCCTGCGCCCGGGCAGGCAGGCTTCAGGCGCCGCAAGCTGCCTCTGCGCCGCCATTGCCCGCAAAACTGGGCCTGAAGTCGGAGAGCGCGCATGCGTTGCCAACGCACAGCTACCCGCCGCACAGGGGAGCATGGTCTGCAAGACGGGCAAGTCACCCGCGCGGTTGTCGCCGCCAAAATCCCCGACGGCGGCCTCAGCGTCCTTCAGGTCCTCCCACGAGATCTGCAGCGCGCCGCAGCCGGACTGTGTCAGCAGGTCTTGTAAGCGCAGGCGGGCAGGTGCTGCAGCGCTTGTCGGGCGCGCCTGCTCCTGCCGCAGGTACTCGCCGCCGCTCACGCCCAGGAAGCGCGCCTCTGGCCGTCGCCCCAGGTCAATGATGACCTGTAGCGGCACGCTCTGGTCAAGCGGGCCGTTCCCGCCGACGCAACGTGCGCCGGCGCGGCGGGCAGCAAGTGTTGCAGGAAGAACGACATTGTGGCCCGCAGTGGCGTGTCGCACCTCAAGCAGGGACGCGCGCCGCGGGTGGTTCACCAGCGGGTCCCGGATATCCGGCGGGAGCACCTGCGCACTTGCAGGGGGGCCACCAGCGCGCACCAAGTCATGGAGTGCTGGGGGCTGTGCACGGCGGACCACTGCACGCATGGGTGAACACTAGGGCCTGCGGCTGCTTTGCTACAGGCAGCAGACACAGCGTCCAGGACGCGCCTGCAAAAGAGCGTCCAGGTCGTCCCGGACCATCACGTTGCCATCCTCCTCCTGGAGGCAGTTGTTGCCCGGCCCTGGCGCCCGGATCAACTCATGCAGAGCGGCTCACGCGCGCGCTGGCCGACGCAACGCACCGGGCGCAGCTCCCGCCCTCACCTTCGCAGAGCTGGCCCTCCCCTGTGGCACGACACCTACGTGCGACGCCGACCTTGCCCGCGCGCTTCCGCGGCGCTCGTGGCCTGCGGCCGTGCGGCGGCAGGCTCCTGGCGCACAGCCTGCGTGCATGCACGCGTTTGATACCACACCATCTTGCAAAAAGATACCTGTGGAAAACAATGTATGTAGACGCGATCGATAAGATCAGCCTCACCTCCCGGCGTGCGAAGGAGGGCAGCAGACGGCGAGCCTGCGCTGCAGTATGCATGCAGGCGCCCCGCCGGGGTGCACAAGCGCCTGCATCTGTCCACCGCGAGCACCGGTAGCGCTGCAGCACGGCAATTTGTGCCCGGGTAACGCCTGATTGCTGGACTCGCTGCGAAGCGAGTTCTGACTCGCCAACAAGATGTACTCCATCAGATGTACTCCATCAGTCATGCGCCCGGAAAGGGTATCGCGTTCATCGAGTTGTTCGAGGCGTCAGTGGGCGTAAGGCGCTAAGCCGGGACTATGCGAGCAGGATCCGTGCTGCTGTTGGTCACACTGGCAAGTTTGAGCTGGGAGGCTCTGAGCTGGGAGGCTGATCGCCCTGTGCAGAGCTCCCAGAGCGGCGAGCTGCTGCGCTTGAGCTCTGAGGTCCCGGCTGTCGGGCAGTCAGAGGGTGCAGGCGCCCGTCAGCATCCATGCACGGCGATCTCCACTGAGGAGAGCCTAGATGTGCAGCTGCTCCCCAGCGGCCGCACGGCGGTGCAGTTCCCTTCGCAAGCGCGCCCCAGCCAAGCCTGGGACAGGGCGTGTTACACCAGGCAACCGCCGCAGGTGGCCTTTGCCTTTGCGTGGGACCTGCCGCTCAATACCTCCTGCGTGCCTGGTGCCAGCAGCGCTCTGGCTGCGCTTGCCCAGCAGATCGGCGCCCTGCACGCGACCGTCGACTTACAGCGGGGCTCCTGGGTGCTGCCCGCTCGTGCGCGCACCTGCATGCCGCTCGAGCGACTCTGGCCGAACCTGACGACGGCGTGCGCACCCAGCGCCCCGACGCCTGGGGCCCGGAGCCCGAGGCGCACGCCGCGCCTGGTGCACACCTGCTGGCAGGGTTCCCGCCGCGCCTGCCCCGGACCAGCGTGGTGCAGCGCTGGAGCCGCCTGGCGCACGGCCTGGGGCCCCTGCTAGGTGCCTCGCTGGGCCTGCTCGCTGCGCCCAGCCGCGCGCTCGCCTTCAGCGGCGTGGCGCAGGCCGGGCAGGGAGGGCAGCTGCGAGTGCTGGGCGGCCGCTGCACGCACGACTGCGCGACGTGGCTGCGGGGCGCCCTGCCCACGGCCACGCTCGGCACTGAGAGTGTGGCGGCCCTGCTCGCGCTGCTGCCGTGCGGCAGCGCGCGCGGCCTGGCCTCCCTGTTGCGCGCGCGCGCGCTGCTGGCGGGCGCGCCGTTCCTGGCCGTGCGCCTGCGCCTGGCACGCGGGCGCGCGCGCGTGTCCCTCTCAGCGGTGCTGCCAGACACGGCGCCGAGCGCGTGGACGGCCGGTGGACGCGCGTGGGGCCTGGCAGACATGCTGCGGGGGCACATTCAGGGCGGCTGTCCCTGCGCGGCTGCCAGCGTCGTGCGCGTCCGCCTGCTGCCCAGGGAGCCCTCCGCGCTGCACAGTGTGGCCGCCTGGCCTCCGCCCGCCGTTGTTGGCGCCGGGAGTGACGCGGTCCTGCACTTCGACCTGCTGGGGGGAAGCAGTGCCGGCGCGGCGTGCCCCGCGCTGCCGACGCTGCGGTGGCGGGCGCCGGCGGCCAGCCCCGGCCCTGAGCGGGCGCCCA
>JAABUH010002104.1_pt1 | contig 19800 bp, 23 predicted proteins | sample 5559121 | NCBI WGS metagenome assembly JAABUH01 (sample SAMN10711871, study PRJNA513364) | rock metagenome | isolation source: Antarctica rocks | place: Antarctica: Victoria Land, Battleship Promontory nord | collected 2015-12-28
GCGCAGCCATCTGTCGCTCCTTTCCGCGCACCGGGCGGGCGACCCGGACCAGCCCCGAGCGCCCGACCGTACCGCAGCACCGCGCAGGATACCATGACGAGCGCCGATAGATTCACAAACTCTGAGCAGGCGACGATGCGGATGACCCTCGGGGCGGTCGAGTACCTGGCGTCGAGCTGCTACGAACACGACTACCGGGGGGTGCTGGCCGAGAGCGCGCGCGCCGAGGTGCGCGCCCGCGCCCTCGACGATATCACCCTAGCTCTCAATGGAGTCGGCCACGCGGGCCGCGCGGACCCGGTGGACCCGGCGAAGATTCGGGCGGCCACCTCCGGCCTCAACGCCGTTGCCGAGTTGCCGCACAGCCCCGCGCTCCGGCGGCTGCTCGCCGACGGGACGCTGACGATCGAGGCGCTGCCGGTCGCGTCCCGGCGGGCCATCAAGCGACTGCTGGTCGCGGTCTTGTCGCGGCTGGCCGAGATGTGAGCCCGCGAGGGCGAGGAGGTCATCGATGGTCCATGTCATTCCCCTGGTCATGAACGACTTCTTCCTCAGCGTCTACAACCAGCTGCTGGTCCCACCGATGGTCGGCCTCGGTATCGTCCTCTTCGTCGCCGCCGCCGTCCAGTTCTTCCTCGGCCACCGCGAGGGGGCGGAGAAGCTGGCGCGCGTCGGCGTCGGGCTCTTCCTCGTCGCGTTCGCCCCCTTCATCATCACCACCGCCTGGTCGGCCCTCGTGGCGGCGGGCGGCGGCGTCGCCAAGTAGGGGCGGATTCGATGCCGCGCACCCCCCATCGCACGCCGCGCCACCTGGACGATCCCCTGAAGCTCGGACCACTGACGCTGGCGCAATGGGCGCTCGCGATCATGGCGGTGACCACCGTCTGGCTCGCCCTGGCCTGGCTCGATTTCCTGCCCCTCATGCCGCGCGTGGTCGTCGGAGCCACGGTCGTCGGGCTGGCGCTCGGCTTCGGCGGCGTGGGCGAGGGCGGGGGCCGCGCCCTGGCGACCCTCCCGCGTCGCGCCTGGCACACCCTCACGACGCCGAGCGAGCACCTACCGGGCGCGCCACGACGCGGCCCCCTGCGCTTCCGCCTCTACAACGACGCCCCGCGCGAGGAGGATCCGCCCGATGCCTGAGCGCCTACATCGCCACGCCGACCACGCGCGCCCCTCGCTGCCGCGCCACACCCCGCTCGGCGCGCTCCTCCCCGTGCTCGCGGTCGAGGAGGCCCACTTCGTCACGGACGACGGTCGGTACGGGCGGGCGCTCGCCTGCACCGGGATCAACCCGCGCATCCAGGGGGCGGGGGCGGCGGAGGCGACCGCCGCGCGCTTCGGGGCGGCGCTCGGCGTCCTACCCCCCGGCGCACAGCTCCAACTCATCGTCGTCAATAGGCCGTTGCGGGGCGAGGAGTGGGTGCCGCGACACCTGGCACAATACCACCCGCCCATCGGCCCCCTCGCCGACTACGTGCGCGACCTTGACGCCGCTTACCGTCGCGAACTCGCCGGGACGCACATCCCCGAACTCCGCTTCTACGCGATCGTCACCGCCCCCGGACCGCACGCCCCGACCGGGCGGCTGGCCCGGCGCTTCCGGCGGGCGCGGACGCTGGCGCGAGGGCGTGAGGCGCACGCCCAAGCTGTGCGCGAACTCGGCCAACTAGCCGACGCCCTTGCGCACGGCCTGGCCGAACTCGACATCCGCGCGACGCCCCTCGGGCGGCAGGCGACGATCGACCTCCTCTGGGAGTGCGCCAACCCCGCATGGGGGCGCGATGTGGCCGCCCCGCGCGCCGAGGCCCCGCCGGCGGAGTCCCGCTCACTCCGGGAGCGATTGGGGCAGAGTCGGCTGCTGCGCCGCCGCGAGTGGCTCCGCCTCGATGGCGGCTACGAGCAGGTCCTCGCCCTTACCGCCCTCCCCGAGGCGACAGTGGCTGGGTGGCTGGCGGACCTGACCGCTGCGGCGATCCCGTTCCGCTTGGCCCTGCACATCACCCCGCTCGCCAAGGCTCGCGAGCGCGGGGCGCTGACGCGAACACTACGCCAGCGACACGCGGTCCTCGTCGGACAGGCCGATCGGCAACGCCTGGGCGACTTCGACGAGCGGGAGGCGTTCGAGGAGGCGAGCGAGGTCCTGCGGGAGATGGCCGCCGGGGATCTCCGCACCTTCCGTTTCGCCGCCTTCATCGCCGTGCGAGCGGCGACGGCGGAGGGGCTGCGTCCGGCGTCGCACGCCGTCGCCAAGGCGCTCGGCGACGCCGGGGGAACCAGCATCGACCGCTGCCAGGGCTGGCAGGATCGCGCTTGGCAGGCGACCTTACCGCTTGGTCAGAATCCGGCGGGGCTGACCTATCGCGTCACCACTACCAACCTCGCCGACACGTTGCCCTTCCTCCAGGGACGCGCCGGGACGCCCGGCGGCCATCTGGTCGGCTTCGCGCGGCCCGGACGCGAGGCGGTGACGCTCGATCTCTTCCATCCCGGCCTCGATAACCACGCGCTCCTGGTGCTCGGCAAGAGCGGCAGCGGCAAGACGTTGGCGGCCCAGGCCCTGGTGCTGAAGCATCTGGCGTGGCCGGGGCGGGCGATCGTCTTCGACCATTCGGGGACCGCCGACGAGCCGGGGCACTGGGATGACCTGGCGATCGCCGTCGGCGGCGCGGTCCACCGCCTCGGCCTCGGCACCGGCTACCGGATCGACCCCTGGGCGCTGCCGGATGGGGCGACCGCACCGGGTCCGGGCAAGCTCGATTTCCTCCTCGACCTCCTCGATCTGATGCTCGGCGAGGCGGGGCGGACGCTCGATCAGGACGAGCGGGCGTCCCTCGAGGCGGCCTGTCGCGCCGTCTACCGCACGCACCCCGTCGGTGAGCCCGGCCCGTACATGCGCCATCTCCACGCCCGACTCCTCGATCCAGATGCGTCAGCCGGGGACACGGAGTTGGCGGCGCGGGCACGGCGGCTCGCCGGTCGCCTCGCCCGCTGGGTCGGGCGTGGCACCTACGCCGGGCTCCTCGACGGCCCAACGACGGTGCGCGCCGACGCCCCGCTCGTCGTCTTCAACTTCCAGGGCTTCACCCGGCGCCCCGAACTCTTCGCGGTGGCGATGCTGCCCCTCCTGGAACACATGGAGACACAGATCGCCCGCCGCGATCCGTTGCCCCTAGCGCTCGTGATGGACGAGGGGTGGAGTTGGTTCGACCACCCGGCCACCGCGCGCTTCGTCGGCGACAAGAACCGCACCGGTCGCCACGCGGGCCTCGCCCTCCTCAATCTCTCGCAGCTGATCGGCGATTACGACGGGCCGCTCGGTCGCGTGGTGCGCGACAACGCCTCGGTGCAGCTCTTCCTGCGCCAGTCCCCCGAGAACCGCCGCCGCCTCAGCGAGGTCTTCGACCTGACCGCCGATGAGGAGGCGCTGGTCGGGACGCTGGCGACGATCAAGGAAGGCGCGGAACGCGAGCGACGCGCGGGGGCCTACCTCATGGCGCGGGGCGGGGCCGACGCGGGGCTCCTCGACCTGACGGTGACGCCGGAGGAATACTGGCTCTTCACCTCCTACAAACCCGAACTGGCGCTGCGGCGCGCGCGGATCGCCCATCACGCGGGCGGGGGGCCGACGACGGCGGCGGCGGTCTGGGCGGCGGTGCGCGAATTGGCGGCGCTAACACCGGAGGCGCGCGCGGCGCTACTACCCAGCCACACGGAGGGGCAGGTGACGGCGACCCCGCAGCAAGGGGCGCGGCTCGCCCTTGTCGCCGACGCGGACGACTGAGGAATGGGCGATGAAGGTGGCGGCGGGCGGTGGATGTCTCGGCGGCTGCGCCCTGCTGGCGGGGACGCCACTCCTCGCTGCGCTCCTCGTCGTCATCCTAATCGGGTCGCTCCTCGGCGCGATCCTCGGCGGCAATCCCACCCGTGGCGGCGTCCCCGCTCCGACCAACGGGACGACCTACGCGGCGACAACCGGCGGTCGCCCGACGATTCACGACCTCGGGTTCGGCCCCTCGGACGCCGCCCGCATCGCCCGCTTCATCGCCGCACTCCAGCCCGACAGCCCGCTCGTCGCCGAGGCCGCCGCGATCCTGGCGCTGGCCCAGCGCTTCGGCATCGACCCCCTCCTGATCGTGGTCTGGAAGGTGGAGAGTCAGATGGATACCGTCGGCCTCAACATCCCCGGCAACGGGGGCAACCTGATCTGGGAGGCGATGGCCCCCTACGCGGCGACCTGGGGCTGCGGGCCCGGCCCGTCGAGCCTGGGGCACCACTGGGGCGCGTGCCCCTCGGTCGCGGCGGGGCTGGGCATCTGGTTCGCCTACGTCGCCGACTACTACCCGCCGCGCGGCGGCGACGACTTCGTGGCCTTCGCGGGGATCTACATCCCCTGCGCGGATGTGGAGAACGCGAAGAACGGCTTCCCGTGCGGCGCAAACTACGCCGCGATCCTGCTCGGGCTGCTCCAGGATCACGCCGGCCCTCCCGCCCTGCTGGCGGCGACCCCCGGCGCGGGCGCGGCTCCGACCGGCTATGTCTTCCCGATCGTCGGCTATGCCGGGCCGATCGACCTGCACTGGGGGAGCTACCCCGGCGCGAGCGATCTCTTCGCGCCGCTCGGCACGCCGCTGCTGGTGATGCGCGGCGGGCGGGTCGAGTACGCCGACTACGACACCCTCGGCGGCTGGGCGGTGCTGATCGCCGGGGACGACGGGCTGCGCTACTGGTACGCCCACCTGCGCGACCGACCGCTGATAAGCGCGGGGGCGACGGTCGCGACCGGCCAGCCGCTCGGGTTCCTGGGGGCGAGCGGCAACGCCGACGGCGGGACGCCCCACCTGCACCTCGGGATCGGGCCGCAGATCCTCACCGGCGGCGGCCCGACCGGCGGGGCGGGGAGCGACGACTACGACGCGGTGGGCCTGCTGCGCGCCGTCTACGCCTGCTGCACGCGTCGCTGAGCGGCGCGAGGGAGGAGCATCGCCAAGATGAAGAGTACCCGACGCCCGCTCGTCCGACTCGTCGTCCTCGTCGCCCTGGCGCTCGCCGTGCTGCTCGCGCCCGCCGTGGCGCTGGCCGCCGCGCCGGGGACGCCCGCGCCGACCGCCGCGCCCAAGGGACCACCCCCCGGCCCCACCGCCACGACCCGCCCGCCGACCGGCGGGCCGACGCCGACGAGCCGCGCGGGCGGGGCCGCGCCCGCCACCCCGGCCCCCGCGCCCGCCGGATCGCACCCCGCGTACGATCCCACGCGGGACAAGGGCTGCGGCGATTGCGGGCCGAACGGCCACCCCGAGAGCGCCGGGGACCGGGTGGCGCGCTGGGCGGACGACTGCCGCAAGGCGGGCGGCAGCAACTGCGAGGCGGACAGCGTACAGCGGCTCTACTCCGAGTACCGGTCGCAGGGGCGGGACTGGGCCGATTCGGGGTACGCCGCGCCGCCCGACATGGCCAGCTCGCCACATAACTGCCCGGACTACTGGGCCGGGGACGCGAAGGGATGCGTCGCCGACGGGAGCGCGGCGGGCACCGGGGGCGGGGGTGGTGACGGCGGCGGTACGGGCGGCTATTTCGGCTTCGATCCGGTGAGCTTCGTCCGCTCGGCTCTGGGCGCGATCGACTGGAAAACGCTGCTGACGGGACTCCTCAAGGGGCTCTACGAGATCGTCGTCGGCGACGGGATCGCGCAGCTCGGCGATCAGCTCGCGGGCTTCGTCCTGGCGACGCCGAATCTCCTCGCCGAGGACGGTGGCATGGGCAACGTCCAGCGGCTCGTCGATGACCTCCGCTACGCGGCGATGTTCGCCTGCATCATCGTCTTCACCGCGACGGTGATCAGTTTCATGGCCGGGCGCGAACAGGAGCCGCAGGCGGCGCTGGGGCGACTCGGGGCGGTGCTGTTTGTCCTCGGCTTCTATCGCACCCTCGTCGGCTGGCTGCTGCGCGGGGCGAATGAGTTGGCGTCGGGCATCCAGCACGTCGGCGCAGACACCACCACCGGCGTCTTCACCACGACCCTGAAACTCCTGCTGCCGACGGCGGCCCCGCTCTGGTATCTCCTCGCCCTCCTGGGGGCGCTGCTCGTGATCGCGATCGGCGTCGTCAAGATCGTCGGCTTGGCCTTCCTCCTGCTCACGTACGTCGCGGGACCACTCCTCCTGCCGCTCGGCATCCATCCGCGCACGGCCGGCTGGGTGGGCGTCTGGCTCGAGCATCTGGTCAAGGCGCTCGGTTGGCCGCTCCTCTGGGCGATCGAATTCCGGGTCTTCGGGGCGCTCGCCGGCGGCCTATCCTTCTTCGACGCGCAGGGACAGTTCTCCCTCGGAACGGGGGCGCTAGGGGCGCTCCTGGCGCTGGCCTCGCTGCTGATCATGGCCGGGACGCCCTGGGCCTTGCACACACAGTTCACCCTCCGGCGGGGCGCACAGGTGCTGGTGCAACAGGTCGGGCGCGCGGCGGACGTGGCGGTGCTGGCGGCGACGGGCGGGGCGTCCATGACGGCGCGCGGCGCGATCGCGGGGGCATTGACCGCCCGCCGCCCGGCGCGCTCCGCCGACGGTGAATAGCTCGGCGCATGGAGGATGAGATGGAACCACGGGAAACGGACATCGGGCGGGTCGTGCGGCGATTGGCCCGCGCACGCATCGCCCTCTTCCTGATCCTCTGGGGGCTGGTACTGGCGTTCTGCCTCTACGCGACGATCGCGTTCGGGCTCGCCGGAGTGTGGGAGGCGGCGCATGGGCGCTGAGCAGGGGCGGGTGCAGCGCACACCGTGGGGCGTACCGACGATGGCCAGGGGCGCTCGCCGCCCGCCGCGTGCCGCGCTGCGGCGTCGCGGTGAAGGCAAGATAAAGGGGCGGGCCATGTACGGCTTATCGCGCGAGGACGCGCAGAAAACCACGGCACTAACAGGTCGAGAGGTTCCTCGTTCGGGCGTGCCACCAATGGCCCTGGCGAATGCTACAGTCGTATCGAGTACGGCACTAACGGTCGCGAACGAACAGGGAGGACACGATGGCCGAAATTCCTGAGCGGAATGCGGGATGGTATCGGCATGCCGCCGATGTCATGGCGACGATGGTGGCGACCGGGGGCTATGCCAGCGCCGTGGCCGCCGTTTCCGACGGGACGACAGTCCGCTGGTCGCGCGCGACCAGCGGCACGACGGTGGCAACCATCGACACAATCTTCCCGCTCGCCTCGATCACCAAGCCGATCCTCGCCACCGCCGTCATGCAGCTGGCGGAGCGTGGCCTGCTCCTCCTCGGTGATCCGGTCGCCGCCTACCTCCCCGAATTCGGGCGGAACGGCAAGGAGCGGGTCAGTATCTGGCATCTGCTGACCCATTCGAGTGGCCTCGCCGAATTCGACCCGGCGGCGCGGGCGGCGCTCGACGGAGCCTACATCCGGCGGGAGCCGCGCGCCGCCCATTACGCCATCATCTGCGATCTGGGACTGGATCACCCGCCAGGCGCGCGCCAGCGCTACAGTCGTGTCCCCTGGTCGATCCTGGCTGAACTCATCGCGCGCATCGGCGGGCGGGATTACCCCGTGTGGTTGCTGGACGAAATCTTCATCCCGCTCGGTATGCGCGACACCGGCTTCGTCCCCGCCGACCCGACACGTCTCGTCCGCGAGCCCGCAGCGCTGCCGGAACTCGACACGCCCGAGGCGTGGGCGTACCGCGACAGTCTGGCGACCGATCTCTACAGCACCGTCCCCGACCTCCTCGCGTTCGGGCGGGCGCTCCTCAGCGGCGGACCGGGCGGGGCAGGCCGCGTCATCGGCGCGGGGGCCGTGGCGGCGATGGCGACCCCGCAGCCGGATCTCGTCACCGAGGAGGACGGCGCGCTGCGGCCCGTCACCACGCAGGGACTCGGCTGGGCGCTGCGGAGCCCGCGCGGCAACATCCTCGGCTCGCCGCGTGGCTTCGGTCACGCGGGGGGTACCGGCGGCTGGCTCTGGATCGATCCCGGCTACGATCTCGCCTTCGCCCTCCTCTCGAACAGTGCCAGACTATCGCAGGACTGGGGGATGCGCCTGCTCAACGCGGCCTACGGCGCGCGCGATCGCGACGATGCATAACGGCGCGGGAAGACGTTGATACCGCGCCCTACGGTCGGCGGTCGCCGATCGCGGTGACGGAGGGGCGAACGGCGAGGTGCGGCGATGGCGAAAATACGACTGGCGATCTATCTGGACGCGGCGACGGCGGAGGCGCTGGCGGCGTGGCAGCAGCGCCACCGGGGCCGCTGCCGCTCGCTGTCAGAGGCGGGGCAGCATTTGCTCGGGCGGGCGCTGCTGGCCGAGGTGGACGAGGGGCTCGAAGGGCTGCTCATCCCGATCCTCGAACGCCGTGTCGAGGAGGCCGCCGAGCGGGCGGTACGCGAGGAGATCATCGCGTTGCTCCGCGCGCAGACCGATCGGCTGGCGGGGTTACTGGTTAGGAGCGGCAAGGACGCCCGCGCGAGCGCGACGATCGGCGCGGCGATCCTCGAACAGGTGACCGGCGACCGCGCGCTCGCCCGTCGCCTGGCCGACGAGGCGCGGCTGGCGTCCGGCGCGGCCTACACCGCGCGCGGCCTGCGGGCGGGCGGGGAGGGCTAGCGCGATGATCCTCCGGCACACCTACACCCGCAGCCGCGACACCGCGCGCGCCGCGCTGCGCTACTACCAGATGCGTCCGCGCGGCGCGGATGAGCCGCCGCGCGCGATCTTCGGACCCGATGGGGCGCTGACGCGCGACGAGGCGTACCGCCTGCTCGACCAGCACCAGCCGCCGCACGATCGCTACCTCGCCCATCGGCTGATGCTCTCGCCGAGCGACGACGAATGCCCTGAGGATCTGCGCGCGATGGCGTACCGTACCATGCGCGAACTCGGGCGCGAGAAGGGCAAGGCGCTCGCCTGGGTGGCGGTGGAGCATCGCAACACCGACCAGCCGCACGTCCACATCGTCCTGGCGGGCGGTGACGGCCCGCGCGATCTGCGGCTCGACCGCGCCGACCACGCGCGACTGAAGGCGAGCGCCGCCGACTACTGTCAGATGGAAGCGCGCATCCGTGGGGACTGGGAGCACGCCCTCGCGTCGGCGGCGCGCGGGGACGACGGCCTTCGCGACGCGCGTTCGCTGATCGAGCGGTGAGGAGGCGACGATGAGCCGAACAATGATCTGTCGCCTCTCGCCACTTCTAGTGATCACGCTCCTGGCGTGTGGACTCGTGGTCGCACGCCGTCCCCTCGGTTCCGCCCTCGCGCCCTGGCTCGTCGCGGAGCGCCGCACGGAACTGGCGCTCGCCTGGTCTATCCTGCGCGCGCGGGCCAGCCTCGCGCTCTGGCAGGCGGTACGCGAGGGCGGCGCGGCGACCGCACCGCTGGAAGAGACGACCGTGGGAGAGGTGCCGTCATTCGCGGCGTGGCAGGCGCAACCGGTGGCCGCGCGCTGGTCGCGTTACACGAGCGACGAGTGGCGCGGGGTGCGCCAGGCCACGCGCATCACCGGAGGGATACTGCTCGTGGGGATGCTCATCGGCGGCGGGCGGCTCATCGGCTGGCCGCTCGCGCGCGGCGGCTGGTTCGTCGCGGCGCTGATTCTGATACAGCGCCCCGGACGACCGGGGACGAGCCACGGCAGCGCCCGCTGGGCCTCGCGCGGCGAGCGGCACGGGCGACGCCCCCGCGAAGGATACGCCGATCTCATCGTCGGGCGGGCCGGGCGGCACGCGGTGACGATCCCGGAGGAGGAGCAGTACCAGCACCTGCTCCTCGTCGCGCCGACCGGGGCCGGGAAGACGAGCGGCCTGATCCTGCCGAACCTGCTGCGCGAGCCGGGGACGCGCTCGCTGGTCATCACCGACCCGAAGCGTGAATTGCTGCGGCTGACCTCGCCCTATCTCCGCGCGACCTACGGCGACGACCGGGTACTCGCCTTCGACTTCCTCGACCCGGCGCTCTCGACCGGCTACAACCCGCTCGCGGCGGTCATCGATGCCGCGAGCGCCGATCTCTTCGCGCAGACCTGGGTCCGCAACACCGGCACCTCGAAGGAACCCTTCTGGGACAACGCCGCCCGGACGCTGATCGGCGCGGCGGCGCTCCATCTGGTCAGGGACGAGGAGGGCGTCGTGCCGCCGCTCGCCGCGCTGGTCGATTTTCTCTGCGGCCAGCCCGCCGAAGCGGTGACCGAGGCGCTGGGAGAGAGCCCGGTGCCGGAGGCACGGCGGCTGGCGCGCGGCTTCCTCACCAATATGGCGAAGAACGAGCGGCTGGTCGGCTCGGTCTTCGCCGAACTCCCCCCGCGCTTCGCCTGCCTCAACCTGGAGAGCGTAAGACGGATCACGGCGGTCGGCGAGTTCGACCCGCGCCGCCTGGTCGAGCGACCGATGGCGGTCTACCTCGCGCTCGACCTCGACCACGCGCGGACCCTCGCCCCGCTGACCGCCTGTTTCTTCCGCGACCTCTTCGCCGGTCTGGCGGCGATCGCCAAGGGCACCATCGATGGACAATTGCCGCTCCCGGTCCTCGCCTACCTCGACGAGTTCGGCACCCTCGGCCACATCCCCGAGTTCCAGTCACGGATGGCGACGGTCCGCTCAGCGCGGATCGGCTGCCTGCTGGTCGTGCAGGATCTGGCGCAACTGACGAAGGAGTACGGCAAGGAGGACGCCGACACGATCCTCACCAACGCGACGACGAAGCTCTGCCTCGCGGGCGTGACCCACGACGACGCCGAGTACTTCTCGAAGCTCGCCGGGACGACGACGGTCCACGCGACGAATCGTGGCAGCACCCACCCGCTCCTCCTCCCCTGGGCCGACCGGGGCAATCGCGGCGTGGGCGAGGTCGCGCGCCCACTGATCACCGCCGACGAGCTGCGGACGCTCGGCGACGACGTGCTGCTCGTCGCGGGGCGGCACCATCCGGTCCGCGCGCGACAGACCCGCTACTACGCCGACGCAGCCCTGCGCGCCCGCCTCCCCAACCCGGCGCACGGCGACCCGCTCGACGCCTTCCGCCGACGGCGCGCGGCGCGGCCCCTGCCCCTGCCCGATGACGGCGAGGGGTTCCCGTCGCTGGCGGCACCAGCGCCCCCACAGCACCGGGACGACGGCTCGTCGGCGTGGGCAACACTGGCCGCGCCGGGGCGTCCATCTCGCCAGGACGCACCTGTACCGGCAGCACCAGACCTCTTGGCAGCACCGCACCCAGCGACTCCGACGGCACCGGCGACGGGCAGTTCCCCCGCGTCAAGCACGCCACCCCTGACCGCCGTACAGCGGGTCATCGTGGGGGCGCTCGCGGCGACCGGGCGACTGGGCGGCCAGGTCAGCAGCACCGACCTCGCCCGGACGACCGGCCTGGACCGTGCGACAGTGCGGCGGGAACTGGCCGAGATCCGGGCGGCGCTCGCGCTGGACCAATGGGACGACATCGCTGAGGCCGCGCGGGAACGCGGACTGCTCGCCGGGGCATCGCCACCCACTGGCACGCCGCCTCCGGCGCGGGTCATTGCGGATCTGACGGCGGGCGAGGCGGCGTTGCTGCGGACAATCGCCGCCGCGCCGGGGGCGACGAGCACCGGCTGGGCGGCGGAGTTGGGGGTGTCGTCATCGCGCGTGCGGCAGTTGCTCGGGTCGCTGCGGAGCAAGTGCGGCACACCGACGACCGAGGCGCTGATCGCACTGGCCTTGGGCGGCGTGGCGGTCACGGATGGATGACCAGGAGTGCGCCAGTCCCATCACGTCGCGCGTGCAACTCGACGAGGCGGGGCACGGCGAAGGCGTCCAGCAGGTCCGGCAACGCCGCCTCGAAGAGGATCATTAGCGTGCGGCTGGCGATGTTGCCGGTCGCCACGAGCAGCAGGCGGCGGGGCTGGCCGCGCAGGCGAAAACTGGTGACGAAATCGGCATCCTTGGTCACGATGATCCGGTCGTCGCGCGCGGCCATCGCGAGGATCGCCGTGTCGGTGGTCCGGTTGGCAGCGGGGAGATCCAGGGTGTGCAGGGCATCCTCGCCCTGCGCGGCGAGCAGGCGCGCAAGGCGCGGCGGCAATTGGGCATCGACGAGCCAGTTCACGCCGGGACGATCACGAGCCGCTGGACGCGGCTGAGTTGGGCGGCGTAGGCGAGGGCGGCGCGGATGTCGTCGCGCTCCAGGTCGGGGTAGTCGGCGAGGATCTCCTCGGGGGTCATATCGGCGCTGAGGAGGTCGAGGATTGTCTCGACGGGGTAGCGCAGACCCCGGATGCAGGGCTTGCCGTGGCAGATGTCGGGATCGACGGTGATGCGGGAGAGCAGATCGTCCATTGGGGTACTCCTCGGTTGCGGTGACGCTAACAGCCCCAGTGTATCACGCCCCCTCCCGAGAGGGCACCGGAAGCGCAATGGGATAGCGCACGATAACTTCCCTTATCGTAGCCGATATTGTCAAGTTGTAGGGGCGAAATGGAACACCCAGAGAGGCCCGCCTTATCAGTCTCGGTCGCGGCAGTGCGGTCGCCAGAACGAATGGATCCCGCAACGGCCTATCTCGCCAGCCTCTCGCCGAATGGGCGGCTGGCGATGGCCAAGCGACTGCGCGCGGTCGGGACGCTCCTCGGCGTGCCGGTTGAGACGATCGTCTGGGAGGGGCTGCGCTTCGCGCATGTCGCCGCGATCCGTCAACGCCTGATCGCGCGCGGCGCGGCCCCGGCCACGGTCAACCTGACCCTCGCCGCGCTGCGGGGCGTGGCGCGCTACGCCCGGAATATGGGGCTCCTGCCCGCCGAGGAGTACGAGCGCATCCGCGACGTGCGGCCCGCACGCGGGGTTCGCCTCCCGGCGGGGCGGGCGGCGACGGGCGGCGAACTGGCCGCGCTGGTACGGGTTTGCCTGGCGGACTGCTCATCCGCCGGGGCGCGCGACGCGGCGATCCTGGCGGTCCTCTACATCGGCGGAGTGCGGCGATCCGAGCTGGCGGGGCTCGACTTGGCCGACTGGTCCGCCGACCCGCCGACCCTACGCGTGCGCGGCAAGGGGGACAAGGAGCGGCTGGTGCCGCTGGCCGGGGGCGCGGTATCGGCGCTCCGGGCGTGGCTGCGCGCGCGAGGCGACAGACCGGGCGGACTCTTCCTGCCGATCAACAAGGGCGGGCGTATCTGCGGCGACCGCCTCGGCGATGGTGCGGTCTACGCGACCCTGCGGAAGCGGCTGGCCGAGGCGGGCGTGGCGCGGCTCTCGCCACACGATCTACGGCGCACCTTCGTCGGCGACCTCCTCGATGCGGGGATCGACCTGGCGACGGTGCAGCGGCTGGCCGGGCACGCCTCGCCCACCACGACCGCGCGCTACGATCGGCGCGGTGAGGCGACGAAGCGGCGCGCGGTCGAGGCGCTGCACTTCCCCTACGCCGAGGAGGGGTGAGATGGACGATCGGTCAGTCGTCGGCCGTGGGGTTCCTGTGCTCAGCGTCGTTGGTCGCACCACCGCGCGCGGCGATCGCCGCCGCGAACTCGACGACCTCGCCGGGCGGCACATCGAGCGCCGCGCTGATGCGCCCGATCGTGCGGAAGATCGGGACGCCGTGCCCGTTTTCCAACTGCACGATCGTCTTATTGGAGACGCCCGCCCTGGCCGCCAGCGCCTTTGTGCTGAGCAGGCGCAGCGCGCGCCATTCCCGCAGCGTCTTCATTGCATCCCTCCCCGAGCCGACGATCCGACACAGGAAAGACTACACCAACTTGACACCGTAAGACAAACGGTGTAGAATTGGTGTAGTTTATGGAAGATGCCGAGAGGAGGATGTGGCGATGATGGAACGACAGGCGATGGCGAGGACACTGGGTGATGAGCGGCTCGCGGCGACGCTTGCTCTGCTTGACGAGGGCATCGCGGCCACGTTGACGAGCGACGGCTTCGCGGCCTATCTGCGGACGCTGGCGCGCTTCTCAACCTACTCAGCGCGCAACGTCGCGTTGATCCACCGCCAGCGCCCCGACGCCACCCGCGTGGCCGGGTATCGCGCGTGGCAAACGCTCGGGCGGCAGGTGCGGCGCGGCGAGCACGGCCTTCGCATCCTGGTCCCGTATCGGCACGCCGCCACCCCGCCCGACGGGGAGGATGCCACCGACGCCGAGCGAACGACGACGATCAGCGGCTTCGGCGTGGTAACCGTCTTCGATCTCGCGCAGACCGACGGCGAGCCACTACCCGCGCCGACGGCACCGCAGCCTCTCGTGGGCGACTCCGCGCTGGCACGCTGGCTCTGGGTCCACCTCGCCGCCTTCCTCGCCGGTGAGGGGGTGACGCTCGCTCGCCGCTCACTCAGTGAAGGGAACGGGGTCTATTTCCCACTCACGCGCTTGGTTGTGGTGCGGTCCTGCCTGAGCGACGAGCAGGCGGCCAAAACCCTCGCCCACGAGTGCGCGCACCACGTCGCCCTCACCCGCGCGATCGGCGCGCACGGCGCATCGCGCGCCGACGCCGAGACGATCGCCGAGGGAGCCGCGTTCGCGACCCTGGCCCGCTGCGGCATCGATACCGGCGACTACTCGTTCCCCTACGTCGCGGCCTGGGCCGCCGATCGCGCGGTCGTAACACGCAATCTGGCGGCGATCCGCGAGACGGCGGCGACCCTGATCGCGGCGATCGAGGGGGAACCGGATGTGGGCGCGACGGACGTGCCGCGCGCGGCGTGAGGTGACGGTCCGGCGCGGCGGTGATGTGCCGTCGCGCTGAGCCATGATCGGAGGATGGGGAGGTGCCGCCATGCAACTGCTCCGCGACTACCGTCACCGCTATCGCGGCACCTGGGGCCGCGAGGGGATCTGCCGCATCGTGGTCTATGCGCCGTCGCCCGACGACCCGGATCGCCGCCCGGTCATCGTCTGCGAGGAACTCCCGGAGAACGCGGGGACGAGCGTCACCAACATGGCCGAGTACATCGCCGCCGAGATCGTCGCGCGCCACTTCCCCTACCTCCTCGACACGGGCGCGGCGGGGGGGCAGCCGGTGCGCTGGCTCGAATGCTACCCGCCCGCGCCGGGCTGGCCAGGTGAGTACGACGAGGTGACGTTCGTGCCCTGGCGGATCCGGGTGGTCGGCTCCGAGGGCGCGCGCCGCCGGGCGCTCGGCGCACCCCGCTGGCGGCCCCTGTCGCGCGCCGAGGCGGCGGCCCTCGCCGACGGCCTCGCGCCGCACCGGGGGAGGTGAGCATGGCCCCGCACGACTCCTGGCGTGACGAGCCGAGCACCAGGGCGACCGACCCCGCCCCCGGTCGCCGCCCGCCCCCGCCGCCCGCCGAGGAGCGGGAACGTTGGCGAGCGCTGGGACAGGACAAGTTCCGCGACCCGGAGTACCAGCGCTATGCCCAGGGGTGGCGCAGCGATGAGAGTTTGCGCGACAGCGGGCGGGCGGGCTACGCGGCGCTCATCGGCAAGTACGGGCGGGAGTTCGCCTCCGACGTGCTCGCGCGGAGCAGGCACGATCACCCGACCGCGCCCGAGCGCGCGACGATCGCCCTCCTCAGCGAGTTGGGGCAGCGGGAGGGGGCGGACTATTTCCGCGAGTACCGCGTCGCGCCCGGCGTCTACGCCGACTTCGCCTGGCCGGACCAGAAGCTGGCGATTGAGGTCCACGGCAGCGCCCACGACGCCGCGTTCTTCCTGGCGCGGGGCATGGGAGAGCGCGAGGCGCGGCGTACAGCGACCTACGAAGAGGCGGGATGGGCTGTGCGCGTGGTGACGGAGCGCGACCTCGGGCCAGACCGCAAGCGGACGTGCGACCGGCTACGCGAGGCCCTCTCAGGGCCTGGACAAGGCACTTTGTGGTAGCCTATCTCTTCGGAGGAGGTGGGCATGGCCGAGGCACAGGAGGCAACCGTGCAACTGATCGATGAGCACGCCTGGGAGCGCGCCGAGATACTGCCGATCGGCGCGCCACTATCCGTGTCGGAGTGGCTGGAGAAGCTCGACCACCTCGGGATGGCGCTCGGGGTGTTGCCGCCGCGTCGCATCGCGAATGGTCCCTATAGTGGCGGCTGGGTCGTCAGCGCCGATAACGCACGCGGACGCCTCTATTTCGCCATGCCCGCCAATGCCTTCACGCAGCTCGATCTCCAAGCGGGAAGGGACACCTGATTCAGGCTTGGCACCCCCCCGATGCCCACCGCCAGCGGGGAGCCCCGCAGCGGCGCGGGCTTCCAGGTCGGGCATGACGCGGAGGACCGGCACGGCCGGTAGGCGATGCCACTGATGACGCTGCCCCTCCTAGCACGTACCAGTCCACGCTGCACCCGCTCTTCGTGGCGTTCGTCTAGCGCAAGGCTTTACGGGCGAATCCCGCACGAACCGCACTGGTTGAGCGGTGAGTTCCTCGAATACTGTGATCGCTGGCTCGCGATCGGGACGTACCTTGGCAAGGCGAACGCTAGCGTATAGGCGTGCTGCTAATACCTGAAGGCGAACTGGGGGTGGTTCAGGGTGAAGGGCGCGGCGGCGAGTTGGGCGTATAGCTGGGAGCAGAAAGTTTTTTCATCTTCTCCAGAAGGAACATAGGCGTGGTGCTATACGTTTGGTAGTTGATGGTGGGCCGACTGGGGGATAGTTACCAAACTTGCTATACCCTACCATATGTAGTATAGAAGCGCGACCATAGAAACGATGGTCAGCGATGTGCGACGAGGAAGTTTGGGAATAGGCGCGCAGGTTGGGTCGCTACGGTCGTAGCGACCCAACACGGAGGAGTGAGCTACGATGAAAGCTCTATATATGAGGACGGTCTCGCGTACGGTACTCCCGATTGGGCATTATCAGTCGTTGCCAACTGAGGTGGATACGTCGCTCCCGATGATGCCAGCTATGTCCCCACGACCGATGGAGCATCCGCAGTTGCTTACCACCTCGGCAGGAGAGACTATTCCGCCGATGCGTCCAGCAAATGATTCCACCCTTGCGCCAAGATCTCGTCCTCAATCATTACCTGACCTGGCTGAGAGGAGTGGAGACGGAACCGGCGCTTTGAGGTGAAGCGGCTCGACAGACGCTTACTCTCGATCATAACATGCAGCAGGTCGTATTCCTTTTCGGGTACGGCCGCCTGAATAAACGCTTGCTGGCCGCTTTGCGGATCGCGAATCGGTTGTCCTTGTGCGTCGATTAGAGGCTTGAAGTGTGGCGGCGTCTGCCCGAACGCCGCCGCCTTCAGTACATATAGATCGGATGCGGGGTTGAAGAGTTCCTGGTTCTGAAACTCCTCCTCGTAGTCCTTGTAGAGATCCCACATAGCCACCTCAAGCTCGGGCGTAACTGTCTCCGCCACTTTAAGTCGAAGATCTTCGCGCGCCTCCTTGCGATTGATAGGGTGGCCGTGGAAGTAGAGCTTCGAGGCCATATTCTCCACAATTTCGTCAATGATATGCCGATCTCCTTCGCCCATATGCGTGCGCATTATCTTCCGTGCGGTCATGCGCGATTGTGAAAGGAAGCGCTCGACGTTTCCTAGTGCAAGCGGGTGAACCTTATCGGCGAGCACTTCGAGCGCCTTTACTAACTCATCCTCGTGAGTGATTCCGACGGTCGTCTTCACGAAGTTGATGTAGGCAGTAACATCCTCGACACTAATTCCAATGCGCGCGCCTGTACTAGTTTTACAACGTGACTTGGCGGAGCGGATGTGGTAGGCTGGGCGGGAGGAGGATCGCGATGGAGATCACGCTGCGCGCCCCCGCCCTGCCGCCCCCGCCCTCGGCCCGCCCCCCGGTGGTCGAGCTGACCCCGCGCGAGATCGAGGGCCTGCACGAGGAGTTGCAGGCCTACCACCGCGAGTTCGCGTCCCTCTTCCGGCGCGCGGAGCAGCGGCGCTGGGCGCTGAAGTACACGGAGGGGCAGCTGCTGCCCCTGGAGCGCAAGTCGATCGAGCCGATGGCGGACGCGCTGGACGGGGGCAACGTGCAGGGGATGCAGCAGTTCATCGGGGTCGGTGTCACTGATCACTTAATTTTGTCCACCAAAATGCCTCTTTGATCGCTCGATTGACCAGGAATACGTGGACAACAACATGCCCGATAATCCTGGTTCCAATAACCAAAACCACCAAACTCGTGGTCGTCCCGGATGGACAAACTTGGTGATCAGGGCACTGGACAAATTAAGTGATCAGCGACAGTCGGGGTGTGGGACGACGAGGCGGTCCTGGCCAAGCATCAGCACCTCGTGGCCGAGACGCTGGGCGAGGGCGACACCGGGGTGCTGATCGTGGACGGCTGCGACTTCCCCAAGCAGGGGGCGCACTCGGTCGGCGTGGCGCGGCAGTACTGCGGCCCGCTGGGGAAGGTGGCGAACTGCCAGGCCAGCGTGGTGGCCTGCTACGCCAGCGCGCGCGGCTACGCGCTCGTGGATCGGCGGCTGTATCTGCCGGAGGCGTGGTTCGCCGAGGACGCCCGCGCGCGCCGCGCGCGCTGCGGGGTGCCCGCCGACGCGCGCTTCCAGACGCGCACCGAACTGGCCTGGGCGCTGGTCGCGGGGCTGCGCGAGCGCGGGGCGCTGCCGTTCCGCTGGGTCACCGGGGACGAACACTTCGGTAACACGCCGGTGCTGCTCGACCGGATCGCCGAGGCGGGGCTGGCCTACTTCATGGAAGTGCCACACAACGTGCGGGTCTGGGCGGATCGCCCCGCGACGGGGGTACCGCCGGCGACCGGGAGGAAGGGGGCACCCTTCACGCGCGTCCGGCTGGTCCCGGGCGTGGCGGCGGCGCTGCGGGTGGACGCGCTGGCGGCGCAGTTGCCCGCGAGCGCCTGGCAGGTCGCCCAGATCCAGGACGGTAGCAAGGGGCCGCTCGTCGCCGAGGTGGCGTTCGTCCGCGCCGTCGCCGTGCGCGATGGCCTGCCCGGCCCGGACGTGTGGGTCGTCTTCCGGCGGGCGCTGGATGCGGCGCGCGAACTGAAGGTGTACCGGTGTAACGCCGCCGCCGACACGCCCCGCAAGACGCTGGTCTGGCTGCTCGGGCTGCGCTGGCCGGTGGAACAGGCCATCAAGGAAGGGAAGGAGGAGTTGGGGCTGGACCACGACGAGGTGCGCGGCTGGGTCGGCTGGCACCACCACACCACCATGACCCTGCTGGCGCAAGGCTTCCTCACCCGGCTCCGCAGTCGGCTGGGGGGAAAATGCCCCGGCGCTGACCGTGCCCCAAGTGCGCCGCCTGCTCGGCGTGACGCTCCCGGCTCACCGCCGCGACGCGGCGGCCATGAATCGCCTTCATCCAGGAGGTGCAGCGCCGCAACTACGCCGCCGCCTGTTCCCACCGCCAGCGGCGGCTGCGCCTGCTCCGCCTGCGCCAGGACTCCTCCTGAGCGAAGTCACGTTGTAAAACTAGGCTCAGTCGGATTAAATTCATTGGATACCGTGGGATCAATCGGGCCAAGCTCGCCAAACTGGTGCATAACGATTTCGTCTGCCCCAAGGGCCAGAAGAGTGGCAGCACTATAAGCCCGATAGGGAATGAGGACATTAAAGTTCTTACCGTACTCTCGCAACAGCGAGACCAGGCGCCAGGGGACTGTACTATTTCCCCCGTTGCTTACAAGGAACACCTCAAGCTTCTCAACGGGTCGAGCGGGTAGCAGGGCAAGGTGATCGAAGAATACGCGCACTGCATCGTCCGCGATCATCCCAGGCACATTCGGTCGCAAGCTCGTTAGATAGCAAATGACACTGGAACCGCGAAGTTCCTCTATCCGGCTAATCAGTGCCTTGCGCTTTTCAGATGACATCTTGTCCTCCGTTATTCAATGGAGAGAAATTGTTCACGCCTATAAGGCAACTAG
>JAABUH010002107.1_pt1 | contig 19788 bp, 22 predicted proteins | sample 5559121 | NCBI WGS metagenome assembly JAABUH01 (sample SAMN10711871, study PRJNA513364) | rock metagenome | isolation source: Antarctica rocks | place: Antarctica: Victoria Land, Battleship Promontory nord | collected 2015-12-28
GCGTTTGGTAGGGAGTTTGGTATCGAGCCATAAAGGGTGCTTTCTATCGAGCTAATTAGCATGTACGAAGCATACAGTATGTACAGGTAAGCTCGATAGAGAGTTTGGTAGGAAGTTTGGTAGAGAGTTTGGTAGGGAATTCGATAGGGCGTTTGATAGGGAGTTTGATAGGGAGTTTGGTAGGGATTTTGGTATCGAGTCATGAAGAGTGCTTTCTATTGAACTAATTAGCATGTGCTATGAAGCATGTACGAAGCATACAAAGTGTATGAATAAACAGGTAAATCGATAAACAGAGATGAACAAAGATTCAAAACACGCGTTGAATTAGAATCGAGAAATTCATAAATGGGACGATTATGAGCACAGCGAGTACAGATGCGTTGAGACATTGAAAAAGAGATAAAGATTAATATAAATCGCGTACAATATAGATAACGACAGATGCAGATAAGTAATGAAAGTATGCAGATGTGTACGAGTAAACAGGTAAACAGATCAATGAAATTTTCCAGTTCGATCAGGTGATTTTCGATCATCTGATGTTCGTACAACGACTTCAATGAACAGTAAAAATTAGAATGATAGTTCAAGCGAAAGAAAAAGAAATGATGATAGTTTAAACGGGAAAAAACGACTTGCATGAGTCAACGCAGCGAAAAAACATAGTACGAAGTCGAAAAAGTTTTGATGTTGAGTCATCTGATGAAATTCTTGACATTGAACGATCAGAATAAGCCGCTATTTCAGTACTATATAGACGAGAAGATCATCATTTTCGATGAAAATTGTCTTTACGCTTAGTAAGTAGTAAATAGCATGTATGAAAAAGTATTTACTGTAATGTATTGTTCAGTACAATCATTTGCAGTGAAGTTGAGATTGCTGCAATGAATCATGAGATTAACTTTGAACATAAGTTTGTTTCTATTGCATTTTTCAAATGTAACTTTTACAACAACTCTTTCAATAAGTTCTTACAGATCTATCTGTACAGACATGTAATAATATCTTTGTACAGATCTTCGCTTCTATGTATCACTATGTACTGATGTTTATCTGAGCTTGCAGCTTTGTGCAAGTGTTTATCTTTCTTTTTTATAATTGTACTAAATTGTATAGTTCTTATGTGAAAGCTTCAAGACAGTTAACAGTAATTGCAAAGCTTTGCTTTCTATAGCTTTGAAATTTTCAAAGATTGTCTTGACTTTTGAATTTTAGAAGACTTTGTAGAGATGTATAAAGATGTACTGATCCATTCAGATCAATTGCTAACTTAACAAAGTTCTATCACTTCTCTCATTCTCTTCAAGTCTTTACACATTTGATTAAACAGATAGTTTATCTGTATTGATTCTGTGCTGTTCTGTGCTGTATCATGCAGACAGTTACATGTCTTTTTAACTCTTAGAATTGATCTGCATCAAGATGTGCACAGCTTTATTAATTGATATGAGTTTTCTAGAACTGTTTACAACTGAACAAATTCTTTCATAATAATACTTTAACATACAAAACTGTACAACTTTGCAATGATTCTCAATGATGATTTCAAGATAAAAATACTCTTTGAAACTGATGCAGACTTGTACAAACTTGTTGAACACGTTGATACGACAACTGAATCGCTCGATATGAAAGAGAAACATGAGATATTAGTATTGACAGAGAAGTGTTGCTGAGAATCTGTCTGCTCTCGTAAGACATTGCGCGTAGCTGCACAGCTCTTGTTACGCGATATCAAGCTTCGTCATAACTGAGTCAGCAAAGAAGTGAAATTTCTTTGTATGTACAGATTTATATGAGTATGCGCTGAATATTGTTAATCTGTACAGAACTTTAAGCATGAATACATAATACAGAGAATCATTCTTCAGAGTCATGCAAAACTGTTTCATAGAGATCTAGATGTATGCAAAATTTGCAAAAATGACTCGAGCATGTTTTAAAGCTGTAGATTCTCTGCAAAGCTTTTTGAAGAGATGTGCGCAAGCTGTCTGATTTCAAAAGAAGAAGTAAGTCAATGCAGTTTAATGTTGAGTATGTACAACTTTTGTACAGATAAGTTTGATAATGTGCTGATTTGTACAGATCAGATCAAATTTGAACATAAACGTACTTTAAAACTCATCAAGAATAAAGACAAGAAAGTAGTATGTGCAGAATTTGAATTCAACAGTAAGAATTCATATCAATAGTGAAAAGACTTTACTAATCTGTACAGCTTTCATGAAGAAGCACAAAGCTTCAAAAATAAACTCAGCAGATGAATTCAACATGATCTTCAATCTGTTCAAATAACTTTTTGATATGTTTGATATTCTTGCGAATCAAGCAAAGATCATTGCATTAACTTTTCAATTCATGAAATCTCTGTTTGCAAGTCTTAAAGAGAAGTATCACATCGATGAAGAGAAGTAAGAGTCTGTGCAGATGATAACATCTAGATGCAAGATAATGTGATGAATTTCAATTCAATACAGATCTGTGACAGAACATGTTGTTGCTGTGCGCAGCAGTAGCTAGTCAGTAAAGATCTGTAGTTAGTCAAAAAGCTCGATGCAAAGATCATACAGACTTGTAATTACTTATGCTGTGATGTAATGTCATTAGTGCTGAGCTGTAAAAAGATGAATTCAACGTAACAATGATTTAATACATTATACAGAAATGAAAACTACAGTTCAATCATACTTATAATAACAAAATCTCTGAATAAACTACGTTATCAGTACATTGATTCTTAAAAAGATGAAACAGAATCAATAATCTTCGTACATCTGTGACTCTAAACAGTGCAACATATAATTGTTCATGACTGAAACAAAATGAAGAAAGATTTATGTTTACAATCAACAGCGATTGCTCTTGCAACTTGTTAATGATCATTGCGAAGCAGAGATGAATAGAAAACTGCTTGCGCGATAAAACTCATGAATAGTCATCTTTCTTACTGATTAACTTAATTCTCGAAATCAATCATATGTTTTCATCAAACTCACTTTTCAAGATGCAATCTTCAATACAGTCTTGATGCAGATGTGTAATAATCAATTGAGTGTTGTTACACATTTTCTCATGTAAATGCAGATTATGTAGTAACATAATTAAAGTTTCTATCTTGAGATACATCTGCAATAAGAAAAATTCAGAGAATTCAAGAGTCTGCAAATACTTCGTACTAATATTCTCAGTCTTTTTGACATTATTGTTTTCAATCATATCAATCAACATGAACAATTGTGTAGATTTGAAAAAGTCGTTCATAATCTGTTGATTCAACAGATTAATAAAGTCGTTGTGAAAGCACAGTATCGCTCTGTCTCTGAAGAAATCGAAAGACGTATGAGCTTGCACAAGATCGTGCAAAGAATATACATGAACAATAAATGATTGCGATGTTTCATAATAATTGATGATCATGAATGATAAAGATTTGACATCATATAAATCGAAATCATATGATATATGATTGATTCACTCGACAAATTGCTGATTGTTCAGACTCGATTGAATTCGCATGTTTCAATGCAGTTTCAGCATGATTAAATGATTTTAGATTCAGAAGCTGTGAATGTTGATATTGATCTGCGTTGATTAATTTTCTTGTAAAATCATGAAAGTGATTTGTGCAAAGTTCTCATCAAGAATTACAGATATTTCATCAAATACATTGCTGAATTGCAGAATGTTGCACAAAGATGCATTGATGATCATGAAGTTATGCTTATGCTGCATAGAAATCTCATTTCATATGATCAAAGTCGTACATTTCAGTAAATGAGCAAGCTTCGAGCGTGCAGTGATGAAACAGATGAAAGTATCATGATAAATGATAGAAATCTTGAAATGAGAATGTGATGTTCTTTCGTCAGACAGCAACTGAGCTGCAATGCTCATGAAGATCACACACAAAACGATCTTTGTTTGCACTTGAAAGTGATGATACAGACATTCATATAGAAACGTCTTTTCAATGTCTGCAGAATCATGAATGAAAAAATGTACAGTCTTGAGCGAGTTTGTAATGATTGAAACGATACTGTTAAAGACTTGATGCTGTTTCTCATTTAATTGAGTGATCTTTGCATCTCATAATTTGATCTATTCAATCTGATCATACTCAAGCTCTGCGAAAATCAGAAAAGAAACAATATTATTGAATCAATTTAAGATTGATGCAGACAGATTGAAATCTGCAAGAATTTTATCATGTCATTGCAGTGTCTTTGCGATCAGATATAACTTATAATCAAGATGTGAATTCTTGAAATCAATTGATATGAAAGAAAATTCATGCATACATCGAGGTAAATCATTGCAGAGATCGACATGAAATCTGTTTCATAATGCACATGAATCTGCAAGATCATTGTGCATCAGAGTGATCATGAACAGACTTCGTAAAGATGAATTTGTAGAGAAATGTACAACTTCAATGAAACAACTAACTCACTCATCATCATTTTCAAGCAGACGCAGAGCAGTACAGACGAAGCAATAAGTGAAATGCAGTACTTCGTCAACAATGTGTATATCATCAAAGTTTTGAGCGTCTTGTACAGTCATTAAAAGAAGTCGTAGATAATGTTTTTCTCTCTGCATTGAGATGAAATGATACATATGATCAATTGTTGTATCTCATTATTTTGATATTCAGCGTCGTTGTTCTCTTTTCAACTGATAGATGTAATGAGTTGAAAACTTTTGATACAGAAGTGCATGTTTATCTGAATGTTGTTGATTATATTGAAATCATGCAGTAAGCGTTGTTTCAATCTCATTCAGAATGATTTGTATCTGTTTCGTTGTGACATTCTTTGAAAAATACATTGATTGCTCATCAGAAAGATGCATGATCAAACGCATAATGAAAGAATTCTCAATATGATTGCAAAACTTGAACAGATTTCACGCAGTCTGATTTGAAGAAATATAATGATCATTCAAGTGATGCATGATCTCGTTCGAGTTGTTCTTTAACTTCATGATTATTCAATCTTCTTCTTTGTATACGTATTTGTGAATATACTTGATGATCTGTACAGAATTGCAGATTTCAACATTAATATGTGCACTATATTTGCGAGTCAGATAGAGATTGTATGATATTACTCATGTGTTATTCAGATAAACATCTTTATCATTTACATGTTTCATTCAGATATGATCATTCTGACGTCTTCTGTACAGAGAATAATCATCGATCTGAATTATGATTTCGATTTGATACGACTTTGAAAACTTCTTTTCACAGACTCATTTAGAATCTTTTGAATTATCTTTCATGCATGACGCAGAAAAATTTCAAACGTTGCAAGAATCATGTGTCATTTGACTTTCAACAATATGTTGTAAAGATTCATTCAGATCGACAGTGAGATTCAAAAGCTTTGCACATATCAGTTCATTCATGCAAGCTCGTTCAAGAAAGTTATTCTCTCGATACAGAAACAGTAAAATATGTATATGAGATAAATTGCGTTTCTGATACTCAATAATTCATATGATATCAAGATATTGATTGTACTGAATTTTAAGATTCTGCAATAAAGTCTTTATCTTCTGATGAAAGACTCATGTGACTATATCTGATTGATTCTCGATTCTCTGATTCGATTCAAGTGCAACTATAATGTCAGATTAATGCAAGTTTACAATACACGTTACAAACATGATAGACTTTTTGAAATGATGAGCAATGATCATGAAATTCTGATAAAGCTGCTGCATTCATCTGTCTTCTTCAGTGTAACTTGATGACAAAATCATTCAATGATTTATAAGCTTCAAGTCATCATCTTCTCAAGTAATTGCATCTGCAAGATCTTTGTAAATATCTGCGCGAATAGTCTTTTGATTATGACGAAAGAATTTCAACTGACTCTGATCAATAATGACAAAACAATCAACAATATATTGCTGAAACAATCGTTGATCTTTCTGTACAACAGAGTACTGATCTGATCTTTCGAAGAGATGATATTGCAATCATGCACGTCGACTGTAATGAGTCTTTATAAATGAGTGATCATCGTTATGCAATCGAAGTGTTCATTGTCAACTCGATTTATCTTCAGAAAAGAATAGTACATAATGTAAAGAAAAGTATGCAACATTATCATGATTGATACGATGAAATCGCGATTTTTCATCGACAGCTGTACACTTCGCAACAACAATATCTTGATGTTTAATCTCATTATACTCATCTGAAATAAACACAGCAACTTCATTGATCGTGAATAAAGTCGTACATCGTTGATCAGAGTCACGTTCTACTATCAACTTAAGCTGCGAGTTTAGTATAACACGCATATAGTTCATACTCTGTTGAGCAGTCTCAAGCAGTTCTCATGCAGACTTGTACATGTTAATAAATGAATTTTCACATGCTCATATCATCTTGTTCAGCTGTCTTAAAAGACTTTCGTGAAGAGCGAGACTTTGAGTCAAGCGCATAGTGATCGTTTGAGCAGAATCGTGAAAGTAAAGCTGTGCAAAGCACGATAATTCTTGAACAGATGAATGTAAAGATTTCTGCAGATGATACAACTCATAATGTACAATAAATGCTTGAATTTCATGTTGATGTGCAAGATGTTTGTTCGCAGTGTACATGCAAGATGTAAAGATCAATGCATGATTGTAATCTTGAATGTGATTTAGAAAATGTTTTGACTGAGCTGTATCATCTTTGAAAAGACTTTTAATCAAAGACGAAGAATTTGATAAAGAATCAAGCAGTTCGTCATCTTTAAAACAACAGATAATATATGAATATAAATTGAAAACAGATTCGAACTTTCAATGTAATGCTGTACAATGTAAACAACATTTCGTAAAGAGTTTTAAAGTATGTTCATCATCTCGATAATTGACTATGAGTTCTTGATAAGCATTGTGAGAAATGTTAGTTGAGTGAGAAGCAGATGTTGTTCATCGAGAAGACTGTATAAAGTCTAAAAGATTTATAAAGATCGACAAAGAAGCTGTATGCAATGATGAAATGACAGCGAAAGAGAGTCGAGATCGAACAGAACAAATACGTGAAGAAGATGAAGAAGATAAAGATTGTAGTAGAGACGATGAAAGAGATCACGTCAATAGTGCAGAAACGATGCGAGTTCATTTTGATTGACATGTGAGATTGAGAACAACATTAGAATCAATATTCTGTAATGATCATCGTCATCGTTTCTTTGTCTGTATATCATTAGTCAATAACAGTTCAAGTCTGCACAGAACATACACAACAAGATAAACAAAGAGCTAATACACACGCAGAATTAGATTCAACAAATTGATCGAGTGAACAATTATGAGCACAGCGTGTACAGATGCGTTGAGACATGAAAAAGAATCACAAAAAGAGATAAAGATTGAGATATACGCGTACAATGAAGATAATGACAGGTGCAGATATGTACGAGTAAACAGATAAACAGGTCAAGAAAATTTCAATTGTCGATCAGATGATTTTCGATCATCTGATGTACGTACAACGACTTCAATGAACCGTAAAAATCAGGATGATAGTTGAGACGAAAGAAAAAGAAATGATGGCAGTTTAAACGGGAAAAAACGACTTGCACGGGTCAACGCAGCGAAAAAACATAGTGCGGGGTCGAAAAAGTTTTGATGTTGGGTCACGTGGTGGAACCCTTGGCAACCAACGATCAGAATACACTCTTGCTTCAGTACTATATAGATACCCTACGCTTCCGCGTGCGCGTCCGAAACGCTGAGCCTGTCTCCTCCTCCTCACCGACCATCATACTCCTTGCAGATCTCTTCCGCTACTTCTTTTAGGCTTGGGGGTTAAGGTGGTACTGTATAAAGAAATCGTGGGGGGAAGGAATATGATGGGGGCGAGCGGTCATGAATGCCAACACGGTAGGTAGGTAGGTGTTGAGTGACATCTTAAGCAATTTGGCGATACGTCAAAGCTTGTTCGAGCTTCATTGTTGTACTTTCGGCAGAGAAGATGTTCTTGATCTTTGAGAGATATTGCTTCCGTAGAGTTGGGTGATGTTCACGAAAGAATTAGCATCTTCAGTGATTTCCGCAGTCTTGTATTACTCGTGATGGATTTGTTCGGAATGTTGTTCAAGGAATATGACTTCATGATCAAGATTAAGAGTATAGAGCTCACTCATTCCAGGCGCAGGTGTACAAACTCCTTGTGTGACGTAAATCAGCTAATAGACAACTACTGAGAGTGTTGCTTCGGCTAAAATATGATAGCTAAAGAAGGTCGTTCTGGAAACTTCAGAAGCAACTTGCTCAACTAATTATGCTACGAGGTGGCCTTGGAAGCAGTAAGCGCCACATCCGTGATTGAAAATTTTATCCCGCCGTTTCGCATCCTGTCGTAACATCGTCACTGTCATCATGTCCAGGCATCCTTCGTAAATCTACCTTCTTGCATCTTCAAACGTTGCATCAAAGATAGAACATCGTATCTCTCAGCTTCGGATGCACCTGAACATCCTCATTCGTCGCGTCCGGCCTACGGCTTCCCACAGAACTCGCCGCTGGGGTCGCTGAAGGGGTGCTCATGTCGTACAACCCACTCAGATACTTTCTTGCCCGTTCGCAGACCATGTCGGCATATTTAGCAGGCGGGCAAAGACTGACAGTCTTGGTTGCGCGGCCGAAGAGATGACACATGCAGTACGTCATGTCTTCGAGGACATCTGCTACGTTCTTGTAGCCAAGGGATTTTTGAATGGGGCGTTTGCGTAGGATCTCGTCCAGGACGACAATGTAGTGGCAAGAGCGAGCAGTGCCCTGGAGAGCAGTATGGGCTTGGAGATAGAAGTCCCACAGATGAGGCTCGGTGACGCCGCGATCGACAACAGTACCATTACGAGGATTCGATGATTTGTCAGTGTCTTTCAGGCTGGATGAGTAAAAGCGGGCGTGATGGCGTTTGCCGCAGATCACAATGGTAAAGTACGGTTTACCCTGCTTAGTGTCGGCAGGTGGATAGAGCTCCGCACAGGCGTCTCTTAAACGCGGCAACTCTTTATCGAGTACGAGGTCATATTGGCCTTCGGAAACACCATCACGGTAAACTAAAAGGTTTTCCGGAAGAACCTTGTTCTTTGCTTTCCAAAGAAGAAGGCGTGAGTTGAGCATGCCACCTAGATCGGCCACCATCTCCGTGCGGCCTTGCTGGACCCGCAGAGCCGCTGGCCACTGGCCGAGCACTCTGTCAACTGTAGCTACCATACTAGCCACACTTGGCGCATTTGAGGAAGAGCCAGGGGAGGGATGTGTGACGTCAATACCCAGCACCATGGTCTTTCCCTCATTGATGACACCAAGGCGAGTGTTGTCAACTAATTGATTGACGCCGCCAAGCTTGAGGTTAAACTTGAGTGCCACATTATTGAAGTATTGATTTTGCTCTTTGGCAAGCTTGGAGCTGACGGAACAGATGGTATGAAGTCCTAGTTTCGTATCCGCGACGGTTTTAAGGTAGTCATACGCTGGGGTATTATCAGTAGGTAAGACCACAAACACAAGTTCAAATCCTCTTGCAACAATCTGCTTGAGGACATCATCAATCTTTGAGAAATCTGCCGAGCCATTGACCATTATTGCCGGAGGGCCTGGTTGAGGAGGTGATATGTTAATGCCAATCTGCTTGAGAGCCTGAAAAAATTTCTCCATTGTCGGCTTGAGGGAAGCTTGATCGGGGTATTCCTGTCGCACACCCCCCTCGGATATGATCACCGTTGTCCAGGTTTTCAATGTAGCTGCAGTGTTGAGCTTGACCCTAAGCATGTTCCAGCTTCCCTCTCTCACCTCAGCAGCAGAATTCTTGTAGCTGACCTTCGGCGCAGGCAGGACCCGACCGGGCACCGTAATCAATTCCCCATTGATGGAGAACCCAAAATTAGCCATAAGTGGGTTCACCTGTTGTAGCATGCCGACTGTGCCTGGTCCAGTGTTCACTATAGATTGCGCGTTCATCCAGGGCTTTCGAACAGCGAATGAAATCATTTCTTTCGTTTGGAGAGGGCTAAGCTTGGAAGTCGAGCTCTGTCCAGGTTCAACAACGCAAACATCCACCGGAAGATAACTAGGATTTTCGCGGTTTCCAACGTTTACTACTGGTATCTTGGGGTTATCGATAGGATGATTTGGATAGGTCCTTGTAAAATAGTCATATACGGTGATGTATCTGCCCTGCGGTGTACTTCCGGATCCGGATGGCCCACCGCTCGGTTCTGCAACCTGTTTCCCTGCTCCCTTCTTTTTGCCTTTACCTTTCCCTCCTGGGTGTCCAACCGGCTCTCCTGGCGCAGCAGATGGTGGCCCACCTTCGCTGAGGAAAAATTCAACCTCCTTTGCACCCGCACCGAAGTGTGGCACTCGTGGTGGATGGACTTGGGAATGCCCATCGTTTGGGTTTGCTAAACCAAAGATAGTCTTGATTCGCGGTATCGATCGCCCAGCTTTGTTCTTCTTTTCAGGTATGTGAACCACCTTGACCCGTAACTTCTTGAGAAACTTCTCTGTTTTCCATAAATTTTGGTTATGAGCCTGGCCGTATTCCCTCATGGCTCCAACCAACGGAAGTGGCTTGTAGAACGGGGCATGAGTGACGTTGATGTTCACTAGCATGCGACTAGCCGCCACTCGTACGCTTGAAAAGAATCCTCTCATAGCCATAAGGCCAGCGCCCAAGTTCCACTCGTCGGCACCTTGTAATGAAAAGCTTTTGTTGGCCCCGATGGCCGTTCTTGCAGACGAAGCTTTCGCAAAGTAGCCTCGGAAGATATTGAGAGCTTGAAGCGTAGGCTGTTTGTCTGTGTACGTAAGGTCGACGGACGTGGACATCAAAAAAGCCGTAAGCTGGGCTACGGTTACAGACCCAGTGTCCGTTACGAAAATACGATACGTAGACGCACTGGGACGTGCGTCATCTTCGCCCTCGGATCGATACTGGATTCGATGTTCTGTGCCAGTCAAAGTTAACTTTTTGCGACAGATCAATGTGGATTTGAAGTCGGTGACCAAGTGATCCTTCATGGCCGCATATTCGGGGAGCTCTAACAAGAGCCTGATGATCTGGGCATGCTTCTTCCCTTTTTCCTCTGGCTGTACCTGGATGTCGTAACGGTAGAGAACCAGATCTGGAGCCGTTACTAGTTCCAGATAATTGGCGAAGAGTATCACTTCTTCACCTCGTGTCCCGTAGCCTGGCCGAATCGGATGCCTCAACTTTAGTGACACATCACCAATGTTCGGCAACCCGCCTGACAAGTTCTCCTGCAACTTATTCTCGATTGTAGTTGCTTTGGTGCTGGGTTGAGGAACACGATTGTCGGGTCTCCTAGAGCAGTGCATAGAGTTAGAAGATTAACATAGTTGTACGGAGTGGACGACCCTAACGTGTACACCTGTGGAGGACCTCCACGTCCACCACCAGGACCTCCTCGCTGTCCCCCACCAATCCCACTACCTTGACCTCTCCCTCCATCAGTGTAGCCTCGACCTCCAGATCCCCCGCCTCCTCTGCCTCTATCCCCAACAGCACCGCCTCGGCCTCGAAAGCCACCACGGTCGCCATGGCCTCGCCCAGAACCGCGAGATGCCATGCTGCTAATAAAGGGTTCGAGGTGATGATTGCTAAGTAATAATATGCAATGCTTGTAAATGCAGCCCAGCACTTACTTGGTGGCGTTTCATGGGCAGATGGCGTGATAGAATGAAGGTCTGAAAGTGAGGTGTTTGCTTGAGGAGACTGAGGCTGTAGGTTTCCGCCCACAGCCAAGAATTTAAGTCCAAAGTGACGTGAATATGCCCCACTACCGCGGTCAAACCTCAAACTACACAGGCTTATACATCAATGTGTTAGGGAAAAGACTTTGAGTGTTAAAGGAGGGTGTTTGGATAGTCTGATAAGGGAAGACGCGCTTCATATCTGGTGCAAGGAGGCCATCACAGATGGTTCAGCAGGGTCAAAGGTCTTTGGTGGAGAACGTCGTCTTTTGTCGTTATACATATCATGACTTATAAATATTCGTCCATACCTATGTCCCAAGGTACGAGGCTTGTTTCTTCCTCGCAAATCCCGCTAGCGGGCTTTCATATCAGGTACTAATGCAAGAAATGTATCTCTCTCTCTCCAGCCTTTCGTATGTACTAATCACGATCTCGTTCTTCTCGTTACAAGAACTGTTGTATGTAGTGTCAAATTTTGGTGGACGTTCTGGATAGGACCGTTTTAATGCGATTTAAGAGCGAGGGGCGGTCCGGGCGCACTTTCCCCGATCCACCCCATCTATGTAGGTACATAGTTTAGACCACTGCTTCCATCAAGTTTGCAAATGCCAGCACATTCAACTACCACTACAACTATCAAAACACAATCCAAGATTGTGTTCTGATTATCTAACCGAGCGCCTAACGTTAATGTTTAACCATATGCTTTTCCAAGGTCAGTCCCGTGGTGGAATTACTGGCGGTAGTGGGATTTCTCATGATAGTAAAGCAGCTTCCGTCCTCCATCTAACGATACGCCTACATTCATCTCCTCATCATGGCCGAAGCACTAGCAGTCATCAGTCTAGTCTCTGCCATTGTTCAATTTGTTGATTTTGGAAGTAAGGTTCTGAACCGCTTGAATGAATTCAAGTCAGACACCGACAAGGTGCCAAAAACCTTTCGCAGTATCAAGATTCAGCTACCTTTAATGGTCGACACGTTTGAACGCACGCAAAAGCAGGCTACTGCTGGCCACTTTAATGACACGACCGCGAATGCGCTCAAGCCGGTGGTTGACGGGTGTCTTGAGCAGGTCAAGCGCCTTGAACGTATCCTCGATAAAAATGTACCTGCTGAGAAGGCGTCGAGTTGGCAAAGGCGCCTGCTCGCTATCAAGAGTCTTGCCCGCGACAACGATGTTCTGCAGATTAGTTCCATGCTAGAACACTACATCCACTTGTTGACATTTCACCAAGCGACGAGTAACTCGGAGTTGCTGATACGGGATATGCCTCAGCTCTCTACTAGTAGTCTGGTAAATCTACTACGAAAACCGGTCTTCATGGTGCCATTCCATCGCGACGATATGTTCGTTGGTCGTGCAGAAATTTTGAACGAAATCAAGCTGAAGTTAAACAAGCAGCAACGCCGTGCTGTGCTTGCTGGAATTGGAGGTGTTGGGTAAGATCATACTTACGTTGGATGATCTGACTTAACTGACTCCTAAAAGTAAGTCGCAGATTGCCATCGAATACTGTTACCGCTACAAAGACGAGCAACCTGAAGGCCAAGTTTTCTGGGTCCATGCCAGTAATACTACTCGATTCGATCAGGCGTATAAAGACATCGCGAGGAAGCTGACATTACCTGGAATCGATGATCCGGATATCAACAACCTTGAAACTGTTACGGAGTGGCTTAGTGAAGATGGCAACGGCCCGTGGCTTATGGTGTTAGATAACGCGGATGACAAGGAGGTCCTCTTTGGTGCTAATGCCCAAGCGCCGTCGCGACAAAGCAGAGGGCAAGAATTAGCAGCGCTAATCGATTATATTCCACGAAGCTCAATTGGCTCCACACTCGTCACGACCAGAGACAGACGGGTTGGAGAGAGATTGATGAACCGAGAGAAGCCGGTTGCCGTTGTGTCATTTGAAGTTGCAGATGCAAAGCAACTTCTGCGAAACAAATTGCCGAAGAATGATGAATGGGACGAGGCAGCGTCGATGGAACTTTTAGAGAGCCTGAATTTTCTACCTTTAGCAATTACACAGGCCGCTGCATTCATCAGTGAGGAAGAAGTCTCTCTTGCACATTACTTAGACTTGCTACGACCTTGCGACGTGGATGCAAAGGACCTGTTAGAACAAGCCTACTACGATCCTGGAAGAGACTCGAAGATACAGAACTCAATCTTCCTGACATGGCAGATATCTTTTGACCAGATAACAGAGCAGAAGCCACGAGCAGCCGAGATACTGTCTCTTATGGCCGTCTTGGATGGGCAGGCCATTTCAGATATGCTTCTCCGGCGGAAAGATGAGCGTAAAGTTAACTTTGACACTGCGATCGGAACGCTCAAAGCTTTCTCTCTGGTTACCGAAGAAAAGAATGAAGCAATCTTCAACATACATCGACTGGTGCAGCTTTCAACACAAAAGTGGCTTGAGCTTCAACATGTTCTGGTGGAATGGCAAGAGAAAGCGCTGAATGCTGTGTTCGCCAATTGCCCTCTCAATGGAGAATTTGAGAATTGGGCCACATGGGAGACTATCAGTCCACATGTCCAGGTCGTGCTGAAGTATATTTTCAGCACGGAACCTTGTCAATTGAAACGTGCAAGTATTCTCCGCAAGGCTTCAAGCTATGATAGGGGACAAGGGCAATATGGAGCTGCATATGAGAAGGGGATTGAAGCGCAGACGATGTGTCAGAAGTTGCTGGGGAAGGAGCATCCGGACACGTTGATCAGCATGGATAACCTGGCGTTGGTGCTGGACAGCCAGGGCAAGTACGTGAAGGCCAAAGAGATGCACCGACAAGTGTTGAAGTTGAGAAAGAAGGTGCTAGGGAAAAAGCATCCAGACACGTTGACGAGTATGAGTAACCTGGCGTTGGTGCTGAACAGCCAGGGCAAGTACGTGAAGGCCGAAGAGATGAACCGACAAGTGTTGAATTTAAAGGAGAAGGTGCTGGGGAAAGAGCATCCAGACACGTTGGCGAGTATGAATAACCTGGCGTCGGTGCTGTACAGCCAGGGCAAGTACGTGAAGGCCGAAGAGATGAACCGACAAGTGTTGAAGTTGAGTGAGAAGATGCTAGGTAAAGAGCATCCGAACACGTTGACGAGCATGAACAACTTAGCCTCGATGTTGAACGAACAGGGCAAGTGCGCGGAGGAGATGCACTGACGAGCATAAATAACCTGGGATTTATGACGATGAAGCCGATGGCTAGCAATCTGAACAAAGTCCTACCTATGAACCGTCCAATCCAAGTAATCGTTCTAAGCGTTGCGATCACTGGCTAAGTCTGCCCTTGGTATTTGTGTCAACGTGTGTTGAACTTATGATGCTTTTATCAGTCTTCGCTATCTGCGAAGCTTCAGAGATGGAACGGAAACGGGCATCTGGTTGCTCGGCTTGCACTTCAGTAAAGCTGAAAGGACGTACGTTGGACTAGAAATGAAGGTGTTAGATAATTAGTCAAGTGGTGCTTGAAGTTCAATGCCCATATTTTGATGCCTTCTTTCCCTTTCAGGTTTGCATCAACGAGAGCGTGATGAGTCGGCCTGCATTCACCCACGACGGTTTTCATTGTATGAGGTATCGCTTGCGGGGCCTGCCGCGCCCTTGCTTCGCGTCCTTTTCCTCGATGATCTCTCCATCCCACCTCTGCTGCTCGTAGACGACAGCCATTCGAGATATCGGGCCCCGATTTGGTCGTCCGCCTACGAACTTCGTGATCCCATCATCACTTGTACTTCCCTCAGGACCGATCAAGTGGGAAGAACTTACAGGAGAGTTTGAGAAGTGATGAGGTTTGAAAGGCGTATAGCTGCCGATGTCCGACTCATCATTCATCTCCGTTTTCTCATCTGGAGGAGACGGCGATGAAGAGCGGCGGCATTTGATACGTTTTGCGCGAGCCTTTCCCCCAGCGGTGGGCAGAGACCGCTTCTCCATGGCACGTAGTAAAGGCGTCTTCTTCTTGTCGCAACCGTCGTTAGGTTCTTTCATACCTTCTTCTTCTTCTTCCTCGTTATCAAAATTCGTCTCTTCATCATTTTCATCGACGTTTTTTCCCCTTAACGGCTGAGGAACCAGACTGGGAATCCTTACAACCTCCGTCGTTGTACTCGCACATTTGTTTATCCTGTATTAACGAGAGACCGTCGCGGCACGGAGGAATATCTGGAATAGACTGCACGTTCTTCTTCTGAAAGGTGGCACGTCTGAATCGGCACCATCTCTGTTAGTATTGGGATCATCGAAGTAGGGGGTTCTAGGCCGTACCCAGCTTCTGAGCTCGCCACGGAAGTTTGTTGAGTGTCGGGCGAATCTAGGCTCTCACCCTGGCTCTCATACTGTTCCTCGGCAGTCGAGCGGTCGCTGGTGTAGAGGCTATTGCTCCCACCAGCCTGTCGCTGAGCGCATTCGATATCGCTCCTCTCCGAGTGGTCGTCTTCCAACACTGTTGGCTCAGCTAAGGCCGTCAACGTCGTTTTCAGCAACACGCGAAGATGATATACCCATCCCTGTTTTCACCACGTCTCGATTCAGGACTGGTGACCCATCGCAGTCGTTCCTGACTGCATCCAAGTTTTCAGCTGTGCGTTCATCGCTCAAGTCAGCTCGTTTCGACTCTTGCATCGCTCCGACATTGAATAGCAACTCCTCGAGGGTTGGAAAATCATCGATTTCTTCGCGACAGCTGAGAACGTGGTCGCAGAAGGTACAGGGCTTGTTCGAGTGATCCAGATTCTCATTAGTTACCGTTCACACAAAAGGATATTGAAATATACCTCCAGCGTCTGGTTCGATGTCCTGAAGATCTAGTACCAACTCGCGGAAGGGACTGAGACACTCCCTCGGCGACAGAGTAGTCATGTCGATACCAATGGCACGAACACAGAGGTTATCGGTAGCAGGAACTCTCAATAACTGATCTTGGTCTGGACCACCAAATCATGCATACTGTATGTAGGAAGCCACGTGATAGGGTATATGCATCATGATGTAGGTGATTAACACAATACGTTGATGGCCTTCAAATGAATCGTAAGCAAGGGAAAGGCATGACCTTATAACGCCTTGCTGTTATCGAGTTATAGTAGGCCTGACCTGGCATAGTCATCGGATGAATTGAAACCTTGGTGATTGCGCAGCATTTGAAGCAAAGACTCTATGCAGTTAATGCCGTGTAAGCGTTTCCACAGCCTCACATCAGGCGATAAACACCAGCTTGTCGTTAAGTCTGCGCCTCAAATGAACAGAAACAATGATGTCTACTTTCATTGCTGTTTTACTCGTATGTTGTGTGGGAACCGCGATCGCTTGTATTATTATCATTCAACCTTCGATTCTCCAGTACGATGCCTGCGGAAGTGCGGATATCTATGTTCCACCCTCATAACAGTCCACGTTCCACTGCTTGTCTTGGCTTTTCTAAAACATACGTTGTGTACACTGTCAAACGTCTTTCACCTTCAAAGCGTAGAGAGACCGAACGATATTGGCTGGATCACGCGGCCCGACGGATCAATGTCATCACTCCGCTATATTCCACGACATCGGATGGGTCGCTTCCATCATTCCATGCCACTGTTTGAGTCTCAAAGGCGCTGTTTCATCGGGTGTATCTGTCACTGTGTCGCGCGCTCTCGTCATTATCAATATTCAGAGTCTCAGTCGCCGATGGTTCGAGCCACTTATGATGTTCTATGTGGGAGCCTTAAAACATTTGCATTCCCAGGAGCATTGCGGTCGTCTGTTTCTGCAAGTCTCTTTTCCCGAATTGTCGCATGAAAAATTTGGGATATTGTTCGCAGCTATGATATCTCTTTTCTTAATCCTGTTCCTTAACATTTGGACTAGTCCAGGCGCAGCTGTCGCAATTCACTTGCCTCGTCAGGGTATGTGTTATGTCTCGTTCATCAGACTGTTCAATACTGAAGACCTTTTCAATCTAGGTGGCCCAAATACTGTCTATAGCGGAAGATACAGAATCTACAACTGCGGTGACCAGGCCTCCGAAGTCATCAACACTCTCCAGACCCTCTGGCAAGTCCTCTTGCCAGCCCTTGCAGACGCAAATTCCAGGACATCTAGCGACGCGTATAATGCCTTCTTCAAACAAGTGTATGACGCGCCCACTGTCGCTGCGGTAATTTCCAACATCACAACCGGAGCGGCTGTCATTGGTGCACATTCCAGCAGAAATTTACTTGCAAGCCCCATTATTGCTTGCGCCAATGATCCCTCTAAAGATCCGAACAAAAACGGTCTCTTACCTTCAAAAAGTTCGCGTGTACGCGCGCTCGCTCTAGGTTACAACAACTGTGCTACAGGCCAATCAGCATGTCGACTCATCGGCACCCCGATGATCTTTCTCTGTGAAGATTTTTTTGCCAAGGTGTTTATGCCTTCACCCGGCCAGTGTATGTCACAAGGACACGGTGCAACAAATAGGTACACAGAACTTGGAGGCACATTCACTGACACCCAGGTACGTTGTAGATCTTACGTTTCATGAATTGATGTCACAGCATCGTTATGGCTAATTTGCCAAACTGGCTTGATCCCAACAGGTCGCGATCTTGTTACACGAAATCGTACACTATTATGCAGATTCCGTTTTTCCCACCCCAGAAATCACACTACACCGTCAGGAACACTACCTAGTGAATGACTGCCTGCTTCTGGATACCACAACAGCGCTCACGAATCCGAGTAGTTACGTCTATTATGTTTTCAGTAAGTCTTCTTGCCATCTTGTCGGTCCTGTTTTGGGATACTTTCTTTCTGTATCCTTCATGAAACGCCAGATTCGCCAGATCATACGCTCTTCTCTTATCACTTTCATTACCTCGCCGAAGGTATCTAATGCTGTCTAGGCATCTATCAAAAATGCTTGAACTTTCCCCGGCTAGTATTTCACAACAGGGTGGGCCTCCTCGAAACGAATACAACGATTCTATCGGATGGACCGACGCCGATTCTACCCATCTCTAATGTGACGAACATCACCTTTGGTTCGGATTCAATGACGGGGAATGAATCAATCACAAACGCGACGTCCCTCTTGCAATTCACTGATGACATATATTATACCGAGACCCCTGATGAGGCATCTCAACCAGAGCTATCATTCACGTCTTGACAGGGGCACGGGTTCACAAGCGGCGGGAATATAGGGCATAAGCAGGAGCATGGCTCTCTGCATGTTTCAAGCTGCATTTGGACAGCTCGAATCGCGTATCGAGACTGATTCAATCAAACAGAGCTGATTTGCCAGCAAGAATCGAACTAGGAGTTTTGCAAAGCATGCACCCCCTACTTGGCAGATGCGAGTGTCAAGCAACACTCACTATACGCGCAGAAGGGCAAAATTACCTCTCCCTCTGGACATGCTTTGTACTATCGAGGCGGACGACATCACCAGCTTAATCTTTCCAGAATTTGGGGATAGGTCTGGGAGATGAGAAGTGAATGGGATTGTTTAGCCATTTGATAAGCTTAAATCTGGCGGCTTTTGGGGCCAACGTCTATTCTATCTCATGCACTGCGAACAAATCTGATGCTGTGCCTGTACTATCATTTATGCCGCTGTGAAACCTGTTGATCGGATGCGGTCAATAGAAACAAGTTGCTACTAAATGTCTAGCACTGGTCCCTCGGTCCATGTGTCTCAACGCTAAATTGCCTGAGGATTCCATAAGAAGCCTTATGCCCATGTCCCTTCGTTATCGTCTTCCCCCCTATCTCGGCTCTTTCTGCTGAACTTGATCCGCTTGAGCGACGGCCTTCCTTTCTTTCTCTTGCTTGAATTATATTACTCTCCAGATCCGCTTTTCCTCCGGGCGGCCGACCCTACATCGCTTAGCGTTAATGACTTCGACAGCATCCGCTTTGGCTCTCCCAGTCTCCCTGTGGATACCGCTCGCTTGTCCCAACATCCCAAGTCCAACTGAAATCCGTACGTGGAGATGGCGTACAGGACGGAAAATTCCCAGAACAGTGCGAATGTTCGAGAACCACGTCACCCTCACTTTCGGCATTGCCT
>JAABUH010002109.1_pt1 | contig 19787 bp, 29 predicted proteins | sample 5559121 | NCBI WGS metagenome assembly JAABUH01 (sample SAMN10711871, study PRJNA513364) | rock metagenome | isolation source: Antarctica rocks | place: Antarctica: Victoria Land, Battleship Promontory nord | collected 2015-12-28
TGACCTGAAGATATGATGCAGCATATCCGCCGTACTCAACAACAACTGATTCGCCGGATATCTCTCCCGCGGATAATCCACCAAACTGGTTCGAGCGCCAAAGTCCCCTCCTGTACGCCGCGCGGATTCCCAGACGTTGGCGAGACACCGGATATCTGCTAGACCCATGTTGAGGCCCTGTCCGGCTAGGGGATGGATCGTATGTGCCGCATCTCCGACGAGGACGGTGCGGTTGCCAACGTAGGTGTCGGCATGTGTGAGGCGGAGAGGGAAGGAGGCGACGGATCGGGGAGGGATCGAGGTGACTGTTGGGGGAAGGATCGGTTGTTCGGAAGTGTAAGGAGTGTCGGGGGTATGGACTGCGAGGAAGGTGATAATGTCTTGTGAGGAGATCGGTCTTGCCAGTATTTGGTCATTGAGAGCAGTCAGGACGTCCTCTTGGACCGTGAAGCCGGTATTGACCATCGCTGTCAATGCTTCCGGGTCGAGCTCCTTGTACGCCGTAGCGAGGTCAGGCCGGGTGGACCATACCATTGTCGACGCTGTTGGGCTGAGGGGGAGAAATGCTAGAGGTCCGGTGGGGAGGAACCGCTGGAACGCTGTGTTGTTGGGGTATAGGGATGGATGATCGTGGTGAAGAGTCGCGACGACCGCGTGGGTGAAGTAGGCATGACCATAGACCTCGATATTCGAGAACCGTCGGACCGGTGAATTGGGGCCGTCTGCTCCGACCTGCACAACATCAGCGAGGCCAACCACAAGAAGAAACGACCCACGACGACAGCTCCTCGAACCCACTTGTCTTCACCTATCCGAAGTCCGACCCACTGCTGTCCATCGCCCAGCTGCATTTCCCCAACTTTTGAGCCCTCACGGATCTCGACGATTCTTTTGTCAGCCGACTCGATGCGACGCAGAAGAGCGCGCTGGAGGTTGATATTCTCGGTCATCTGAGCCATAGGATGACCGAGGGGTGGGAAGTGGAGTGTCGGCGTGGATGATGGGGTCGGATTGGCCCAGACCTGATCAAATAATCAGATGACATGGACAGCTGGGGAAGAAAGGCGTACGATCATTTCGTTGACCGGACAGGATCGGGATTGCTCAACATGGTCCCAAACCCCGATGCCTGCGACTTCGTCAGCTCGCCTATTGAGCAGAAGAGAGACGTACCCTCTAGCCAGGCGACATTCTCCGCTGTCAAACTGCTGACTCGATTATCCCAATCTGCATCCCCAGTCCAGCTCCGGGGTCGATCGAGATTACCGCCTTCGAGCAGCAAAATCCGAGAGGTGCTTCGGATGGTCGGCTTCGCGACTGCTGCTATCAGCCGACGCACAACGATACGGAAACCTAAGGGAGACGTACGTAGAGCGCAAGTCAGGGCGAGCCCGGCATTACCTCCGCCGATGATGATGATGTCGAAGGTGTCTTGAGGCGGAATGTCCGGGATGGATGATGAGGTAGAAGCTGATGATGATGGTTTCGGAGAGGTATGCGTTGCGAATGTCCGCGAAGATATGGCGGGCCTAAAGCTAGAGAGGTAGGGGCGATGGGCGATGAACGCTCGAGGAGTACTGGCTGCCCGGATCTTGCGGAGGATGAGAGGTCGATTGGATGTTAAGCAAGATCTCGACGGTCCTGCAGCGCTGCTGGCTGTCGCTAAGACATTGCGAATCGTGACCGTCGACTTCATGATCAGTCCAGATCGAACAGCTGTGAGAAAGGGAAGTCTGGTAATGTCAGATCCTCTGATCATCTTCTGAGCTCTAGGCTTTTGACAAGCAAAATACATTCGAACATGTTTAATTTACTGAAATACGCTCTAGTTTCCCTAGCTGCCTCGGGATTCTAGCTCTATTGTGCGAGAACTTCAAAATCGATCGAACGACTTCGAACATTGCACCAAGTGCAAGAGTAAAATACAAGGAATGAGATTCATGCATCAAAACCCCACTTTTCTTTTCGCAACTGTTCGGGCGCCGAAAGCCAGAAACGGAATCAATTCCGAAGAACGCGAAACGGGATCAAACGGGATCAAACTTGCCTTTTGGGCTGAATTCTGAACGTCTCCGAACAGCCTGCCATGAAATTATATTACAGCTAGTTCTGGGAAAATTAGAGCACAACTGGAAGTCCCCGACACCAAGGATTACCAATCGTAACATCAGCATGACATCATATTTGGGATGAAATCCATGACAATGTCTGCCTTTGTGAGTTGGGTGGCAAATATTGAAGCAAACATTCCATATCCTGTTTTGGGGTTATCGTACCAAACAGACGAGTGGGCCAAAAAGGTACTCTTCAAAGAGGGTTCAGTAAGTAAATTAAATTAAAGGCCTACACGCCCCCCCTCCTTTATCGCGGGGCCCACAAGTCTTCCCAAAGCGGCTGGTTCCCATTATTACGACGGTCCTCTTACGGGCTTCAATCTTTCTCTTTCCCTCTCATCTCACTACCATTCATCATGCTTCTCGCGCATGCTTTCCTCGCGATCCCACTTTTCGCCTCTGCCATCCCGGCGTCCAGACTTGAAGGCTTCACCTTGCAAGATGCGGACCTTGTAGGGGCGGTTCCTGGGGAGACGGAGACGCTCGGCTGGACGATGGATCTCGATGAGTTGAGATTAGTCCAATTCGCAGAGGACGAGCCGGCTGTGTATGTTCAACAGCGAGTAGGCTGGGATGAAGCTGATTGCGACGTAGCTGGATCACGGAAGGCCATAAGATTCAAGCTGGAGCAGATGGGAAGAAGTTCATGGATATGTGAGTGGCCACTCGGTGGCTCATCACTCGCTGAGACTGGCGATACAGTACGGACACCCCGACTCTCGGCATGTCCACATTCATGCTCCCCTCCGTGGCGGACGTCAAATACTTTATGTTTGGCCTTTCCATCAATGTTCAGCAAGCTTATTGGGTCAACCCTTCTAGCCTATCCCTCGCTGGGGAACTACACCAAACCCATCCAGTCGGTCATCAAGGGGCTCAACCTCGACAATATGAAGCAGTTCCTCTCGAAATTCAGCAGGTGAGCCACAGAATTTCTTTTGTCGATTCCGCCGTTTACGCTCCCAATCAGCTTCCGAACACGATACTACCGATCGGACACCGGGAAGCAGTCCCAGCAATGGCTCAAGGCGCAACTGGACTCTGTGAGCCACGTTCATTTGATCATCCCTGCAGCTTGTATTGACTAGGATGGATCAGATCGCCAAGCATACTCCCAACATGGACGTCAAGGAGTTTCCTCATCCTTGGGGCCAGAACTCGATCATCGTTCACTTCGCCCCGTCCTCGGCTGACATGGCACATGCACCCATCACCATCATTGGGGCGCACCAGGACTCAGCGAATCAGTGGCCCTTCCTTCCCTCCCCGTGAGACACCTCCTGTCTCACTTTAGCTATTCGAGCTAATATACTGACAGTGGCGCCGATGATGACGGATCCGGCACGACATCCTCGGTCGAAGCCCTTCGAGCCCTTGCCGCATCCAACTACACTCCCTCCACCCCTGTCGAGTTCATGTACTTCTCGGCAGAGGAGGGCGGACTCCTGGGCAGTCAGGCGATCGCGAAGAGCTATGAGGACAAGGGCGTGAAGGTGTTCGCGATGCTGCAGATGGATATGACCGCATGGGTCAAGGCTGGGACTACGGAGAGCGTCGGGATCATTCAGGATTACGTGGACCCGGGACTCACCGAGTTCCTAGGTGATCTGGTCGACCAGTACTGTGAGTGCCTCTGCTCCGATTGGATTCCTCTGACAAGGTCATAGTGGCGATCCCGGCGCTGAAGACACAGTGCGGGTACGCGTGCTCTGACCATTCCAGCTTCAGCAAGGCGGGGTATCAGTCGTGCTTTGCGTGGGTAATCTTACTCCTGATATTGACTTTGATTGACGAGTCATAGTATCGAGAGCAGCTTCGCGGACTCGAATCATAATATCCACACCAGTCAGGACACGATGGACCACCCAGAGTTCTCGTTCAACCACATGCGGGAGTAAGTAGCCAGGACGGGTCTGCGAGCTCGGCGCTGATGGGCACCAGGTTCTCGAAACTGGCCATCGCTTTCGCCATCGAGCTTGGGGGTTTTGAGAAGGCATGAGAGGGACCAGATTTGAGTCAAGTAGCATGCAATCGTTGGGCGCAGATCTGAGTGGGGATGTCAAACGGTTGCAGTTCGGTATCTAGAAGCATCCTCGATGATATCCTGATACAACATACATGCGTTCCACTGCTGTCTATGTCTTGAACACAATGATGAGGATGAGCAATACGAATATCAGGGCAACAATCGTGATTGTACTCCCTAAAGCTTCATCAGCATCTACACACCGTGTAGTCGAAGCTTGACCCACCGTATTTCTTAGCATCCGAAGCGACCTTATCCAATCTTCTTTTCGCCGTGCTCAACCTCGCGGTCGTCCGATCCATCGCCTGATCCGTATCCTCAAGCAAATCGTGGTGCAGATCAAGCTCGGAGCCGATCTGGATGGAGAGGTGATTCTGTCGGCCGATGGAGTTGGAGAGGAGGTTCAGGCGTTCGTCTTGGTCTACGGACGAGCGCGGCGAGTCCGCGATTCCAGCGAGCGGACGTGGGGAATACAGCAAGAAATAGCAGGGGGTCCAGATGAGGAAGAGCAGGGAGACAGATGGAAAGGGACCAGTCATGGTCAGTATGATCCTGAGTCAGGTGGAGCCGTCCTCACCATCCATCATCAACTGCTGCTCCGACAACATCTCGTGTGGGGACCTATCCTCTCCCTCCGTATCTCCATTTCCAAGCCCAAATCCATTCGGTCGATGACCATCGTCATCGGGGTTATCTCGGAATGGTCTCTCCACCCCGGGTGTTGCCGGCTCGATGCTGAATTGGGGTAATCGCGGGGTCGTCTCCTCCTCTATCTTCGGGGTCGCAGGTAACGGTACCGGCGACGGCGGTCTATCCCCATCACATCAGCAACTTCCCCCACATGACTTGACGAGATCATACGACTCACCGCTTAACCTCCCGTCTCAACCCCTTAGCCTTCTCCCTCCCCACCTCATCCTCCCCAAACATCTCCAATAACCTATCATACCTCCCCTCCGTCTCGCCCACCTGTCTCCGCATCTCCCCCTCAACCCCTTTCGCCTTCCCCTTGCCCCTCTTCTTCCCGCCCACCACAAGACCACTCGCCTCGAGCTCGAGCTGGTCGGAGATCTTGGCGAGGTCGGTGCGGATGGCGGTTAGGTTCCGGACGATCTGGGTTTGGGAAGATGCGGAGGGGGTTAGGTGAAGAGAGAGGACACGGGAGCGCTCGAGGAGGAGCGTGGAGGTCGTGGCTAGGCGGTGGGAGATGGTTCCGAGCGAGGCGGGGTTGGACATGGGTGAAGTCGCGGTGGTGATGGATTGAATTGGACACCTTAACGAACAGCCATCGATGGAGCGGGGTCAAAGGATCCGTAGTCGTCGCGGGATCAAGTATATCAGATGCGCCGTTTCAGCCCGATGTCCCCTTGCTTCAGTCGTTCATTGTCTGCTCTTGTGAAGCCCGCTGATCATTTCGTGCTCTTTCGTGCTCCCCGAGCACTTTCCGCCACGAGCATGGCACCTAAATCGGGCGAACCAAAACAATTGATACATGCACATTGTACCAAACGATGAGGTCAACAATGTAGAACCCCTCGCACCACCTCCTCACGCAAAGACAGGTCCGGACAGCTTGACCTTCTCGTCAATATCGTTTTCGTATTTTGCAAACGCTTTTTGGAACATGCCTCCGAGCTTGTTGATCTCGGCGTCAAACGCATCCTTGCGAGGCCAGACCTTCGCCGGGTGTAGGATCTCGGATGGAACGCCAGCGACGGCTTTCGGGATGGATAGGTTGAAGATGGGGAAGGTCTCAAACTCTCCTTTCGCCAATGATCCATCGTGGATGGCGTCGACGATGGCGCGGGTGAATTTGAGCGGGCAACGCTTGCCGGTCCCGAATTTGCCTCCCGTCCAGCCGGTGTTGATGAGCCAGCAATTGGCCTTTGTCTTCTCCATTCGCTCGGCCAGCATCTTGGCGTAACGTCCGGGATGAAGCACGATGAATGGTTGACCGTAGCAGGTGGAGAAGGTGGGTGAGGGCTCGACGATACCGTCCTCAGTGCCTGGGGTTTTGGAGGTATAACCGGCAACGAAATGGTACTGCGCTTGTTCGGGTGTGAGGCGGGAGACGGGGGGAAGGACACCGAACGCGTCGCAGCAAAGCATGATTATGTTAGACGGTTGTCGATTGGCGATACAAGGGATTTTGGCATTCGGGATGAACTCGATCGGGTAGGCGCAGCGCGTGTTTTCGGTGATAGACACATCGTCGTAATCAGGCTTCCGGTCGGCAGGGTTGTACACCACATTCTCGAGGATCGAGCCAAATCTGATAGCACCAAAGATCTCGGGTTCCTACGTGTACGTCAGCGCAAAGCTCACGGCGCCATGAACCGGACTCACCTTGTCAGCGGAGAGGTTGATGCACTTGGCGTAGCATCCTCCTTCGATGTTGAACACCCCGGTATCACTCCACACATGCTCGTCGTCCCCAATCAACAACCGGTTCGCATCTGCCGACAGAGTCGTCTTGCCCGTCCCGCTCAACCCGAAGAACAGGGTGACATCCCCATTATCGCCCTTAGCCTGATTTGCCGATGAGTGAAGGGAGAGTTGACCGAATTTGACGGGCTGGAGATAGTGCATCACGCTGAAGATACCCTTCTTCATCTCTCCGGCGTACTCGGTACCGAGAATGACCATCTCCATGCGCTTGAAGTTGATCTCGACAGAAGTGGTGGAGGTCATACCGGTCGTGAAGCGGTTGGCGGGGAATTGGCCGGCATTGTAGATGATGAAGTCGGGTTCGCCAAAGTTGGCAAGTTCTTCGGGAGTAGGGCGGATGAGCATGTTGTTCTGGTCGTGTATCAGCAGATTCTCGCCAAGAATTGGGATTGACTCACCATGAACAAGGCGTGATAGGCTCGACTGGCGATGACTCGGACCTTGATCCGATACTTTGGGTCCCAGCCAGCGAACCCGTCGAAGATGTAGACATTCTCCCTCGTGTTGAGGTAATCAATAGCCCGTTCACGGTTGATCTCGAAGGTGTGCTCGCTTCGCCCGTCAGCATCTTCGTGAACCCATGCTCAAGTGGACTCACTCCATCTTGATGTTGACCGGGCCCCACCAAACATGATCCCTACTCGTCTCCTCATACACGATCCGCTTGTCCTTGGGACTACGACCGGTCTTTTTCCCCGAGAAGTTGATGAGTGCGCCGGAGGAGGAGATGACAGCGCCCTCATTCAAGATGGCCTCTTCATACAAAGAAGCGATAGGTGCGTTCCGCTGTCGGCCAAGGAGGAGGGCGAGGAGTGCGAGATTGACAAGGGAGAAAGGGAAGGCGGAAGGATGAAAGGGAAGAGGAGCGGGAGAGCATGTGTCAGTCTCCGTATCTGTACCTCTTGACAAGCAGGTGCACTCACCTTGATGTGGATCCGGTCAAGGTCGAACCCAGCTTGAGAGAAATACTTCATCTCCTTCCCGAGGAACTGGTTCGCCTCGAACTCGTCATGGTGATGTTGTCGTTGAGGCATTGTGGTCGAAATGGTCAAGTTGTTGAAGTCTGGCAAGGATTGTGCTATCAGGCAGGATGCTGGGAGGTCGATGTCAGCTGGAGAGCGGAAGGAGAGCAAAGGTAGGACTGGGAGAGCTGATGAGGCGGGACAGGATCCGTCTAAACCGCGTCCCGGTCCGGCGTTATGACCGGCTCACGCGATCACAATGATCACCGACTCACTGATTTGCCGATCTGTGGGTTCAAGAGGAGAAGAGTGGACGATACAGTATCACAACGCCCTTGGTCCGCAACGACCCGATTCCGGAGGTCTTCCGGAGCGCTCAACTTTTCTACCGGTCGGAAGTAATCGGGAATTGTCGGTCACGTCCGTCTAGCACCGAAAAGGCCGGAAAGAGTGCCGTCGGGATCCTGGTCTCGTCTCTTATGGCAGTAGCGTACGAGAAGACTGCATGTTCAGACTTGCATACGCTAGGCATGATACATACCAGGCGGGGGGACTTACATCACTCACCTATACTTTCGCTTTCTTCGCGTCCTGGCGAGCCGGCATTAGCGAAAGATCCTCCTGCGCTGCTGCTGAATGCTTTCAGGGTCGTGCAGGAAGGAAGTGAAGAAAGTGACGTTTGTGGACGAGTTTTGAAACGACGCACCACTTCTCTTGAAGTCCCGTTCGTTGCCGGCGAACCTGTCCCGAACTTTTCTGCCCGCTTCCGCTTCTTCTCCTCCTCAGCAGCTATACGCTCTGCCATCTCTCTGTTCGCATGCCAATGTCAGCTTCGAACATCCAAGTCGAATGCCTGAACTCACGGTGTGATCTCCTCCGTCTTTTTCGCAGGAGCCGCAGCTATCGTGTTGGGGCTGACACCCTTGGGTACAGGCTCTTTCTTCTCCGGCAGCCCGAATTTAGCCGCTCGATTCGCCAGAACATCCACGCTAATACCGAGAGGTGCAGGATCAAAAGCGGCGGCCTTGGTCTTCTGTTGTGTGCTGGGCTCGGTGAGAGTGGCAGCAGCTTTTGTTGGCGTAGGTGCAGTACGTTTTGATGGCGCGTTGGGGTCGAAGGGGATACCGAAGCGCTCAGCGCGAGCTTTCAGGGACTTTTGATCGGGAGTGAGAGTGGATGTTTCCGAAGACGGAGCAGCGGGAGTGGCGGAAGGCTGAAGCAGACAGCATTAATGATATCTATCTGCTACCAGACGCGACTTACCCCTGTCGAAGATGATGCGACAGGTGCGGTTGCTTGCTCTGTGTTCTCGTCGTCTAGCTCGGGATCCTCCTGAGGACAGACCATCAGGACCTGGAACCGCCCATTTGATCGTTGACTGACCGAATCATCGCCATCTCCATCCTCGGCCTGGATGTTGTTCTCTAGCAATCGCTTGACGAGATCGTCCTTCTTCCCGGTCTGAACAAGGTGGTTCCTCGCGAGCAGCTCCTTGAGCTCCGTCACTTTCAGTTTGTGTCTTTGGAGCAGCATCAGTCCTACACGGAGGGAATATGCGACAACGATGCTCACAGTGTGGCCTCCATGTTGCGGTCGGATTCGCGGTCTGAATGATACACGTCGAATATGTGCTACATACGAGGACGGGTGAAGTGAGGGGATTTTTTTGCACGCCTAAGCAATCAGGGAAAACAAATCGGTAAGGCCCGCGCATGCGAGTTGCCATTTTGAGCCCGATTCGGAGGCGGTCGAAAGGATCTCAATGTACTATCACTACTGCAATCATACGTGTACTGCCTCCACTTCGTTCGTCCACCTGGCCCCACTGGTGGTGAAGCGTGAGTAAACCGCTCTGATTCCCTACATTCACACCATGATGAATGATGGCGTCCCCTTGCCCGATGCCAGTCGCGATGCTGACATGCCCTCATCTAGTTTCAGGGTCATTTTCTCGGGACTCGGGATATCAAAACCAAGCGCAAGATGGAAGAAAACTTGGAAGCCTCTCTGAGCAGTATGATCGGTCTGTTCCCTCCGAGAACCTGTTGTCTTCCTGGACTGACACTCTCAGACCCAGTCCTGCAATCACCCGATCGCGAAGTTCCCCCTAAGACCCCTTCTCCCGGCTTCGACACCCCATCGGCACAACCCAAGAAAGTCCGAGGCATCATTCCTGGGTCCGCAGCGGACTTTCGTCGTCGAGAGGCGAATCGTCTTGCTGCAGAGCGTTCACGAAGTCGGCAGCATGAGAAGGTTGTCGGACTCGAAGTGTCGGCGCAAACCCTTGGCGAGGAGAATGTGCGGCTGAAGGAGCAGATCGCAAAGCTAGAGACGGATGGTGATATCACTGGCGAGGAGCATGGTCAACACGAGGCCGTACCTGCTGCCCCGGTCGCCGAGGACAGTCAACAAGACGCGCAACAGGCACAAGATTCTCATTCACGGACCATCCTGGCCGCGCTTATGTCTGGCGTGACGGAGGCCTTCCCTGGAGAGACTGGTGACGTCGAGACGGATGAGGCGAGCTGGATGCAGGGTGTCGAGAATCTATTCAAGGAGGCGGAATCAAGTGGACGGCTGGGCGAGCTTGCCGCTGCCGCTGCGGGTCGGGGTGATGGATCGGCCGCAGCGCAGGAAAGCAGTTCGAAGGAGACAACAGCACAGAAGCGAACTGATTCTCAGATCGGGGTGGCCGAACCTGCAGTCCTTCCTCGTATCGGCTACAACAGCACCATGGCTGCAGCTGCTACGGCATCGGCTGTGGCGGTGGCAATCAACGCCGAGATGGAAAAGCAGCTGCGCGATGATCTCGCTAGGACGAAAGCGGCGGTCGCTCGTATTGAGCGCGAGATGGCGAGACTTCGTGGCGAGCCAGCGAGCGAAGAAGTGGACGACGATACGGAGACGCCTTCCACTCTTCCCGGCAATATCCTCTCGACGGACGCTGACGTCCTCCGCGAACAGTCAGCGGAGATGGAGAGGTCGATCGGGCTGCTCGAGGCGGAATTACCCATCCGTCGCGAAATGGTGATGCATATCAGGGATGCGAAAGTCGAGGACGAGACGAAGCTCGCGGGTGAAGTGAGCGATCTACACGGTGAAAGCGGAGGAGAGACAGAGAAGGTGAAGATCGATGCTATCCTCAAGTCGATGGGAGGCTTTGTAGGGAGCATGCTTGGCGGGCCGCCCGGAGGCCTGCCTGGAGAAGTAAGTCCCACTAATCGAATTGATCATCGCTCATGACAAAGCAGATTTCAGCTGGTCATCTCAATCACAGCGCATATTCCTCCCCTGCCATCGCTCGCCGGCGCCGTGGCCGACCGCCGAAATCGCACGCCCTCGCCAAGTATACCAACGAGATGGCCTACATTTCTCCTTCACCATCTCCGGCTCACAATATGAGCGGATTACCGGGCAGCGGGGAACCCAAGACACCCACACCTCGTGGCAGACCTCGCGGTGCTCGAGGTAGAAGCCGACTCGGCCATTCATCTCATATTCCCGCCTCCGGATCTCAAGAAATACCCACGACTGATGATGCCGCCGCCAACACCGCCGAGCAATACATTCTTTCCCATTTGGCTCAGCATAATGCCGAAGGCGGTTCTCCGCGCGCGGACATCAGCTCATTTGCCGACCTACTCCCCTCGACATCGCTGGATTCTCACGTCGATCCGTCTCTCGCAGAGCCGGGCCAATCTGCCGAGGACGCTTCGACGCAGATAAATACGCCCTCGGTCCTCTCGCGGCTCAAGAAGGGACTGCCTGGAAGCTGCGACATTTGCGGAAGGACAGAGACCAGCGTGTGGCGCAAGCTTACGCTCGGCGGTGAAGACCACAAAGTCTGCAACGGTTCGTATCTGCTTGTCTTTGCCTCGAAGCCAAGCTAACAAGTACATGTAGCTTGCGGACTATACCATACCAAGTTCGGGGTCATCCGTCCTCCCGAGCTGTGGGGTGACGGCAAGAGCGTCAAGAAACGTCGACCTGGAACGCGGGCTTCCATGGCTCGAATTGAAGGCGAAGAAGGGGGAAAGAGGAAGCGTCAGAGGAAAAGCGAGTGAGGAGATGACGAGGATGAGGCCATGCCAGCAGAGAAGCAGAAGATCGACGAGCGGGTGGAGCTGTCAAAGGAGGAGAACATGGCGGATATTCTCGAGGTCTGATACATGCTGTGTCACCGAGCATACGGTCATCCGTTATCAATCTGCGGTGGAAGCAGATCACACATCACGTGTATCCAAAAGCTTCCAAAAAGGTTTATTCCAGTTTTCAATGGCGTGATGTTTGTTCTTCCCAAAGCTGGTATTCGGCATGCACTACAAGGGCTTCACGAGAAATATGCATTCGAAGCGTACACTAACCTGGTTATCTTCCTTGTTGACGAACGGCAAGACTCATTGTCTGAGATTATAGCAGGAAATGGCAAACGCACCTCACGGAGGGGTTCTCAAAGACCTCCTCATCCGGGATGCTTCTCTGCACGATGCACTGATCGAGGAAGCTCGTAGCCTCAAGGATATCTTCCTCACCGAGGTCTCTTACGGGACGTTTCTTTCGTCACGGGGGTCTGCTGACAGCCCTAGCAGCGACAACTATGTGACCTGGAGCTTATCACGAACGGAGGGTTCTCGCCGCTCGAGGGATTCATGAGCGAAGTCGACTATGTTTCGTGAGTCTTCAGGAATCGCTTGTGCAGCTCTGTGTTGACGTCGTGCTCGCTCAGTGTTCGAGACACCCTCCGACTGGCGGTATGCAACGGTCAACGCGAGGGCACCCTTTTCCCCATCCCCATCATCCTCGACGTCTCGTCCGAAGATATTAAAAGTCTTGGCCTCAAGGCTGGTGTGCGAGTTGCATTGCGGGATCCGCGTGATGAAGCTGCTATCGCGATCCTCACCGGTGAGCCTAGTCCGCATTGAGAGCCGCCGAGACTGACGAGTTGCGGTAGTCTCTGACATCTACTCCCCCGACAAATCACTCGAGGCTACCAAAGTCATGGGAGCCGATGACATGGCTCACCCATCCGTCGTATACCTCCACAACCAGACCAAGAAGTTTTATGTTGGCGGAAGGGTCCAGGCTATCCACGCTCCCACCCACTATGACTATGTCGCCATCCGCTGTAAGCTTTGCCAGTTCGGGATCGCCAATCTTCGCTGATGAGTGGCAGACACCCCCACCGAGCTCCGTGCCCACTTCCGTAAACTCGCATGGCGGAAAGTGGTCGCCTTCCAGACACGAAACCCGATGCACCGGGCCCACCGCGAACTGACCGTCCGAGCCGCCCGACAGCGCCGCTCAAATGTCCTCATCCACCCCGTCGTCGGTCTCACGAAGCCTGGCGACGTCGACCATTACACCCGGGTTCGGGCTTACCAGGCGTTGATGTCGAGCTATCCGGAGGGGATGGCGCACCTTGCGCTGCTGCCGCTGGCGATGAGGATGGCTGGACCCAGGGAGGCGCTTTGGCATGCTATCATTCGGAAGAATTTTGGGGCGACGCACTTCGTAAGCGCTCATACCAGGATAGATGTATCAATCTGACTCTGGGCAGATCGTTGGACGGGATCATGCGGGACCTGGCAAGAACTCGCAGGGCAAGGATTTCTATGGACCGGTAAGTGAACTCATTTCATCAGCCAGGGTTGAGCTGATAGCATCTGCCATTCCAGTACGATGCCCAGGAGCTAGTGGCGCAATACAAGGATGAGCTTCATATCGAGATGGTCCCGTTCCAAGCCATGACCTATCTTCCCGAAACGGACGAGTACCAACCAGTCGACAAGGTTCCGAAGGGTACTCCCACAGCCGATATCTCAGGAACAGAGCTTCGAAAACGACTCCGAACCGGCGCACCGATCCCTGACTGGTTCTCTTACGAAGGCGTCGTGAAAGTCCTGCGAGATTCATATCCTCCACGTCCCAAGCAGGGGTTCGCTGTCCTCCTCACCGGCTTGCATAACTCTGGAAAGGACACCGTCGCTCGTGCTCTCCAGGTCACTCTCCAACAGCACGGCGGCCGGTCGGTCTCCCTTCTCCTCGGCGAGGACGTGCGCCTCCAGCTCTCTCCCAAATTATCCTCGTCACCCGAAGATAAACACCTCAACCTTCTCCGTATCGGCTTCGTAGCTTCCGAGCTAACGAAAGCTGGTGCCGCCGTCATCGCCGCTCCCACTGCGCCATATGAGCGTTCGCGCAAGGCCGTGCGGGAGCAGATAGCGGGACAAGGAGGCAATTTCTTCTTGGTGCATGTCGCAACGCCGCTGGAATGGTGTGAAAAGGTTGACAGGCGGGGACTGTACCAGAGGGCACGGAATGGGGAGATGAAGGGATTTACGGGGGTTGACGATTTCTACGAGTCGCCCGAAGATGCTGATTTCACCTGTGATCTGCGGAATGACTCCATCCCGGAGATCGTACATTGTAAGTTGTCCGTACACTTAGCAGTATGGAAGCTGATGAGACTGCCTCAGCTATCATCATGTTGCTCGAGGGGCAGAATCTTGTTTGAGAAGACGTTATTTGGCGGAGTGTATGGCTGCGTTTGAGCGGTTTAGCTTATTCCGATGACCTGCATGATGAGGATGAACTTAAGACCGGTTGGTATGCATAATCGTTTCGGAGAATCGTCTCAATTTCAGATCATATGATCTTGACAGCCTAAGATAGGCGGCATTTTCAAAGATTATAGGCACCTTGGACCTTTTCGCCGGCCTCGCGGTGAACTGGACTTCAGCTTTCAGGGAAAAAGTTAGGGCAGGATAGCAGAGGGGAAGTTAGCCGCAAGATCTCCTTTTCGTTGCACGTTGGTTCCTTTTGTCGCTTCCTTCATGCATCGCTTTCTCACATCCTCACGACAACATCCTACACGCTCTGTTTCAAAATCATCTTGATCATCTGCACGATAAACACACCCACCATACCCATCCATTGGGCTTGACAAAGGTTCTGGTGATACGGTCGACTGAGCGAGGTTCTGGTGATCCGGTCCACTGAGCGATACCCGGATCCCTCCTCGTAGTCTTTTCATCCACACATCATTGGGTTTCACATCTCTTCTCGTACCCATCCTTTGCCACGCAGAGCTTCATTTGGCCATCAGCCTGTGACGAGGGGTCAGCTGTAAGTCATTATCGACCGGACGAGGCGCAGGGCTAGCCGGAGACAGCGTTGGCTCGGCATTCGTGAGTGCTGTCCCCGGTTGATCGTCACTGCTCTTCTTGACAACCGGAACCTGCCTTCAGGACTCGTGCTACTCTATCTTCCCGAAGACTCAAATCTCTTCCGCCAACATGTCAAATATCACGGTGAGTAATCTTGGCGATCGCTGTCGCCAGTCTCGGTCTGACCTTTCCCCATCACAGATTGACGATACTTCCCCCCAAGTGGTCTTCACCTCCAAATCTTATGGCTGGACGACGAATCATACCGGAGGTCTGTACAAGTTCTTCTCTAGAATCCATGCTGAAGTACGACTATTCCAGATGACTCCACTCAGTACTACTTCGACGACACGTTTCATACGACAGACACCAATGTCGGTCGGCTTTTCCCCTTTCAATACCCATGATTGACGTTCATTTGAGGGAGATGCGATGACTTACAAGTTCAACGGCACGGCTGTCTATGTCTACGGGGCCAAACGCCAAAATCACGGTGCTTACTCTGGTCAGCTCCTCTTCACAACGATTTGGTCTCAACCTGACTGCCGATAGTGCAACTCGATGGAGGGGACACGTTGTTTTTGGTCGGCTATGGATACAACCCGGAGACGTTTCAGGCTCTCATCTATTCCGCTGGAGGACTCTCTCCCGACAAGGAACACACCGTTGTACGGTCTTCCCTTCCCGTCCTCGCCAAGGCTGACATGGATCTTCTAGATTCTGACCAACCTGCCATCAGAGACCAACCCGCCGGGAAATGCAACCGTACATTGGTATCTAGACATCGACTATATCGTCGTTACCACCGCAGAGTAAGCTCACCCTCTCACCGGGATCCATATGCTGATCCCTTGTCAGCACCGGGAAAGTATACACCACCATCTACGACGATAGTTCCTCGGCGTTTTCATATAGCGGTGGTTGGGTAGTCAACAATGGCTCCGTTTTCGGTTATTACAATGCTACAAATCACATAACATACAACGTCGGCAGCACGGTCACTTTCGAGTAAGTTATCCTCACCACCACGAGCGGGAATGCACAATCTAATACACCTCCAGGTTCAGCGGATCATCGGTTGAACTGCTTGCAGGGATAAACTATGACCATGGCGAATACTCAGTCACGTGAGCATCCGCCCCTGTTCCGTGACTTGAGCACTCAAGCCGCATTGCAGTCTTGACGGGGGAGTGCCGGACGTCTTCAATGGATCATCATACACACTTTTCTACAACACTACTCGTGGGTCCTGTATCTTCGGCATCGCACTTTCGACTAACCTGATCAGTGTATGTGGCAAACAATCTCACCGACGGGCCTCACCAAGTCGTAATCTCAAATCTCGGCGGCGGTACACAGGGTACGGGCGCTGCGCTGGATTTCGATTCGGCGGTGGTGAACAGCTCCACTACGCCTGTGCTGGCCAATACGACAGGAGTGAATGGTACAATCTCGACGAATGTGACGAGCTCTGGCAATGCGTCAGCTGCATCCACCAGTCTCACGACAGCCAAGCCGCCCAGCAAGGGGACAAATGTGGGGGCAATTGCGGGCGGTGTCGTGGGCGGAGTCGCCGCCCTGTTGATACTCGGCGGCCTTCTTTGGTTCTTCTTTTTCCGCAGGAAGCATCAGTACAAACAGGCGAGACGGGACCCCGTAGACTTGAATGGCGACGCCAACCAGCCGGACCACGATGGCGGCGAGGTCGAGCCTTTCCCCAATAGCAGAAGTGGATACGGCAGTACCTCTCCAGCCGCCAACAGCAACGAGTACGGGTCCGGACCCTATGCCAATTCCAGCAGCGAAAACGCCTCCTCACCTGGTGCGAACCAGAGCTCTGGTCGAGAAATGTCACAACACGGTCCGCCCATACTTACAGCCATACCGCCACCCCCCGCCTCGAATGCCACGTCTTACCCGCGAAGTCCTGTCACCAGGTCTGCCTCCGGTCAACAGGGTTATGACGATGATCGACTGTCGAGGACCGCGAGCAATGACTCGTTCCGCCAACGATCGAGCGGACCGGCGAGCTCCGGCTCAGCACCTTCAACAGGACTCGCTCCTCCCATCTCTTCATCTCTCCCACCAAACTCCTCCACAACAGTCAAAGCAGCTGGCGTTGCCCTTCCTTTCACCGCACGAGTTCCCAATGCACCTCCTCCGCGGATGAATGTTCGTGGTCGCGAGCAAGACATGGGTCCGATACCGTTCAGCGAAGATGGACATGGCAGTGACGAGGGTGCATTGCCGCCGGATTATCAGCAGGCGACGGAGCCATTGCCCGGACAGGGGCCTCGTCCGGAGGATAGTTTGTAGGGGTCATGCGGTTTGTTTGTTATGTCGAGGTCTTTACAGTATCGCAGCTTAGTGTAGAAGAGGTTCTTTCTTATGCATTTGGTCTTATCATATCCATATCAGAGGCTCTGATCATTTACATTCCAGAACGGCAATAATGTCATCCATATCCATGATGAGTCCGGCTTTGATCCGAGTATGGTTTGCTGCAGGTCCTGCTTGCTGGCAGTCAAGGTCTGCGGATATGGCCGATTACAGAATAGGTGCTCCAAGGTGGAGGTGGTGGAGGTGCCCTCTCGCCAGAAGATCAGATTGAGGAACTTGTATCTACCTCCGATACAATATACACACCCACACGGAACTACACTCAATTCACAATCAGCACAATGTCCGGCCCAGCTTTCGACCCCAAGAACATGATTGTACGCTCCAGGACTCAGCTCTCTTCCGCTTATAGCTGACGCAGAGATGTGATGTAGTATCGCAACCTCGGTTCCTCCGGGCTCGTATGCCTCTTCCATCTTTGATCTCTGCACGATGCTGATTGCAGCGCCGCCAGCGAGTTCCAATCTTCAGCTATGGCGCATGGCTCACGTCTGTGTCCTGCCTCGTGCCGGGAGATGCTGATGTTCGGGGTTCAGGCTCGGATACGATATCAAGGGGAACAGCGTGAAGGAGCTGATGAAGACGGCTTTCGAGTGTGGTGCGTTAATCTCATCGATCGCTGAAGGTTACGGGGCTAATGGAAATCGAAAAGGAATCAACATGTTCGACGTATGTTTACATCTAGTCCAGCTCGAAGTGAGACTGATCAGGTCGCATGCAGAATGCCGAGTCATACAACAGCGGCGAGGTGCGTTACTCGGTGTCGAGGTCGAGCCAAGATTGACGAGCGCCTATAGTCCGAAGTGCACATGGGTCAAGCTATCAAGGAACTCGGATGGGTCCGTTGTTCCGCAAGTCGTCCTTTCTGTCGGTGCTAAGGGGGCCGCACAGGACAGAAGGGATATCATCGTCACAACCAAGATCTTCTTTGGTACCGCTCGGACGGACACGCACAACACGCGTGGGCTTAGCAGGTGAGTCGCATGATGATCTCTGCGGGAGGTATGAGCTGATAGCAAGGCAGGAAGCATCTGATTGAGGGGATGAACCAGAGTCTGAAGAATCTGCAACTGGACTACGGTATGCTATGGCTTCTACAGTCAGTCCTCGAAGCTGATGGGGTACGCTTTAGTTGACATTGTCTTCGCTCACCGGTATGCTTGTTTGCGCAATTTCTGGTCATTGGCTGATGGCAGTGTTCAGACCGGATCTTACGGTTCCCATGGAAGAGGTTCGCCTACGTCTGACGTATTTCTAGGTGTTTGCTAACTCAAAAATAGACCGTTCGCGGGTTCAACTACCTCATCGAAAGTCAGCCATCCTCGCATCTGACAAAACGCCAATTTGCTGATGGATTCCGTGGCTATCAGGTGGCAAGGCATTCTACTGGGGTACGCATCGTCCCGGATGGCATGATCACTAGCTATACTGACTCACCTGCTTAGGTACCTCAGAGTGGACTGCCAGTATGTCTTCCCTCTCTCGACTTCGCACTGATTTGTACTGATTCCCGACCAGTGCAGATCCAGCAGGCCATCGAAATCGCTCGGCGCCTCAATCTCATCGGCCCGGTTGCCGAGCAGCCCGAGTACTCCATGCTCAAGCGCGAGAAGTTCGAGGTCGAGTTCGAGCCTCTCTGGCGCAACGAGGGGTACGGAAGGTACATTGTCCTTGTTAGCATGATCCCGAGATTGCTGATGCTTCGACCATCGTATAGTACCATCTTCAGTGCTCTCGCTGCGGGCTTCCTGACTGGCAAATACAACGATGGTCTCCCCGAGGGATCTCGATACCACGTCAATCCTAGCGGGAACATGGACCAGCGACTCAAGTACCTCAACTCAGACGAGGGGAAGGTCATGGTGCAGAAGGTCAGGGAGTTGACCAAGGTTGCGGAAGAGCTGGGGGGATCGATGACCAATTTGGCGTTGGCTTGGACTCTGAAACACCCCAACGTTTCCACTTGCATTGTGAGTCTCCCTTCCTGACCGCGTGCTATCCGTCTCATTCAGTGCCTCTCACTCAGCTCGGCGCGACCAAGGTACATTATCACAAAAACGCTCATACAGATCTCTGATTGATTTATTGCAGCCCGAGCAAATCCAGGAGAATGTGAAAGCCATCGACATTCTGCACAAGATCACGCCGGAGATCATGGAGAGGATCAACAGCATCCTTGACAACAAGCCAGCGGTCGCAGTGAGCTCTACACCGTTGTGCCCGTACCCCGTCCTGACTCCTCAAAGCCGAGCTATGGTCGAAGGAGCGCGACTGGGACGCTCATCTAAAGCAGTACCGTCGTGTCCCGACAGAGCCGAAATGTTAGCCGGATGTATGCAAAGCTGTTGATCTTTGCGTAATTGGCTATTCGCCGATTAATTCCGCATGTGGCATTTTACTCTTCTCTTTCCCGCACCCACCCTCTTGCGGTATTAGTCCCATTACTTGTCTTAGAGTGACTCCTAATGCTTCATATCATCACGGAGGCACGTCAACTACCTAGCAAACAATATTCAGTACTTAGTCTCCCCTCCTTGTGCAGCCCGAACCGCCTCCAATCGCCTCGGCATGGAATCCACTAGGGTGTTGATATAACTCATCGGGATGGCCTCCCAAGCACTGTCTGCCTGTCCCCATAGGACGTCCCCGTTTCTGGCATGAACTGGGAAAT
>JAABUH010002110.1_pt1 | contig 19777 bp, 17 predicted proteins | sample 5559121 | NCBI WGS metagenome assembly JAABUH01 (sample SAMN10711871, study PRJNA513364) | rock metagenome | isolation source: Antarctica rocks | place: Antarctica: Victoria Land, Battleship Promontory nord | collected 2015-12-28
GCCCCACCACTGGCGGGTCGGCCGCGGCCATCAGTGCCCGGCCAGCGCGGCCGGGCGGGTCGCGCCGGTGGGGGTGCCCCACAGCGGGCCGATGTGCAGGACCGCCCCGGTGTGCGGGGCGTCGAGCATTTGGCCGCCGCCGAGGTAGATCGCGACGTGGCCGGGCGCGGCTGCGGTGCCATCGCTGGCGAAGAAGATCAGGTCTCCGGGCGCGATGGTGCTGACCGGGACCCGGGGCCCGTAGGCGAACTGCATCGTGGTGGTGCGGGGCAGAGCCACGCCGGCATGGGCGTAGGAGGCTTGGGTGAGGCCCGAGCAGTCATAGAGCGGGCCGGTGCCGCCCCACTGGTAGGGCAGGCCGAGTTTGCTGCGGGCGAACGCGATGGCTTTGGCGGTGACCGGGTCGTTGACCGGAACGGGCCCGGCGGCCGGCGGGCCGGCGAGCTTGGCGGCCAGCGCCTCGATTGTCTGGACGTACGCCTGGGTCTCGGGGTAGGGCGGGATGCCGCCGGCGGCGAGCACGGCGCCGGGCCCGGCGTTGTAAGCGGCGAGCATCGGGGCGACCTTGTCGGCCGAAGGTAGCCCGGAGACCTGGTCGTACAGCGCGCAGTCGTACCGGGCCAGCGCCATGATCGCGTCCGGTGGGTCGAACGGGTCGGCGCTGCCGTCGCCGTTCTCGTCGCGGCCGTAGCCCGGCCAGGTGCCGGGCATGAACTGCGCCAGGCCCTGGGCGCCGACCGGGGAGACCGCGTTCGGGTTCCACCCGGCCTCGGTCTGGGTCTGCGCGGCGACCAGGGACGGGGTCAGCACGGGGCAGGTCGCGGCGGCCTTGCTCACCCACGGCCCGTAGGCAGCCGGGACGGCGCCGGCGGCCAGGCCGCCGCCGACCCCGCCACCGGAGGCGGCCGCGGGCGTGGAGCTGGCCGCCGACAGCAGGATCACCAGGGCCAGCAGCGGGATGACGACGAGCGCTGCGACGCCGGCGGCGAACTTGCTCATGGCTGGGTCGCCGTTGGGGTCATGGTCGCCGGCTCAGAACGCCAGCAGCTGGTCGACCCGCCAGCCGGCTGGGGTGGCGCTGACCTGCATGCCCTGGGACAGGGTCTGTGTGTTGTGCAGGTTCTGCCCGCTGGTCGTGACGGTGTAGGTGATGCGGACCTCCGCCTGCTGACCGCTGGGTGCGGGCGCGCCTTCCGGCACGGCGACCTTCTCGACGTTGACGCTGGTGACGGCGCCAGCCGCGCGCAGCTGCTGCCATAGGGCAGCGCTGGTGCGGGTCTGCGGATCGACGATCTGCGCGTAGACCCGGTCGGTGACGTACGGCCGGGTGCGGGCGTTCGCGTCGTGCAGAGCGTGGTCGTGTCCAGGCCGGGCGTCGTGGCTGTTCAGGGCGGTGATGAAGTCCGCGGCCACCTGCGCGGCGGGCGCCGGCACTGCCGGCAGCGCGCCCGGCGACGCCTCGGGCGGCGCAGTCGCAGCCGCGGCGGTCGGTGACGGGGGCGCCGTCGAGGGCCGTGCTGAGGCCGCGCCGGCCGTCAGCGGGTGCGCGCAGCCAGCGGTCAGCAGCAGGCAGAGGACCCCGCCGGCCCATGTGGGCCGATGGTGGAGCAGCTGGGCCATGAATGTCCCTCCCGAGAGTGTGCCTGCCCGGGTGCGGCTCGGCGGTGCACCGTGCAGTCCCGGCACGTAGCCGTAGAGTCCCGCGTCGCCTTCATATGGCATTTCACGGGACTTGTTACCTGCAGCCTTGTCTAGCAGCACTTACGGTGCTCGTCCATAAGGACTCGCCAATGCCACGGAGGTGGCCATGCACGACGGACTCCAGCCGGTCTCGCTCCTGCAGGAGCCGGACAGCCGTGACCCGGACGACACCGCAGGGCCGCTGCTGACTGCGGAGAAGCCGGTAGCTGCGCTGCCGGTGCAGGCCCCCCGCGAGGCCGCGCCTCCGGTCTGGCCGGGGCACGGAGCGGGCCGCGGCCCGCAACCGGCCGGCCTGACCGAACCGACCGGCCTGAGCGAGGCGACCGAGCCCGTCGGGGAGCGCGCGCCTGCGGGTCTGGACGTGCCGGCGCCGGCCGCACCAGTCGTCGCATCTGCGCCTGAGCCGGCCCAGCCGGACGAGCCGGCCAGGGCGGTGCCGGCTGAGGACCTCACCGACGAGCAGCTGCTCCGGCCGCGCCGGGCGGCGCCGACCCGCGGCTGGCGGCAAGTGGTGTTCCACGCCAGCTTCGGGCTGGTCAACCCCGGCGAGAGCCCCGCCGAGCTGCGCTACCAGGCGCTGGTTGCCCGCGCTCAGGCGCCGGTGACCGGGTGCCGCCGGATCGCGGTGGTGTCCGCCAAGGGCGGGGTCGGCAAGACCAGCACGACGCTGGGTCTGGGCGCGACCGCTGCCAGTGTCCGCGGCGACCGCGTCGTCGCCGTCGACGCCAACCCCGACCTCGGTACGTTGGGGGAGCGGGTGCGGCGGGACAACCAGGCCACGGTGCGCGACCTGCTGCGCGCTGCCGGCCGGCTCGAGCGCTACCCGGACGTGCGGGCGTTCACCAGCCAGACCCCCGCTCGGCTGGAGGTCCTCGCCGCGGACCGCGACCCCGCGCTGTCAGAGGCGTTCGACGAGGCCGACTACCGGCAGGCGTGCGACCTGCTTGGCCGGTTCTACAACCTCATCGTCACCGACTGCGGGACCGGCCTGCTGCATTCGGCGATGGCCGGCGTGCTCGGCGTCGCCGACCAGATCGTGCTGGTAGCCGCTCCGGCCGTGGACGGGGCCCGCTCGGCCGCCGCGACCCTGGACTGGCTCGACGCGCACGGCCGCTCAGACTTGGTGCGGGACGCCGTCGTGGTCGTGTCCGCGGTACGCCGCGGCGGCGCCGTCGACGTCGACCGGGTCGTGGAGCACTTCGCCGGCCGGTGCCGCAGCGTGCTGCAGGTCCCCTACGACCCGCACCTGGCCCAGGGCGCGCAGTTCGAGCTCGACGCCCTGCGTCCCGCGACCCGGCGGGCCTACGTCGAGCTGGCCGCTGCGGTCGCCGACGGCTTCACCGCCGGGACCGGCCGGCGGTGAAGTTCCTGCTCGACGCCGCCGGCACCGTGACGAGCCTGGCCCTGCTGGTCCTGGGCGTCCGCTGGACGGCCAGTACCCACGGCTGCGCCCTGCAGGTCCGCCCCACCCGCACCGTGATCGGCCTGACCGACCACCTGGCCCAGGCGGCCGCGCCCACGGTCGAGCTTGCCATCCACCCACCCCCGGAGGAACCGCATGAACACGCCTGTCTACGCCCACCACGGCGCCCGCATCCTGGCCGACGTCGTCGTCAAGCCCAACGCCGGCGCGCCCGGCGGCACCCAGCTCGGCGACATCATCAACTACATCGCGTTCTACGCCGAGCTGGCCTGCGCGGCCGGGTTCCTGGCCGCCGCGATCGTCTGGGCGCTGGGCTCCCGGACCGGCAACTACGGCGCGGCGCAGGGCGGCAAGACCGGCGTCGTCACCTCGGTCGGTGTCGCGTTCCTGGTCGGCGCCGCCGCCGCAATCATCAACTTCTTCTTCCACATCGGCCAGAGCGTCCACTAGCAGCGCCATGCCGAGCACCACGACGACGGGCCCGCGGCGCGCGACTGCTGCGCTGCGGGCGGACCCGGAGCACCTGGGAGACCCCGCCTGATGACCAACCGCCTTCGCCGCACCGCCGGCGTGCTGCTGCTGGTCGCCCTCGCCGCGCTGACCCTGAACGTGACGCCGGCACTCGCCGCCCCAAGAGCACCAGCGCCGGCAGCGACGACCACCGACGTGCAGGTGGTGGCGTTGCCGTGCTGGCTCAACCCCGTCTGCGAAGCATCGAAGTCGGTGCTGGACACGGTCGCGGAGAAGTTCACCGACGGTGCCAAAGAGATGCTCAACGACCTCGCCGGCGCCATCGACACCGCGACTCAGGTCGACCTGACCGAGTCGTTCTTCACCCAGAACTACGCCGTCCTGCTCGCCGTATCCGCCCCGATCGTGCTCATGCTGTTCCTGTTCGACCTGGTCGGCGCCGTACTGCGCCGTCGCAATCCGATCCGCTCCCTGATTGGGGTCTTCCAGGCCGTCTTCGGTGCCGCTCTCGCCGTCACCTTCACCGAGCTGGCGCTCGGAGCCACCGACGCGCTGAGCTCCTACGTCCTGCACCAGGGCATGGCCGGCTCGGCCCAGCGGCTCTCCGACGTCATGGCAGCCGGCCTGGTGACCGGCAGCAGCTCCGGCCTGCTGCTGGTCCTGGCGTTCTTCACCATGATCGCTGCCCTGGCCGTCTGGTTCATTCTCGTGCTGCGCAAGTTCGCGATCTACTCCGTCGCCGTCTTCGCCCCGATCGCCTTCGCCGGCCAGGCGTGGGCCGGCACGTCCCGCATGGCCAAGCGCTGGGCCGAGACCCTCATCGCGTTGATCCTGAGCAAGTTCGCGATCAGCGTTCTATTCGCGGTCGCCGTCTCCGCCATCGGTACGAGCAAGAGCATCACCACCGTCATCGGCGGTCTCGTCATGCTGATCATGGCGCTGTTCTCGCCGTGGCTGTGCCTCAAGCTCGTGCACTTCGTCGAGGTGCACGTCGCCGGCGAGATGCTCGCCAGCATGAAGAGCGGCGCCACCGCGCCCGCCAACGCAGCGGTCGCCGGGATGACCCGGGCCCAGCAGGCGCAGTCCCTGCTGGGCGGCGCTCGGCAGAAGCCGATGGCTGACGTCGCGGGGCAGGCGCCGGCGGTCGCGCCGCAATCCCCAGTCCCGGGTGGCGCCGCATCGGGCGGCGGTGCGGCTGAGACATCGGAAGCAGCGGCCACGGCCGATAAGCAGGCGACGCCGAGCTCCGCCGGCTCCGGAGCCGGTACGAGCGACGGCGACGCCACGCCGGCGCCCAGTGCGCTGGCGGATGGTGCCGCCTCTGGTGGCGGTACGGCGGCTACTGCTGCCGGAGCTGCTGCCACTGGAGGTGCCGCAGTGGTTGCCAAGGCGGCCGAGGGAGCCGGACGTGCAGTGAAGGGCACCCAGGAGGGTGTCGTCTCGGCCGCCGGTGGCTCCGAGACCGAGGCGCCGCGCGTAGACGTCGCTGGTTCCGCAAGTGGGATGGCTGTTCCAGACGTACAGCCGTCGAGCGAAAGCGCCGGTTCTGCCGGCGTCGATCCCGGTGGGGCTACAGGCGGGCCCACCGCCCCCGCGCCCGTCGGCAGGGCAGAAGCACCAGTCGTGCCCACCGCGGCGACCGCGGTCGGCGCGGAAACCCCCTCGCCTGAGGGACAGCTGCTGCGTCCAGCGTCGCCGCCGCCGGCCGCGGACACGCCCCCGCACAAGCAGCGCGTGCACGGAGCCGGGGCAGCTCCTGGCGGTGCTGCCAGCCCGACGACACCGCCGGTATCCGGCCAGGTTCCCCACACCAGTTCTGACCAGGAGTCTTGATGACTGAGACCGACGTTCCCACGTATCGCTTCGGGCCGCGTGAGACCGCTGGCGTCATGCTCGGGCTGCGCGGCGCGCAGTTGGGCGTGCTTGGGGTGGCGCTGCTGCTGGTCCTGGCGGGCCTGCAGTACGGGACGCTGGGGCTCGCGGTGAGTCTGCTCCCGGCGATGCTGCTGGCAGTGGTGGCCTTCCTGCCCTTCGCCGGCCGCCAGCTCGACCAGTGGGTCCCCATCGGCGTGGCACACGTGCTGCGGCGGGCGACCGGGCAGCTGTCCTACCGCGGCGGCCCCGCGGCGCTTCGCGACGGTGCGCCGCTGCCTGAGCTGGACCTGCCCGGCCGCCTGCACCCGCTGCGCCTGTTGGCGATGCCCGCCGGCGCTGGCGAGATCGCTGTCGTCAAGGACCCGCAGCGCAAGACCTACTCCGCGACGCTGGCCTGCCGCGGGACGTCGTTCGCGCTGCTGGAGTCCGGGGCCCAGACCCGCAGGGTGTGGGCATGGGGGTCGCTGCTGGCGTCTTTGTGCCAGGAGAACGGCAAGGTCGTGCGGCTGACCTGGCAGGAACGCGCGATCCCCGACTCCGGGGACGCGATGGAGCGCTGGTGGGCGGCCCGCGGCGTCGACGACGGCTCCGCCGCCGCCGAGGCGTACAAGCAGCTGCTGGCCCAGGCCGGGCCGGTCGCGCAGGTGCACGAGACGTACCTGACGGTGACGCTGTCGGCCAAGGCCGCGGCCCGCCAGATCAAGCAGGCCGGCGGCGGCGACGCCGGCGCGTTCACCGTCCTGCTGCGTGAGCTGACCGCGATTGAGGACGGCCTCGCGCAGGCGGAGATCGAGACGGCCGGCTGGCTGCCGCCCCGCCGCCTCGCGCAGGTGGTGCGCAGCGCCTACGACCCGGCCGGTGCGGCGACGGTCGACCGCCGCGGCGGCCACCACGGCGGCCTGAGCACGGGCGTCGACGCCGCTGTGGCGGGCCCGATGGCGGCGGTCGCCGAGTGGGACCACTACCGCACCGACTCGGCGCTGCACGCGACCTACTGGGTCGCGGAGTGGCCCCGCATGAACGTGCACGCGGGCTTCCTGACGCCGTTGCTGCTCGGCAGCGGGGTGCGCCGGACGATGACGGTGATCGCCGAGCCGCTGTCGCCGTCCAAGGCCAACCGCGAGGTGCGCAAGGCCAAGGTCAACCGGGCCGCCGACGACGAGGCCCGGCGCAAGATGAAGCAGACCAAGACCCAGCGCAGCGAGCGCGAGGACGAGGAGGTCCACGCCCGCGAGGCCGAGCTGGTCAACGGCCACGGCGACTACCGCTTCCTCGGGCTGATCACCGTCTCTGGCCCGACGCAGGCCGAGCTCGAAGACGCCTGCGGCGCGGTCGAGCAGGCCGCCGCCAAGAGCCTGCTGGAGATCCGCCGCCTGTACGGCGAGCAGGACGAGGCCTTCGGCATCGCCGCGCTTCCGCTCGGCCGGGGTCTGAAGTGACCGGCCCGACCCTGACCCTGACCCTGTCCAGGAGGACGCCATGACCGCCAGCGCCGCGACGCCGGCCCTAGCACCGGACCTGTCCGCCAACCGCGCCGCCTTGGTGTTCGGGGGGATCGGCGGCGGCAAGTCTCACCCCGGCCGGCTGCGGGTGATGCTGGACCAGAAGGCGGCCGGACCGGCGCCCGCAGCCCGGCCCGCAGGCGCCGGCAGGCAGCGCGCGTGAGCGGGCTGCTGATCGGCGGCCGGGACCGGCGCAGCAAGGCCCAGGCCCGCGCGGAGTGGGAGGCCAAGCGGGTCGCCAAGGCCGACCAGCGTGCCGCGGCGCGGGCGGACTACGAGTTGCGCAAGGCCGAGGCGCGTCCCCGCAGTGGCGCCCACCGGCCGCAGGCCGGTCGGGTGCCGCGGGGCATCGCGTTGCCGCACCACCGGGCGACCTCCGCCCGGCTGCAGGGCCTGTACCCGTTCATCGCCGAGTCCGGCCTGGGCTCGTCCGGGGTCTACATCGGGCAGGACCACACCAGCCGCAGCAGCTTCGCGTTCTCCCCGTGGGACCTGTACGAGCTCGGTCACCTCAGCAACCCCAACGTGCTGCTCGCCGGCGTCATCGGCCAGGCCAAGAGCTCGCTGACCAAGTGCCTGATCTATCGCTCAGCGGCGTTCGGCATCCGCTCCTACGTGCCCGGTGATCACAAGGGCGAGTACACCAAGCTGGCCCGGGCGATGGGCTGCGGCCGGTCGCGCTCGGGCGCGGCCTGGCCGCCCGGCTCAACCCGCTGGACGCCGGCGCCCGGCCGGCGGTGCCAGCTGGCAGCGCCGCGGAGATCGAGTGGTCCACCACCGTGCGCAACCGGCGGCTGCTGCTGCTGGCCGCCCTGCCGGAGACGCTGCTGGGCCGTCGGCTGACGCCGACGGAGTACACCGGTCTGGAGCTGGCCCTGGACCACGTCACCGGCCAGCTCTACGGCACCGATCCTGCCCGGCTCGCCAACCCGACCCTGAACGATGTGCTGTCCGCGCTGCGCGACCCCGACGAGCTGGCGGCCCGGGATGCCGGCATCGAGGTCGGTGTCCTGCACGAGGGCACCCGTGACCTGGCGCTGACGCTGCGCCGCCTGGTCAAGGGCGACTTGGCAGGGTTGTTCGACGGGCAGACCAGCGTGCCCATCGACTTCCAGCAGCCCATCACCGTGCTGAACCTGGAGCGGATCAAGGCCGACGACACGGTCTTGTCGTTGATCAGCACCTGCTCGTCGGCGTGGATGGAGTCGGCGCTGGCCGACCCCGACGGCGGCCGTCGCTACGTGGTGTACGACGAGGCGTGGCGCCTGATGCGCCACGTCGGCCTGGTCCGGCGGATGCAGGAACAGTTCAAGCTGTCCCGGCTGTGGGGGCTGTCCAACATCGTGGTCATGCACCGGCTGTCGGACCTGCAGGCGGTCGGGGAGGCCGGCAGCGAGGCAGTCGCGCTGGCCGAGGGGCTGCTCGCGGACTGCTCAACCCGGATCATCTACCAGCAGGAGTACGACCAGATCGAGCGCACCCGCAGCGCCCTGGGCCTGACCGACGTGGAGGCCGACCTGCTCCCGATGCTTGGCAAGGGCGTCGGGCTGTGGAAGATCGGTCGCCGCGGCTTCATCGTCAAGCACGTCCGCGGCGCCGCTGAGTGGGACCTGACCAACACCGACGACCGGATGGTCCACACCGAGATCGCTGACCCCGGGCCCCTGGCCGACCTGGCGGCCGGCGAGTGAGCTTCTCGGACTCCCGCCCGGCCCGGCCGGCGAGCCCGGGCGGGAGCAACGACCTGGCGTTCACGCTGCTCGTCGGCGCCACCGCCACCGTGATGAGCCTGTCGCTGCTGCTGTGGACGGCCGGGCAGCTGTCCGGGGCGCTGACCGGGCACGGCTGGCCGGCCTCCACCCCCGGCCAGGCGCCGAACATCGCCGTCGACGCGGTCGCCCACCACGCCGGCGACCCGGCCGCAGCGTGGCCGGCCACAGCCCGTGACGCCGTCGCCGGCCCCGGCTGGGTGTGGGCCCTGACGCTGGTGCTGCTGGCCGCGGCCGCCGCGGCCGGCTACGCCGCGTTCACCGCCTGGCGGCGGGTCACTGCGGGACGCCGCCCCGGGCGGCGCCCGGGCATGGCCAGCGGCAGTGACGTCGCCCGGCACCTGTCCGCCCCCGCGGTGCAGCAGCGCTCCGCCGCCGTCCGGCCCTCGCTCACGGGCGTCAAGCGCCCGGCGCCGCACCTGGTGGCGCTGTGCCTAGGCCGCGACGGCCCGACCCGGCAGGCCGTGTGGGGCAGTGTCGAGGACAGCTACCTCATCCTGGGCCCGCCCCGCGCCGGCAAGGGCGTGCACCTGGTCATCCCGCTGACCCTGGACGCCCCCGGCGCGGCGATCGTCACCTCCACCCGCCCGGACGTGCTGCGCGCGACCTGGGCGCGCCGCTGCAAGCACGGCCCCGCTGTGCTGTTCGACCCGCAGGACCTGTCCGGGCAGGGCAACACCCTGCGCTGGTCCCCGGTCCGCGGCTGCGCCGAGCCGCTGACGGCGATCCTGCGGGCCCGCGCCCTGGTCGCCGGCGGCGCCAAACTCGACGGCGGGACAGTCACCAACGGCGACTTCTGGCACAGCACCGCCGAGGCGGTCGTGCGCTGCTACCTGCACGCCGCCGCACTCGGCGACCGCGGCATCGCCGACGTCCTGCGCTGGGTCGGCACTCCCACCGACAACACCCCCGTTGACTTGCTGCGCCGCTCGCCCGGTGCCGCAGCCGGCTGGGCCGCCGAGCTCGCCGCCCAAGTCGACGCCGACAGCCGGCACCGCGACAACGTCTGGGCCGGCGTACGGCGCTCGTTCGACTGCCTCGCCGACCCGCGGGTACTCGCCGCCTGCTCCCCCGGCCCCGGCGAGGACTTCGACCCCGACGCGTTCCTGGACGACGACGGCACCCTGTACCTGCTCGGGTCCGCGGCCGCGCAGCTGTCGGTCGCGCCGCTGATCACCGCCCTGGTGGAGGACGTCGTCGAGGCTGCCCGCCGCCGAGCCGCCCGTGCCCCTGGCGGCCGGCTGGACCCGCCGCTGACCCTGATGCTCGACGAGGCCGCGAACATCGCCCCGCTGCCGTCGCTGCCGTCGCTGCTGTCCGACGGCGGCGGCACCGGCCTGACCACCCTGGCGGTGCTGCAGTCCCTCGCGCAGGCCCGGGCCCGCTGGGGCGCCGAGCAGGCCCGGTCGATGTGGGACGCCGCCACCGTCAAGATCGTGTTGGGCGGGCTGGCGGACATCGACGACCTGGAGGACATCTCCCGCCTAGCCGGTGAGTACGACGAGACCACCACCACCCGCACCAGTTCGATGACGGGTGGGTCCCGCAGCACGAGCTTCCGGCGGGCCCGGGTACTGCCCGTCGAGGAGCTCCGCACGCTGCCGTTCGGGTGGGCGCTGCTGCTGCACCGCACCCTGCGACCAGTGCGGCTGCAGATGACGCCGTGGTGGAAGCGCCCAGACGCCAAGCAGGTGACCGCGGCCATCGCTGCCGCCGAGAGTGAGCAGGGCCTTCAGGCCGCTGCCGGCTGAGCCGTGCCGCCGCACGATCGCGGGTCAGGCGTGCGCGCGGGCCGGCTCGCTGAGCGCCGGGCAGTCCCCGGCCAGCTGGGCGGGCAGCCGCTCCAGCAGCGTGAGGTCCACGACGTCCGGCCGGCCCCCGGCCGCGACGATCTGCTCGGGCTGCGCGCCGGCGGCCAGGTAGTGCGCGACCCGGGCCGGGGTGGCACCGCAGCGCGCGGCGACGTCCAGCACCAGCTTGCCGCGGCCGTGCCGCCAGGTGGGGCAGCCCTCGTCGGTCTCGTGCAGGCCGAAGGCCAGGCAGGCCAGCACGTCCTGCGGTGACAGCCGCAGCCGGGTCGTCTCACCCAGCACGTCCTCCAGCGTGGAGGGCCAGCCGATCCAGTCCGACAAGGCGAGGTAGGTCAGGACGTGCTCGGGGTCGAAACCGGCGAGCATGGCGGTGACGATCAACCCGATCGGCATCGGCCGGCCCAGGACGGTGAGCCAGCCGACCAGTCCGGCCAAGCCGCCGCAGTCGCGGCGGTGCTCCCGCGCCCGGCGCGGGCTGACCCCGGCCAGGTGCCAGCCGGCCCCTTCGCTGTCCTGCGGGCTGCCGGCCGCGCGGTAGCGGCGCAGCGTCACCGGCCCGGGCGCCCCGGGCACCGAGTCATCGACCCGCCCGCGGGCGAGCGCCAACGCCGCACCCGGGACGGCGGCGCTCGCCGCGGCGGCGGCGGCGTACCGGCCGCTGACGTGCACCTGCTCAGGGCTGCAGGTCAGCGCCAGCCAGCGCGCGTGAGGGCCGGCGCTGTCGGCGCGGGCGTCGACCGCGACGTTGCAGGCGGTCGTGCAGGTGCTCATCTCGCCCTCCTCGGGCGTCGTCAAGCGGTGCTCGGCACGGTAACCGCCGGGTACGACAGGTCACCTGCGACCTGCAACACATACTGCTCGAACGAGCAGGACTCGGGGTAATCCAAGGTGTTCCGCGCGGTGTCGATCTGCTCGGTGTGGCTGCCGCTGCGGCCGCAGCCGTGCCGGTCCCAGTCCCGGATGCGCCGCAGCGTCCGCTCCAGCGTGTCGTGCCACCGCGACGGTCGGTCGGGCTCGGCCTCGGGGTCGAGGTAGGCGGCGGTCCACCCCGCCCGCAGCGCCGTCAGGTCCGCCGTCATCGACCCGTGCCGGTACCAGCAGTCCGGCAGCTGCCCGGTCGGGACCTGGTAGATGTCCACCAGCCAGGTGACCCACTGGTGCAGCTCCCGCAGCCGCTCGGCCCGCACACCCAGGTCAAGGCCGACCCAGCTCCACTCGGGAAGAGCCGGCTCGCCGGACGCTGCGTCCCCACCAGCGGGGCGCGCCGGAGTGCCGCGCTGCTCGACCTGCTCCAGGCGCTCGGCCAGGGCCTCCATCCGCTGCCCCATGCCGCGGACCCGGTGGAAGACCACAGCCAGCTGGTTCGGGTCCGGCGCCGCCGGCGGCGGGCCGGTCAGGTCCGGACCGGTCGGGTCCTGGCTCACCGGTCCACGACCCGGTCGTGCTCGGCCAGCCGCGCCCGCTCGCTGTGCAGGCTCTGCTCGTAGTCGCTCTCCTGGACCACCTCGCGCTGCCGGACCCCGTCGACGCCGGCCGCGTCTCCGCCGGCGGCGGCCTCCAGGCGCCCGACGCGGTCCTCCAGGCGGCCCACGACGGCCTCCTGCGCGTCCAGGGCCTCCAGCACGTCTTCCAGGGAGGCAGGTCGGGTCACGGGCGTCTCCTCGTCGAGTTCCGGCGCGACCGCCGGGTCATTGGGGGCATCAGGGTTGCTGGGGATGTTCGGGTCAGGGCCGGTTCCGAGCTCGGCCCGCCACGCCGCTGTGCGCTCCTGCAGGCCGGCGGCGCCCTGCTCGTCGACGCCGAGCTCGGCGAAGGCCTGCGCGGGCCTGGCGGCCGCGTAGCCCAGCGCCTCGGCGAACACCGCGGCGTCGAACCCGGGGTCCTTGGCCGCCGCGAGCTCGAGCAGCCGGGCGTGGCCGTACCGGCCGGCCAGGGCGTCGACGTCGACCAGGTCGCGGGCGGCGCCGCGCCCGAACAGCGCCAGCGTCTTGTCCGCCGCCAACTCGTCGGGGTGCAGCACTGCGCCGACCGCGAGCTGAACCGCCGGGAGCATCCGGGCGTCCTGCGCCAGCTCCACGTCGACCTGCCGGCCGTCGGGCGCGGTCACCTGCAGGTGGCTGAACGTGTCCTCGCGCCGGGTGACCTCGACGGCGTAGCCGCGCTCGTGCAGCGCCTTGTGCAGCGCGTCGGTGACCGGCCCGACCTCGCCCGGGTCGGAGGTGAACAGGTCCAGGTCCATCGTCGGCCGGTCGATGAACTCGTGCGCGAGCATCGCGCCGCCGCCGGCGAGCGCCACGTGACCGGCCTCGGCCAGGTGCAGCGCCACCCGGGCGACCTCCTCCTGCAGCGGGTCCAGGGGCATCAGCGCACCGCCTGGGCCGGCGGCGGCTCCGCCGACGACTGTGCCGGTGGCGGTCCGCCAGCTGCCGGCTCGGGCAGCAACGGCTCCCACGCCTCGCGCAGCGCGGCGGGCAGCCACAGCCCGGGCCACAGCGCCCGCAGCTGGTCGGGGTGAAGGTAGCGGGCCTGGTCGGCCGCGGTCCCGGTCGTCAGCACGATCTCGTAGAGCTCCGCCTGCTGCGCCGGGTCGGTCAGGTCGAACTCGCGGCCGGTGCCTGCGCCGGAGGAGTACACCGACAGCGGCAACCGCAGCACGCCGCCGGCCGGCCCGCGCAGCTCGGCCAGGTCGCTGGGCACCGCGTACGGCCGGACCCAGCCGTGTGTGCGCTGCTGCCCGCCGTTGGCCGGCTGGTTCTGGCTCACCGCTCCCACTCCTGTCCCGGCTCGCGCCGGTCGCGTTCGGTCTGCTCGAGCTCGACGTCGGGCCCGGGCCGGCGCCCCGGCGCCGGGTCTGCCGCCGGCAGGTCCTGCGCCGGGCCGGCCGGCTCGGCCCGGTCGGCCGGCAGCGGGTCGCTGTCCCAGCCGGCGAGGATCTCCGCCAGCTCTGCCGCATCGCCGCCGGTGAACGCGGCGGCCTCGGCGACCAGCTCCAGGGCCCCGGTCGCGGAGTTCCACGCGGCGTGCCGGACCGTGCCGGCCGGCGGCTGCTCGCCCAGCGGCTCCAGCTCGTCCTCGACGCCGTACGCCTCCCGGTAGCCGGCGACCATCCCGGCGGTGGTGACCCACGACAGCCGGCCCATCACGTCCGCCGGCGCCGCACCCAGGGTGACCGTCCAGCCAGGGGCCTGCTCGGCCGCTTGCTCGCCCAGCGCCGCGACGCGCCCGGCGATCGCGGTCTCGACCTCCCGCAGGTAGCCGACCAGCGGGCCGTCGCCGGTTCCGCGGGCTCGGGGGAACAGCCCGGCGATCGGGTCGTCCTCGACCAGCGACCGGCGGTCGTAGGCGGCCTGGCGGCGCCGGTCGACCCGGTGGTGCAGAACCTGCGCGAGCGAGTCGGCGGTGTCGGTCTCCCGCTCGTGCAGCGTCGCCGGCAGCACTGCCGCGGCGTCCAGGCCGAGGTCCTCGCACTGCCGCAGCGCCTGCGCCAGCGCGCTCCACGCCGCATCGGCGAGCACGTCCGCGGCGCGGGTCGGGTCCAGGGTGTCGTGTACCAGCTGCGTGAACCGGTCGGTCTTCGCCGCCGTCGCGGCGTAGTCGTAGCGGGGCAGCAGCGTCGCCAGGCTCTCCTGGGCCGCGAGGGTCTCGGTGAGCAGCTCGGTGGCCGGGCGCTCCGCGGTCTCATTCGCCAGCACTCGCGCGAACGCCTCCGCCAGCCCGGCCGGCGGTTCGGGGGCGTGGTCGACCTCGACGTCCAGCGCTTCGGCCGTCACGACGTACAGGTGGTTGCCGGAGGTGGCCCGGGTGGCCGCGACGTAGGTGTACTCCCGGCTGTCGCCGGGCGCCAGCAGCGCATGGGCTGTGTCGACCGTCAGGCCCTGTGCGCCGTGCCCGGTCGTCGCATAGGCCAGCTCGACGTGCTCGGCGACGTAGGCGGCCGGCAGCCGCACCCGCCCGGCGTGCCGGGTGTGCTGCACCGTCAGCGACCCGTCGCGGTGCCGGTCGGTGACCTGCCACAGGTCCCGGTTTTTGACGAAGTCCGCGCCGCTGAACACCGCCAGCCGGCGGTCATTGCGCCGGGTCACGACCCGGTCCCCGACGCCGGCCGTGGTGCCGTCGCGCAGCTCGACCCCGTCGGCCTGGACCTGCCCGGCGGCGACCCGGTCGGCCCGCGCCCGCTGTCCCAGAGCGGTGACGGTGGCGGCGTCCGAGGCGACCATCAGCGCGGTCCTGCCGGCGGTGGTGTCAGCCAACCAGCCCCGGTACACCGCCTCGGCCATCACCGGCGCCGACCCGTCCAAGACCCGTCCGTGCTCGAGGTAGGAGCCGAGCACCGTAGCGTCGCCGACCCGCAGCCGCAGGCTCGCCGGGCCCTCCCACTCGCCCTGGAACCGGTGCACGGTGGTCAGCTCGGCGACGTCCAGACTATTGGCCAGCAGCCGCAGCGCCCCGCCCGCCTGGACCGCGGTGAGCTGCCGGTGGTCGCCGAGCAGCCGCACCGCGGCGCCGGCCCGCTCGGCCTGCACCACGAGCCGCTCCAGGTCCAACGTCCCGACCATCGACGCCTCGTCCACCAGCATCAGCTGCCCCGGTTGCAGAGCCCACCGCACGGCGTGCGCGGCATCCGCCTGCTCGTCGGCGGCGTCCCGGCGCGCCGGCCCGCCCGCACCCGAGGGCGCCGGGCGGGCGGCCCGCTGCGCCTCACGCAGCCCCGGTCGGGTCTCGGACTCGTGCAGCCACTTGCTGACGTTCTCCGCCCGCACCCCGGTGGCCTGAGCGAGCACGTCCGCCGCGGCCGCAGACGGGGCGAGCGCGACCACCGGCAGGCCGGCGCTGTGCCAGGCGTCGACGACCGCCCGCATGGTGGTGGTCTTACCGGCGCCGGCCGGGCCGATCAGCACGTCCAGCTGCCGCCCGGAGCCGGTGAACCGGCGGACCGCGTCGGCCTGGTCCGCGGCCAGCCCGCCACCCTCGCCGTCCTGGCTGCCGGCCCGGGCCAGGGCCTCGTCGACTACCTGCCCGGGCACCGCCGGCCCGCCGAGCTCGCTGCCCGCGGCGACCAGGTGTTCCTCCGCGGCCAAGATGCGCGCGCTGGTGAACCGGCCCGCGCCGCGCCGGGTGAACACGCTCTCCCCGCCGCTTCGGCGCAACTGGTCGGGCTCATCCACGAGCGTCGGCGGTGTCAACGACAAGGCCCGCTCGGGGTGCAGCGCCCGATCGACCACCGAGGTAACCATCAGGTCCCGAGCGGCCGGCGTGGCCGCGTGCAGGGCGCGGGTGACCCGCTCGGCCTCGGCCTCGACGTTCCACCGGGTCCAAGTCGCCCGGGACTCCTCCACCGTCGCCAGCACCTGCCCGGCCAGCGCATCGACCTGCCCGGCCGGCAACTGCACCGCCTCGCTGACCACGGTCTCGCTGACGGTCCCGAGGGTGTCCCGCTCGACCCGCTCGACCCGGGCCTTGCCGATCACGCCCACCGCCCGGCTGCGCCAGTCGGCGAGCTGCTCGGCGAACGGCACGGCGGCGGCCTTCACCGGCCGGCCGTCCAGCGTCGCGTCCTCGCACAGCCGCAGCAACTGCCCCGCGTCGGGTTCCCGGCCGGTCCGAGCCCGGAACTGCTCGACGTGCCGGCCCAGGTTCTGCTCCACCTGCTTGCGCCGGGTCGAGAACGCCTCGACCAGCTCCGGGGCCACCCCCGCGACCTCCCGCACCGGCCGCTTGCGGCCCGCCTCGTCCCGGCCGGTCCGCGGCTCGAACACCACCCCGAGGCGGCGGCGCATCGCGTCCTCGAACCGGGTGTTGTACCGCTCCGACATGGTCACCGCGGCCCGGTGCAGCGCCTGGGAGTCCAACGTGCGCCACCGCCCGTCCGGGCCCTGCACCTTGTTGCTGATCACCACGTGGGTGTGCAGGTTCGGGTCCCCGCACCGCGAGTCGCGGTGCACGAACGCCGCCGCGGTCAGCCCCTGGGTCTGCACCTGCGCGATCCCGTTGGTCCCGACCCGGGTCAGCGCGACCTCGGTCTCCATCGTCGCCAGGACGTTCTCCCACGCCTCCCGGTGGGCCTCCTCCACCTCCCAGCGCACGTCCTGCCCGGCCAGGCCCCACAGCACCGACGCGGACTTCACCGGCGTGAACACGCAGTCCCAACCGGCGACCGCCTGGCGCTCCCGCAGCAGCTCAGCGACCCGCACTCGCTCCACCGCAGCAGCATCCGGCTCACGGCCCAGCTCCTCGCGCAGCTCGGCGACCTTCGCCTCGACCCGCTCCTGGGTCGGGCGGAACACGAACAACCGCCGTCCCAGCTGCTCACCGCTGTCCGGGTGCAGCCCCTCCCCGAACAGGTGCCGCATCTGACTCTCCGACACCTCGCCATCGACACCCAGCCCGTGGGCGCCGGCGCCGAGCCAGCGACCCGGCGGGTTCCCCGAGGCGGCGTAGTACTCGCTCAGCCCCAGCCGGCCGCGCAGCGCGTCATTCGACGCCGTCTGCCGGGTCAGGTACGTGTACCCGTCGCCCGCCCCCAACCGGTGCAAGGTCATCACCGCCGCAGCGTACGCCCGCAGTCCCTTGATCATTACAAATGCCAGAGGTGTGTTGCGCTAGTGATCGTCGGAGCATCAGCGCGGAGGCGATGAGGGTTGGGAGCCAGACGCGATCGGACCGGGTGGAGGGTCGGGTCGCGGCGGGTTGTGTCGCGACGGCACGAGCGTGAGGCGGTAGGTCGTCGATACGGGCACGGGGGGCACAAGCGGACCAGACCGCGTAGCGGGTCGCAGGTGACGGCTCGGGCCAGAGCGGTCTAGCCTGCCGCTCGTGGCAGCAGCGAAGAACCAACGTGCCCTGGCCGCCCGTCAGAAGATGCGAGACAAGCTCGCCGAACAGGAACGTCTCCTAGACGCGTTCTTCGCCGCCGAGGACGCCATCGCCGCCGCCCGCCACCGCTACGACGAGGCAGTTGCCCGGGCCCAGACGCTCGTCGACAGTGCGCTCGCCGACCGCGCCACCGCGCTCGCGGACCTGGCCGAGAAGCTGGGCAGCACTCGGGAGGCCGCCGAACTCACCGGTGCGTCAGCGCGCGAGATCAGAGACGTCCGCAAGGGCACCGACAGCGCCACCGAGCCGAGCACGAGCGAGCAGACCGACGAGCCGGCAGCCGGCACACGACCGTTAGCGGCCGCAGGGTAGAGCCGGCGCGGGAGAGGCGCGGTGCGCCCCGGCGGACGGTGCCGACGGGACCAGCTCAGCGCCCAGCATCCCCGTAGCGGCGACGCGCAGCTGCTCCTGAACGCCCTCACCCGGCGACTGCCAAGCGTGCCGCCGGCGCTGCAGCTGCGCGTGGTCCACGGGCCGCCCGGTGACACCCACCTGCACCAGCGCCCGGGTCGCTCACCCGAGGTCCGCGTCACCGACCAGCTGCTCGACCGCGCGCCGGCGCGCGTCGTCAACGGCGTGCTCGCGCACGAGCTCGCGCACCTGCTCAACGACGACCACAACCGGCGTCGCCGCTACGGCCTCGCGCTCACCGCAGCGGTCAGCACGCTCCTCGCCGTGGCAGTCGCCCTGCCGAGCGCCCGCGACTGGCTGAGCCCCCTCACCTGTGCGCTCGGGCTCGGCCTGCTCGCCGCGTCCCGCCGACTCGAGTTACAGGCCGACAGCACCAGCCTGCGCCTCGTCGATGTCGACCAGGCCGTCACCGCACTCACCTGGCTGCAGCACGACGCCCAAATCCCAGACAGCCCAGCGGCGACACGCTGGTCTCCGCTGCGTCGCCTCGCCCAGTGCGAGCTGCTCAGCACCCATCCCAACCCCGCCCGCCGGGTCCGTGCACTGCGGCGCGCCTCTTCCGGCGGCTAGAACAGCACGCGCTGCCCAGGCCTGGGGTCACCCGCCGCGACCGCGGCCGCCAACCGGCCGGGTCGTACCCGCCGCACAGCGCCTCCCGAATCGCGCGGGCCCGGGCCGCGGCCCGGCGCCGATCCGCGCACCCCCATCACGCCCGGCCGGCCGGGCGCATTGGGCCATCTGCTCCAGGTCCCCGCCCGGTCCCCGAATAGCAGGCACTCCACGGCGTTCACACACGACGTCTCATCGCACCCGTGCATCACCATCAGCCCGTCCGGCACCGGCCCGTACGCCTGCACCCACGCCCACCGGTGCGCCCGGACCACCCGGCCACCACCGACCGCGAAGCGCCCGTACGGTCAGTCGGCGAATCCGCCCACCAAGAAGTGGCAGCCGAGCGTACAGACCACTCTCGCCGCAAACCGAGCCGACAACTCCGCCCCGGTCGCCGTCACCGCCCCGGTCACGCGGCCGAGGGCGGGAACGCCCGCTCCGCACACTCCCCCAGGTAGGCCACATCCATCGGCCCGATCGTCGGCGCCATCGCGGAGAGCGTGCGCACGAGGTTCTCCACGGCCACCACCCCGACGCCCTCGCAAGCCTGGACGTCCTCGGGTACCTCGGCCCCCTGTAGAGCCGACCGAGGGATCACCAGCACGTTCCACTGCGGCGCCTCGCCCTGCAACGTTGAGACGACCTGCTCGGCGATCCACCACACGCGCTGCATCGCGCCCTGCAACGGAAGCGCTCCGTCCCAAAGCACACCGTTGCTCACCCGGATTGGCCCCGTCACGCGTCGCGTCTCCACAAGGAAGATGCCGGTTGGGCCGACCACCAAGTGGTTCAGACGCACACCGAGGGCGCTCGCCAAGGTGCGATCGTGCAGCACGCGATAGCCGACGTCAGACAGTCGGTCCAGTCGGGCCGCGGTCACCCGCTCTGCACATGCTTGGCTTCGAAGCCGCTCCAACTCTTCCGGCAGTCGGGCGAGCTTCCAGGCGAGGAACAGGACTCCCAGTGCAGCGACGGCGAGGACCACGACCGCCGCAACCGAGCCCAACAGGACCTGCATAACCCCGGCTAGAACCAGCACCGCGGCCACAACGGCTCTCACCCCGCGTACGCGTCCCCGCCACACGTCATGCTGGCGAGCCCGGTACAGCGTGCGCTGCCGCTCGAACATCTTCTGCGCGCTGGCACCGGGGGCTCCCGGGCCTGTGGCGACAGATCGCGTCGGCAGCCGAAGCCGGTCAGCAAGCATCTTAGTGCCCGCGGCGAACGACGATGACTGCCGAGTAGGTGAACCCCAGCACTCGCCGGTCTGCGCCGAGCAGCTTGGTCTCGACCCTCGCAGACGTCTGAGCAACGCTGTGCGAGACGCTG
>JAABUH010002112.1_pt1 | contig 19773 bp, 23 predicted proteins | sample 5559121 | NCBI WGS metagenome assembly JAABUH01 (sample SAMN10711871, study PRJNA513364) | rock metagenome | isolation source: Antarctica rocks | place: Antarctica: Victoria Land, Battleship Promontory nord | collected 2015-12-28
CGCCCCGGCGCAGGCATATGCCAGCTGCACGGGGACGCAGAGAAAACAGTTGATTCTACTGTGCTGGCCCCGGCTGGTGCGGACTGGCACCAGCGCACTATGGCCCTGGTGCGCATGTGTGGCTGCACCGCCAGAGTGCAGCACACCTACTTGACGGCCAGCTCTAGCAACCAGGGCGGCGTCCTCTCCATGCATTGTGCCTGAAGCCTGAGGCCGCCAATTCTGGCCGCTGGGACACCTGAGCACTCCTTGACGCACCTGGGGCATAGCTAGACACAGCCGCCCCCTGAGCTGTGCATGTGAGACACCTAGCGAAATCTACACCCCGCACTGCCCTGCTCGCTCAATGGTCAATTAGAGTTGACCCGCATGCCAGAGCGGCCCTGCTTACCGTGGCCGCATGCGGCGTGGCTGGTGACCTGGCAAACATGCAACGCCTCTGGCATGGACGATGCATCTGACCAAAGAGAAGCACGTTTGGCAGGGGCGGGCCCTGAGTTGGGTGGTTTGCATGCGGGGAGCGAGCCTTCTGCATGCCGCCCGAGCACGCGCCCAGGTCAGTGCAGACCCTCTGGGTCGCGCCCTTATTGGCAGGTTGTTATTAACGATCTGCGCCTGCGCCCTCGTCGAAAGTGATGACGCCAGGCCGCCTCTTCTGCGTCCGCTCGCGGCGCCCCGGCAGCGGCAGCGCGTCGTCGTCCTCAAAGTCGTCGTCAAACTCGACATCAAAGGGTCGGTCGACCTCCTGGAGCGCGCCAGCATGCGGCCGATCACGCACGGCATCGGGGCAGCACAACCCGCACCGCTCCGCTCAAGCGCGCCACGGCAGTCAGGCGGGCGCCAGCGCAGCTCAGGTTGCACATGCAAGTGGCTGCCGGTTAAGCTGGGACGCACGGCAGCCTGCATTTTTGATACAGGCATGCACTGCCAGCTCTACAGACGAGCACCAGCTTACCTTGATGGCCTGCTCGCGCGCTGCTGCCCTGGCCTCGTCTGCAGCCTTGGCAGCCGCGGCTGCGTCCGCTGGCCGCGCATGTGCGGCGGCCGCGATGGCGCCGGCAGCAGAGGCTCCCGCCGCAGGCTCCGGCTGCACGGCGGCCGCCAGCTCGCCAGGAGCAGCGAGGATCAGAACGCTTTTCTGCACTTTGTCAGTGCTCGCTGGCCGTGCCGAGACGGCTGGGGCAGCAGCAGCGGCAGCCGCCTGCTCCCTGGCCTGCGAGGGAAAGGCAGCGCTCAGGCCGTGACGTCTGCTCAAGTGCTGATGGCATGCAGCCGCGCATCCGTCCACACTCGCATGCCTGCAGCAGTATCTGGGCGTTGCTCGAGCACTGTGCAGGTGAGGTGCTTGGGCATACGTGCCTACTAGCACACCAAGCAATGCCTGGCCGTAATTTGCACACTTGAGCAGGTTTGCAGTCCGTGCTGCGCTCGTGCGAGCGTGCACTTGCCTGGTAAAGCGCGTGCAGACTCGCGGGGCTGGGGAGGTCCCTGTCGGGCGCATCGAGCGCAAGCTCCGCCCATGGCCTGGGCCCTGCCGGCCGGCCGCCTTGCACTCGCAGCTGCACGCGCAGCCGCGCGCCCGCGCCTGCTGGCACAACGCTGAGTGTCACCTGATCGTCTGCGAGAGCATCTCAGGGCCTTGGGATGACATGAGGCGTCTGTCCAGGCTCCGCTGTTGAGCGGTCACAGCAGCACCTCACAGAATGCCCGGCAGAAGGACCGTGACAAGGAGGGCAGGGTACGGCGTAGCACAATAAGCACCCAACAGCCGCAGCAAGGGCGGGGCAGTGTGCCTGCCGCGCGCCTGCAGGCGCAGGTCCGCTCGCCACCATGCCTCTGCTGACAGTGCTCAGCGCGGCCAGCGCGAGGCAGACGAGGACCACTGCGAGCAGCCCCGGGCTGCTGTAGCGCCGTGCGCGGCTCAGGCCTTCCCTGAACCCAGGCTGCGCGCCAAACAGCGCCGCCGCCGGGCCGTCGAGCGCCGAGCCGTAGCCCGCCCCAGACGGCTGGCCCGCGTACTCCATCGGCACACAGCACGGGGCGGGTGCGCGGCCCGTTGGCGCGACTGCAGGCACGGGCGCGGCGCAGCGCCCTGGTGTGGCCTGCCACCGCCGGGCCGCAGCTGCGCGGGGCCCCGGTTACCTCGCGGATGCCACCTACGCACCCTGCAGGACAGCAGAGCAGAGTCACTTGAGTTGGTCAGCAGGCTGAAGCGCATATGAAGTTGAGCTCTGAGAGCAGGCTGCACTGAAATATATGTTCTTAGTGACGCGGGCCCCTGCGACCTGCAACATAGGCGGAAGTGCTGTGTGCATCTGCGCGCTGGATCACTTGTAAACTTGCTTGTTTTACTCTTACTACATCGCTGCTCTGCACCCTGAGCTACGAGCGAGCGCACACCAACAACGCAGTGATTGGACCAAATCAGCAAGGCCAGGGGAGATCTGTGCCCAAGAGCGGTGCGCGAGCGTGTGCCCTTTGCAAAGTTCTGATCTCACCTGCTATGAGGCCGCGGCCCAGCTCACGGCCAGCGCCTCGGTGTTTGCCGGCCGCGCTTATCAGTGCACTTGGGGCAGAGCCCTTATGATGACGCAACAGCCACTTGACTGATTTGAGTGCAAGCTTGCCTCAAGCCCCAGAAACCCTGCTGTTAGCACAGCACGCACCTTGCTGTGCTGGACGAAACGAAGCACTACCCCGCTTGGTGCTGGTGGTGTGCAGAGTACACTCGGGAGGCGCCAGGATGTCGTACGACGAGGTAGAGATTGAGGACATGCAGTGGAGCGAGGACCTGCAGGCGTACACATACCAGTGCCCCTGCGGCGACCTGTTCCAGATAACTCTGGTGCGCCTGCACCTGCACTGCTGCAGCGCAAGGGCGGTAGAGCCTGGCGGCTGCACGCCTGAGTCGCTGTGCAAGGGGCCTCTCAGCGAGAGAGCCTGACTTGCAGACGGCCGAGCGCAGGAGGAGCTGCGCGCCGGCGAGGACATCGCGCACTGCCCCAGCTGCAGCCTTTTTATTACTGTCGTTTACGACCTGGTGCGCGCTGCAGTGCTGCAACATCTTTCGTGACCTGTCTGGTTTGTTCGCAGTGTGAAGCTTGCAGACGCCCTGGGTTGACTGCTCACGCTCACGCTCGCAGGCGGACTTCACTAACAAGCCACCGCCTGCCGCGCACTTGCCTCCTGGCGGCGCCCCAGCTGTCGAGGTGGCCTGAACGGAGGCGCTGTGTTGCAAGAGGGCTATCCTGCTGCTGGTTTCAGAGCTTAACCCTTTGTCTGACGCTGCACCTGTATGTCTGTTGGTTCCAGCAACCTTGTCGTGCGGCGGGCCTTGCGAGGCACTTTGCTGTCACAAACTTTGCTGTCACAGGTACACCTGTGAAGTGCACACTATGTTACAAGTTGGGTACACGTGGGTGGCGGTGCAAAACACAAGAGCAGTTCAGTTCCAGCGCACTCTGCACATGCGTTTCACTATTTCCTGAAGCGAGGCACACATGCAGTGCGTTGCAGCACCCCGGTCTCGCCAGGCTGCCCAGGTACACGTTGTACAGACGCAGCGTATCACTACACAGAACCGCTTCACAATTTGCTGGCCTCCTCAACCTGCTGTACGTGTTGAAGGATCCTGCGCCACAGGCCCCGGGACGAGGTCGGTGCAATGGTATCCTTTGACACATGGCGCCGTGCCTCCTTAGCACGCTGCTGGCTGCAGCAGCGCTGCGGAATCTGTTGGCGGCGACACGCACACAAACAAGCGCACTGTGAAGACAATGTCAGAAACAAGCATGGCAATGATGTCATAGCTGCGTGCGACACGGGGCAGCTTGCGTTCCACAGCACGAGCACGCTCAGGTGTGCTCATGCCCCAGGAACGTGCATTGCCACCGCGCACAGCATGCTGGCTCGCACCAGTCCCTGAGCGCCTTCACGCTGGCGTCGCGCTCGGCGCCCATGAACAGCTCGTGGTAGGCGCCCGGGAACTCCACCAGGCTCGCGTCGCGGCTCTGCGACACCTGCAGCAGCTGCTTGACGGCCTGCGACGGCATGCACAGCGCGCTCAGCGCGCTGCATGGGAGCGCGGCCGTGCGTGCTCGGATGCACACAAGCATGTTGGGTGCTGTCGCAAAAGTGCATTGCGCAGGCCCATGAAACCCCACTGTGGTTGCCGACAGGGCTCGCATCGCACTCCAACAGCGGCGAGGCAGCACAAGGCGAGGCGGCACTGCACGGCAATTTCTATCGGCAGCTTCGCCCGCCCCCGCTGCCGTGCCCCATGCGGGCGTCAAAGCATGCAGCACCCGACAGCCGGCGCTCGCACACAGAACTTATCATCCACCCGTCCATGGCAAACAGCACCGCGCACGCATCCCCGACCGGCGCCACAGTGTGCGCCGACGCCCGGCCGGCGGCGGCGCGCCGGGAAGCTGGTGATGTGGTCCGCGGTGCCGTGCAGCGCGAGCAGCGGCAGCGCCAGCTCGCCCTGCCGCGCCTGCACCTCCCGGAAGCCCTTGAGCAGCTCGTTGGCGGTCTTGGCGCGCACGTTGCCCACGAAGTTGAGCGGGTCGGCCGCGAAGTCGGCCACCTGCGCCGCGCCGCGCCGCAGCCTGCGACTCAGACCCTGAGCAACCCTGTGCCCTGCCGCTCGCTGCCACCTGCACTATGCGCTGCACACCTTGTGCAGCGTCACCGCGCCGCGGCTCTGTGCCCGGACTGCTGCGCCGCATGCGGGTCAGCCCCCCGGCCTTGTGTGACTGCGAGACGGCGGGGCTGCACAGGGCCACCGCGCACAGTCAGACACCCAACGCGCGCAGGCTCGGCCACATGCCTCCACAACCGCGTCTCCAGCCTCAGGGCAGCGCTGCACGAGGCCCTGGCACGTGCCAATGCATGCAGGCGCCACGGCATCAGGACAGCTGGGGGCTTGGCAGCACCGCAGACGCATAACCGGCAGCTCGTGCGGGCAAGCTTGCGAGCTGGCAAAATGCTGGCTGCAAACCCTGCGCTGTTCCCAAATAGCGTGCCTCACAAAGCAGACAGCAGCACCACGCATGCGTATCAGGCCGCGCGGCGCGCACCACGGCAGGGTCGTTGCTGATGAACTCGAGCGACACGGCCGGCACGATGCGCCAGCGCGGCACCAGGAACGCCAGCAGGTTCCCGATGGGCGCCTGTATCCTGCGGCGCCCAGGGCTGGCACGGTGGGCACGCGCACAGTCTTGCAGGTTACTGGTGCCGGCCGAGGCGACCAGGACCCGCCGATCAGCGCCCAAGCGGGAGGCCGCAGCGCACAGCACGGCCGGCGATGCCGCCGCAGCGTGCACCACCTGCTTCACAGTCCTGCACCCGTGCTGTCCTGGCTGCGAGGTAGGAAGCGTGTGCAGGAGCGAAAGCTGCATGGCGAGGCTCTACGCCATGTCTGTCATGCAAGGCGGTCCCCGCATGAGCCCGGCCCAGACCGCCTGGCAGCGCGGCGCGACCGGCGCGTCCCCGCACATGCAGCTGAGAGGCAGGGCGGCTGTGGCGGGCCGCGCGCCGCGTGACGAGGTTCCACTCCAGGTCGATGGCCGCGGAGCACAGGATGAGCCCGGCCCAGGCGGCCTGGTCGTGCAGCACCAGGTGCGTGGCCAGCAGGCCGCCCATGGACTGGCCCGCCGCGAACGCCGGCGGCGCGCCCGCGCCGCTGGCGAACTTCGCGCGCACGTCCCCGGCGAACTCTGCATAGTCGTCCACCTGCGCCGGCGGGCGGGCAGCGTGTGCGCGCGTGGCCGAGCAGGCGCGCATGGCTTGTCGCCAAAGCACCTGGTCGCCAAAGCGAGGGCTCGGCGCTGCGGTGCGGCGTGCTGTGCGGACGCGGCGTCGCACGCGGAGCCAGGCGAGCTCGAGCCGGTTGGAAGCGGCTGGCGCGCCGGTTATAACCCCGCCGCCTCTGCCTGGCGGCGCTCGCGAGGAACGCAAAGCGGCAAGCAGGGTCTAGGGCACGCCACTGTCGGACGGCGCTCGACCGCAGGCGGAAGCAGCCCGCACTTCACTCTCTCAGCACAAACGCGCGGTAAGGCAAGTGGGCCTGAGGGACAGGCACCAGGTGGCTGAAGGCGTGCACGAGCGCGCGGTCGTCCTCGTCGCGAGGCTCGCTGCGGCCATGCCCGTGCGCGTCCATACCAAAGACGGCAATTCCGCTGCCCGCCAGCTCGGAGTGTACTGCGCGAGCGCGGGGGCCCTCAGTGGCTCAGCCTACAGCCTCCTGCTTTGCACCAGCGAGGCGCCTCGAGCGAGGCGCCTCGACTGTGCGTCTTTGCAGTCCGAACAGGCGCCTTGCCCGCCGGTCCAGTCCTCACTCGCGCAACGCAGTGCCTGTGCGAGACGGCCACAGGGGCAGCAAGCACTCCCAGCGTGCAAGGGCAGGCATGGTTGCTCACCGGAGCGGTAGCGACCAATGTGCTCGCCATAGCCATGCTGGAAGAAGAGCAGCGCGCGCGGGGGGTGCCCCTCAGGCAGGTACTCGACCGTGTGCAGGCGCTGGCCGCGCGTGTTCAGGCGCGTGCCCTGGTTGAACACCACGCCCGGCATACCGCTCACGCTCCTCCAACGCTTGCCGGCGCCTCTTACGCTTACAAAAGCTCTGCCCAGGCGCCCGCACTCGAGAGTGACTTGCCCGAGGTTCAGGGCTGCATATGTAGGGCGTTCGGCACCGAAGAGCAACCTCATTTACTCGCCTCGCCTGGTGCCGGCCTTAGTGCTGGTCCTTGAGGGGAGGTTGATGCAACAGAGGTGCAGGCAGCCGAGCACTGCTCGCCTTTTCGTACATTTCTCGTGATGGCGCCGACCAGCCAGCGCGTGCTCGTGGTGGGCGCCACAGGCATGCTGGGGTCCCTGGTCGCGAAGGAAGCCGCAGCCAAAGGCCACCGCGTGACCGCCCTGGTGAGCGAGCGGAGCCACGGCGATCCTGGCAAGAAGTCTGCCATCGAGGAGCTCACCGCCGCGGGCGTGGAGCTGGCCAAAGGGTCGCTGGAGTCGCCGCAGAGCGTGCTCGTCGAGCTGGCCAAGAAGGCGGATGTGGTGCGCAGTCGCGCTCATGACGCGTTTATGTTTGCGCATGTGCAGAGTTGCAGGCACCACCTGGCCGCTAACGGCGCCCGAGCGCCCGCAGATTATCTGCGTGGTCACGAGGGAGGCGACGGAGGCGCAGGTCAACCTTGTACACGCGGCCGCGGCCGCGGGCAACGTGAAGCAGTTCTTCCCCTCAGAGTTTGGCATCCTGGGCGCTGTGGGTGCGCCCTTGGGCAGCCCGCCATACTTGCTGCGTGTTCGATGGAGCGCGGTACTACACAACGCAGGAAAGCGCTGCGCGCATCGCACGCATAAAAGTGCGGCAGCCCTGCGCTTCAGGAAGGTTGGGGGCAGAGCGCCCGCCTCGCGATGCGTTGGGAGCAGCGCGGAGCGCAGCGCACCCGCTTCTCGGCTCCGGAGCAGCCCTGACTAACGCAGCTGGCACTTTCCGCGCAGGCGACGATGCCTGCCCGGAGATGTTCCAGCCCAAGCTGGCGGTGCGCAAGGCGATACAGGACGCCAAGCTGCCGTACACGTACGTGGTGTCATACGGCGCGTCCCCTCGGCTCCCTCCGCTCGCCCGTGCCTGACGTGTGTCCGCCGCGCGGCCGCCGCAGGCCCGGCCAGCCAGCGCAGCTGCCTGCGCCAGCCCGGGCCTGCCAGGGTCCGTGCGCCTGCCAGGCGGTGGGGCCGGCGGCCGCTCCGGGGAAGCGGGCTGGGCTGGGCTGGGCGCCGGCACCAAGCAAGGCTGGCCTGGCCCAGCTGCGCGGCCAGCTGCTGCACTTCACTGCTGGGCTGGGTGCCCGCGCACGCTGGTCCGCGCGCACGCAAGGGCTAAGCCATGCCGGCCGTTGGGACCCCGCGCGCGGCGCCGCATGGCCTGTCCGCCCAGAAGACCCGCCGCCTGTTGGGCTGCGCGCGCCTCTGCGCAGGGGCCGTGGGTGACCCGGTGCGGGGCCGGCAGGGTTTGCGCGGTACTGGGCCAACGGCCTGGGCGCGGTCGGCAAGCTGGACGCGGTGCCGCCCGTGATGGCGCGCGGCGCGCCCGTCACCTTCTACGGCGACGGCCACACGCCCTGTGCGCCCGCGCGCCCCCCCTCGCGGCGCAGGCCTGCCTGCGGGGTGCGGGGCGGGCCGCGCGCCGCAGACGCCCTGCCCCCTGCAGCATCAAACGCTGCTGCGTAGGAGCAGAAGCGGCGGCTCCCCGCCTGTTTTCTCTCTTCCGCAGAGCGCAGGCGTGCGCGCGGCGCCACACATCAGCAGGCCGCTCGGCGGCCTCGGGCCGCGCGCGGCGCCCGAGCGTGGGGCGCGCGCCGCGCAGGCGTGATCAACACGGAGGAGGACATCGCCAAGTACACGGTGGCGGCGATCGGCGACCCGCGCGCGGTCAACAAGTCGCTGCACATCCGCCCGCCGCTCAACACGCTCACCCAGCACGACCTGGCGCGCCCCCAGGCGCAGCGGGGGCAGGCCCCGCGCGCCGCGGTGCGGCAAGCCCTGCGCACGAGCCGCATCGTGAGGACAAGCATGCATGGCCGCTGGTGCTGCCGCGGTGACGCATGCTGGAGGGGGCCGCGCCGGGCGCTGGCACGGGTAGATGCCAGAGCCTGCTGCCTGCATGGCTGCCCTGCAGGTTTGCCGCTCATGGAGCTTCAAATGGGAAGAGATGGGCGGCTGCCCTGCTGACACATGCCCCGGACGCTCCAGGCGTACATCTGGGAGGACAAGGTGTTCCGCTCCGACTTTGTGGGCGGCCGCCTTACGCGCAACGTCATCTCGGCCGCCGAGCTGGACGCCAAGATCGCGGGTGCGGCGCGCGCGGCGCCCGGCCCGCCGCAGCCTGCCGGGCATGCCTGCCCGGTGTCGCTGATCGGGTTGTGCGCGTTGCCGCGCTCTGTGCAGCGCTGTCCAGCAGCCATGCGCTGCGAGCGCGGCGCGGTCAGGTAGCGTATGGCTCTGCCTAAATTAAATAGACTTGCGAAATGGCGCAGAGACGGAGGACCCGGCGGCCAAAGGGATGCTGCAGCTGCAGCGCGCGATGACGGTGACTGGCACGCTGGGCGCGCTGGGCTCGGGCGACGTCGACGCGGTCGCGCTCTACCCGGACGTCTTCTACACGCCCATCGCCAAGTACCTCGGCCGCACGCTCAAGCGCTTTGCGCCGCAGCTGGCCAGCTGAGCGGCGCGCCTGCGGCGCCGGAAACGCGCGCGCAGGCCGGGGACGCGGCGGCGCGGGCCGCTTCGTAGGGGCTGCCTGCTGGGCTTGCGGCGGGGCCGGCAGGGGAGGGTGGGGCGGCTGCCCTTGCGCCGCCGGGCGCACGGCGCCTGACTTTCTCCTCGCGGGACCGGGGGCGGGCACGCATGCTTGGCCTGGCAGATTGGGGCCTGTGTGTGAGCAGGGTCTGTAGGTGCAGCGCTGGGCGCTTGCAAGAGGGCTGCTGCATGGCGTGCCCGGCTTGTTGCTGGGCGCTGGAAGCTGGGAGACGCGCACTGCTTGGAGCCCGCATCAGTACAACGTTTTGTGTAGTTGACATGCAGCCATGCGGGCTGCACTGCAGTCCAGTGCCCCCCTTACTGACTGCTGTAGATGCTGTGCGGGAGGGCCAGCTACAAGCTGGGCGGTCTGCGGCATATTCAATTCTCGCTGACTCCCTTGCTGCAGACGGAAGGATGTGCAGGCTTTGCGCATATATTGAAAGCGAAAGGGCCAAAGGCTTTGGCTCAGTATTCAGAGTTGGACAGCTCTATGGTTCTTGTGCACAGGCATGCTGTGCCCCTGTGGCTGCATCTGCTTTTTCCCGCTGGGCGCTGGCAGCGAGAGCGCAAAGTGGGGTCGGGCATGGGCGCCGGTCTGGCGCTCCAAGCACCATGTGTAGTTAAGTCAGGTGTGACACGGTGCGTGCGCAGGGTAATGCCAATGCTTGTAAGCATGCGTGCAGGCACAGGGCCATTGTCGCACAGACGCACATCAACTCTCTCGCCACCTTCACTCTAAAGGTACTGGTGCATGTTGGGACCAAACACTGCCCATGAATGCAGCATTATAGGTGCTGCACCGACCAGCGCGTGCTGCTGCATCGGCGAGCAGCGCTCGACCTCCCACAGCGCAGCCCCATCTGCAGCTGTGCTGAGCGCGCCACCTGCCTCAACGCGCAAGGCGCAACTGCACCCACCCCAGCTGTGACATGATTTATCTTGCACCAATTCTCGCCACTGGACGCGAGCCCCCGCCAATCCAGCAGGCGCCACCCTCCATTTAGGCTGCGCCAGGGCAGCTGAGAGCACGCCAGGCGCGGGCGCTATGCAGGATGAGCCAACGCGCTTCCCGGCAGCTGTGCACAGTGGGAGGCAGGCGGCGGTAGTGTCATACTGCGCCCGTTTGCTCCTCCTCCTCTTCGGGCACGCCGCGCATGTACAGCACGTTGTTGCACCTGTGCACCCACCCCCAGCAACCCCTGATCTTGCTTTGCGCGCAGAAGGTTAGGAAGCGCAGGAGATGGGCAGGGCGGCAGCTTGCAAGCGTCACCGGCTTGGCTGCGCACACAGGCGCGGCAGACGGGCACACACCTGATGAGCACCTCTCCCAGGTTGCCAGTGAACTGGCCGTCAATGTACTCCTCCGTGCTCGCCAGCTGCAGGTTCATGTAGGCGTCCACGGACACAAGGTAGCCTGCACCAGGCATGCACTTAACGAAACCGAGCGCAGCGAACCACACAGGTGCACGCACCAGCACACGCAGCCTGGCAAGCGCACCACATAGCCGCTGCCTGCCGGGGCTGCGCACCTTTGTACTCCATCCCCCACTTCAGCTTCACAATCACGGGCTTGCCGGTGAGGTCGTTCAGGAATGGCTTCGGGTTGACAGGCACAGTCTGCATCGGCATGCGTAAGCTTGAGTCAGTGATCACCGTCAACGCCACAGCGCAGCGTGACGCTTCGCGGCGACTATGCTTCACAACCAGAGTGCACATCACATCATTCTTTTGCTTTTGAAGCAGCATGAGGTTTACAACACGCATTGCTGCAGACTGCAGCACTGGAGTGGGACCTCACCGCCGCCATGGCGGCGCACTGGCCGGCGGCTCTCGCCTGGTCGCTTGCGCTGCGTGCCTGTGCTAAGCAGATTCAACCAGGTATGCCTCAGGTCTTTCAGTGCTCGCAGCAGGGAGGCTCTTGCACGCTACTAGGCTGAACGGGCAGGCGGGAGCTGGGGCGGTGGTTCCCAAATGAACCTAGACCTAAAAGGGGCACTGAACACAAGTTCATGCCGGACTGCATGCGCCATGGTGCATGTTGACATCAATACTGCCTGTGTGTCAAGAAGTATCTGGGCCCCTGACTCTGGGGTGTCAGCCCCGCATGTGTGGATTGTCCGCCTGAGCACCTCTGCAGCAGCTCAATCTGTATTGACAACATACCGCCACAGACTATTGCCAACGTCAGACGAGAGCGCAACACTGGCCAGGTGACGCCGGATTCTGTTTGGCCAGGGTGTGGCTCTCTGACGTATAAGCCTTCCAGCTCGGCAGCCAGGTAGGAGGTGCATAAGAGTGTCACAGCCTGGTTGGAAGGGCCTTGGTCTATGGTGCACGACCTTTCGCTCAGAACGCCCTTGTGAGACGCTCTGGTCTCCTTGCACAGCATGCAGTGGTGCACAGCCTGCCGCAACCCCCGCTTCAAGCAGCCGCGGACTTGGCGGGGAGGGAAGGCGCCGTAGCGGCCTTCGACGTGGCCCTCACCACCGCGGCGTCCACGAGCAGGCCAAACACGCGCAGCGCGGCCACCACGACGGGCGCCAGCAGGCACTCCAGCACGATGGGGTACCGCCGCGGCGTCAGGCCCGCGCTCGCGGCTACCATGACGTTGTGGCCAAAGTCGGGCGAGGGCAGGTGGTACGCGCCGGCCTCCATGCCACGCACCATGCACTGCGCCACCTGCGGCGGGTGCATAGTCGGGAGACCTGCAGGGCTCAGCTGTGTGCATGTAGCAGTCCTTGCTTGTTCAGCAGCAGACTGCGATGAGGCGGTACTAGGCAGCATGCGAGGACATGACTGCGCCGAGCTTCGGCCGTCTAGGGGGTGGCTGGCAGCCAGGCCGCGCCAGCGCGCGGCCGCTGGCCGCACCTGCTCGGGGCGGTAGAGCACGTCGCCCGCGGCGCGGCTGGCGGCGTGGCACTCGGGCGGCTGCGGCCCCGCACCCCACAGCTCTTACCGCCCCCTCGTTCCAAAAGCGTGCCACCCTACACATGATGATGTGCGCTCACCGCCTCTCAGCAAGCGACCTCGAACAAGCCCTGCACCACATGCGCGAGCACACTGTTGTTACGGCGGCCAGTTCTGGGCTCCGGTCATTCACGTCCAACACAACCCATTGTCTGTCTGCTGAACTGGCCGCCGTTGCAGGCAGCTGCCACTCAGCTCGCTTGGAGCATGGAGCATGCGGGGGCGTTGGAACGGGCTGTCAGGGCGCGCCTTGGTCTGCTGCTCCGCGGTGTAGCCGGGCGTGCTGGTGTCGGGCGGGTACGCGATGCTCACGCGCACGCCCGACGCCAGCAGCTGCGCCACGCAGGACGTCTTGGCCTTTAGCCTTTAGCCTGCCGTAGCTCTGCGCTGATGATTTGTTTCTGTGGTGCGCTGGCAGCCAGAGGCATGTTTGACACGCCAAGGCGGTGCGCATGCAGAGCACCTGTAGACGCTCTGCTCTTGACAAGCAAAGACATGGCAAAGGCTCATATCTGCAAGGACGCCGCACTGCACATTGGAGTGGACGAGAACGCCAGGCCGCGCAGCTGCAATACATGCCCCGCAGCAGGAGCATGCAGCTCAGCTAAGGCATGAAGGTAATACACAGGCGCACGAGCACGGGTGCACATGCAGCCGGGGCGCCACCTCGTTCCGCAGGCTGTCCGCGAGGCCACGGACGGCGTACTTGGTGGGGCAGTAGCTCGACAGCCCGACCAGACCTGCCGCCGACTTGCGACGCCGTCAAGGCTTCACTGTGAACGCAGGAGACCATGCGGGAAGCATCCATCACAGCATGTAAGAGCTGAGCGCGCTCCCTCAGGCTGCAGAAGTGCGCGCGGAGCCGTGCGTGAGGCGTTGGCTGCTGCCGCGGGCGCAGTGTTGCCCGGCGGCGGACAGCGCGCACCGCACACAGCGGCGGCCGAGGCGACCAGCACCAGGTGGCCCGCGCGCCGCTCGGCCATGCGCGGCAGCACGGCCCCCACAGCATTGACCGTCCCAAAGTAGTTGAGGTCCATGGTGGTGCGGAACACGCTCGCGTCCTGCTCCAGAAACCGCCCTGCGCGGCGGCGGGGGCCTCGTGTGCGGGCCGCTCCGCACACTGGGCAAGGCGGCGGGCTGATTAACAGCGCGAGGCCTCACCGGGCACCGAGGTCCCCGCACAGCACACCAGCAGGTCTACCTGGCCGGCGCTGCGCTCGAGCGCCGCGACGGCCGCGCGCACCTGCCCGGGCCGGCATGCCAGGAGTCGCTGCCAGGCTGGGAAGGGCTGCTAGGGCAGCGCAGCGCGGCAGGCGCGCGGGCGTGCCTGGTCCGCGTCAGTGACGTCCGCCGCGGCGGTGTGCACGGGCGAGCCCGCTGCTGCGGACCCCAGCTGACCAACTGCCGCGGCCCCCAACTGCTCGGCGGCGCGGTCCAGCTTGGCCTGCGTGCGCGCGACGAGCGACACGCGCGCGCCGCGAAGCACCAGCTCGCGCGCTACCGCCAGGCCAATGCCCTCTGACCCGCCCGTGACCAGGGCATGCTTGCCGCGCAAGCTGCTGGGCCGCTTGAGCATGTGCAGCAGCAGGCAGACGGCCGTGATCGCGGCTGCGGCGGTCCAAGCTGCGACCACCAGCGCTGTGTGCTGCGCGGCGCCCTCCGCTTGCATGCCGCAAGCAATACAACAGCTTTTTGTGCCTGCTCAGCCCGCAACAGGCGCTTGTATTGGCTGACAGAGCAAGGATGATGGAAGGATTGACAAGCAACACGTCGGCTGCTAATTGGCACTCGCAACACGATGTTGGGCTCACACAGTGCCTAGTATTTCCTGTTGATTTCCTGTTGATCAACTTTGACTTGCTTGTTCAAGTAACCTGGTATTGACCCCCTGTCGGTGCCAGCTCGACTCGCACGGGGCGTCGTGTTTGATAGAAGGCTCAAGATATTGCTCCTGAGCCTGCCTTGGCAGCAGCTGACCGGTGCATCAGGCGCTTGTCACGTCGGGCGCTGTAACAGAGGACCAGGAAGCGCTGCCTCTTTGCAGACTGCAGAGGCACAGGCCGGAGCCCGCTGAGCCGATTTGCACCATGGTCAGCAGCAGCCTGAGCGCGCAGGCAGACAGGCCCCCGCCGACATGGTGCGCTCGGGCGCCATCTGATGCCCTAACCGCTGTGCTTGCGTAGCTCCAGGCCGGCCCATGCGCGGCCGCCACTATGGCATGCCGTCAATAAGCTGGGTTTGAGGCCTAATAGTTTGTTCTACCAATGCGTCGGTCGCCCGGTCTTAGCCGACAAGGAGCGCCACCGTGTGGATGCCTATTTGCCAGTCTGTATGCTACGCGGGTTTCACTCGGGTGCAGGAAGCGCACCAGCTCGCTGATGGCCAAAGCGCAGGATCGGGAGGAGGCCGGCGAGGGTCCAGGTCAGCCCTCCTCCCGAGCACACCTTCCCCGCCGCACGCTGACCAAGCGCTCCGACGAGCATCCCTCCCGACACGTGCCCTCCTGCTCTTTAAACCATAGCGGCGATGCGCGGTGGATGCGGCGCAGCGTGGGCGTGGCCGGCGGGCGCCGCGCGCACGGCGTCGTCGGGCGGCAGCCCGCGTCTGAGCTCCGCGACCTGCGCCCCTGCGGGGGCGGCCCTAGGCGACGGGGCGGTGGCGGCGCTCAAGCTGGCTGCGATGAAGCTGTCGGCGGGCAGCGCGGAGCGCGCGGGCTCCACCACGCCGCCGCTGTCGCCGATCAAGGCGGCGTGGGCGCAGCCCGCGCTCAGCGACGCGGTGCGGCCCTGGCTGTGCAGGGCACATAAATGCTGAGTGAGCTTCAACGGGCGAGGTGTTTACGGACGTTGAGCGTAGCCGCGCTATGGTTGCCGGCCCTGAGGATGCCATGGTACCGTGTTCGGTGGCATGGGGCGTTTTGCAATGCTTAAAAAGACAGAGCTTATGGCGCTGCACAGGCTGCCTCCAGCTCTACCACTGCGACGCCAAGAGGGCTGTCGCCGCGCGCGCTCGACCCCGCGGGCAGCCGGGGCCACCGCCGGACGACGTCGTGGAGCAGCGCCAGCACTGCGGTTCCTGCAGGCACGCCCAGTTGAGAAGCACGGTGGTGCTCTCATGACCAACCCCTTGAAGCCACGCCAGCGCATTGTCATCTGGCTCTTGCTCCTGGCAGTTTGCATGCGAGCCTGTTCTGCCGGTTACACGGGTTTTTATGCAGCCCAGGTACGCTGCAGAACGCTTCGGCACATGCCCTGTACATGTGGGTGAGGCTTCCGGCGCCGCGCAGGCGTGGGACGGCCGCCCGCGGGCCACCGTCGCTCGCGCTCCATCGAGTCGGGCGGCAGCGGGGCGCTGGCAGAGCCCGGGGACGCCTTCCGGGCCGAGCTCGAGCGCATCGGCTCGGCGGCCGCGCTGCAGCGGCGCAGCAGCGCCTCTGGCGAGCCCGCGGGCGCACCAGCGGCTGCCGCGTCCGCCGCGCGGGGCCCCGAGTCAGCAAAAGAAGAGAAGGTTGCGCCGCAGCTGGGAGCGAAAGATGTCGGCGGGCGCCAGGAGGAGGCGGCGCTGATCTCCTGGGACGAGCTGGACGCGCAGCGCGACGTGTACCGCGCGGTGGCCACGGCGGATGGGCGCCACGCGCTCGTCCGCAGCCCCTCGGGTGCGCGCCCTGTGCACGGACGGCTGCTGAGTGTGGGCTTCTTCAAGGATCCCAGCAGGCATGTGAGCCGTCTGACCTGCTTTACTGAGCTTTACGGAGGTAGCGAGGCAGCTGAAGCCCCTTGCTCCATTGTGCCACCCGGGCCCTTTGCGCTTGCTCGCCTCGCGCGAGTGCCCGGACACCTGCCAGAAGGGTCGGCAGAGAGCGGCGCGTGAAACCTGCCATGCGGCTGGCTCATGCTGTGGCTGGCGGAATCCGGCGGTGCGCAGTCGGTCAAGGTTGCAGTGCAACTCGCAGGCAAGGGCGCGGTGGAGGTGCTGCTGGTGCATGACGGCGCGCCTGCCGCGCCGGCGTGGGCGGCGCCACCGCCAGCGCAGGGGCCGGTGCCGCCCGGCTGCTCCCACGCTGCGCCGGCCGGTATGGTACCCGTGTACGCTGCGGCCGCGCCCGGCGCGCCGGGCGGCGCCGCGCTGCTCGCGCCCGCCAGCCCGCCGCCGCAGGCGCCGCTGCGGGTGGTGGGGTATGCGCCGCTGCCGGCGGGCGACTTCGCCGCCTACCTGTCCCCGCGCGCCGCGCCCGCGCCGCCCGCCCGCCGCGATTGGCGCCATGCGCCGGTGCGCCTCGCTGGACCAGCGTGAAGGCTCGCGTGTGTTACGACCGCTGGCTGCGGCCTGTATGCGCGCCAACAGCTTGTGGGGTTCTATGCTCGGCGCGCCGCTCTCAGGAGGCTGACAGTTGAGCGCGCATGCGGCGTCGGCAGACGCGCAGACACCAGATGGCCTGCCCCTGCAAGCGTCCACGCACTGCACCAGTGTGGGTAGCAGTCCGCTGCTGACCCTGCTGCGCCCGGTGCGCAGGCACCGTATGCCGGCCACTCGTCCTGCGGCGCCGACCGTGTGTCGAGCCCCGCCGCTGCGCGCAACCATGCTGACCCGTTCGGCGAGTCTGCTGTGTGGTGAGCGCGTGGCCTGCTGCTCCGCCAGGCCTGCTGCGGCATGCGCTGGGCGCGCGGGGGCGCGACAAGACCGCCAGGCCTGCAGCGGCACGCAACGCGCGCTACGAGTTTGTACATGACTGGCGTATTGGCCTTGAACAGGTCGTTGCAGAGGGCCTGGGGCGTGCGCTGCGGCCGTCAGTGCATGGCGTGTGCAGGGCCGTGCAGCGCAGAGTCCGGCGCATGAATTCAAGAGGGTTTCGTTGCCCTGCTGGGCCATGTGTGTGGGCGCTTGCGGCGCGTTGCCGCTGCAGCCTATTGTCGATATATGTCTGGCTGCATCACCAGCGCGCTCGCATCGCATGCAATACATGGCCCGCCTGCTTTCAGACGCGACTCGCCTTCAATGCCCCAATAGCCCCGTCTGCATGCCGGGTCCTCTATTACGCTGCTCAGCGTAGCGCGCGCGTGCGAGCGGCGCGCTGCGCACAGCCTTTCGCGGCACGCGCCCCGCCTCCCACGCCCTTGCTCGCTTCACCTGCGTGTCAAGCTCTGCTCAAGCTCTGTGTCTTCTCCTGCCGCCGCATGGGCGGCAGGACCGGGTGCCACGTGACGTTGGTACCTGGCAGCCCTTGCAGTTGCAGCGTGTCCATGACGTCCAGCAGGTGGATGCATTTGTTTGTGCATGCTTGTAAAACAGCATCTGTTCTATGACTCTGACGGCGTTCTTTGTGGAGGCTGAGCATGACAGAGACAAATGGTGGGCATGCACATGCACAGGGAGGGCACCCATCACACCACAAACTCATGATGTCAGTTGTCTGTCACTCTCCCCCGTGACTTTCCCTGGAGGCACCAAAGGACAGTGGCTCTGCTCTGGCTGCACTCATATCTTTGCCAGGGCATTGTTGTGGACGGGTGTCATGGAGGAGGACATGCCGCAGTGCATGGACCGCAATTCAGTCCGGAAGCATTTGGGAAAATGCCAAAACAGGCATTAAAAACAAACTAAACCCTACGCAGCCCCTTCAAGATGCAAGGGGGTTGGTCTTGGGCGCACAAGGAGGATCCGATGGCACGCTCAGGGCTTTGCCCAGCTGCAGTGTGCTACTGAACGCGTAGCGCAGAGCGCATATGCGCCGCGCACAGGTTCAAACTTGACCTGTCCGCGCAGTGCATGGCACTCGAGCATGTTTGGGAACCTCGGGCAGTCGTTCACGGCGGGGTTCACGCAGCTGACGGACATCCAGGAGAAGCTGCAAAAGCTCAAGACCGACTTTGAGGCCGGGATTGAGACCAGCCTCGGGATCAACCACGAGGCGCTTGGGGCGACCAGCGAGGATGTTGTCCAGCACAGCAGGTCCAATGCAGGTCTGTGCCCTGTGCCCCTTTGCGTACTTGTGCAGATCTAAAGCATGCGCTCCCTATATACATATAGCTCCTGCCCCTGTGTGCTCGCAAGTGCACTGGCAGCAGCGCTGGTGTAGGCTGAGGTGCACAGCTTGCCTGCGACCTTCCAGCCTGCGGTGACGGGCTCATTGCAAAGCGCTTGAGCTGGTGTGTGCACGGCCCCCCGGAGGGCCTTCCTGGCGCCCTGTGCCTGGTGTTGGCCGTCATCGGACGCAGGCCAGCCGGCAGCAGGCACGGCAGCTCAGACCCCGGCGGCGCTGGCAGGGATGGGCCGTGCGGCGGGGCCGAAGGAGCTGCTTTGCAGCGGCCCTGAGCTTGCCTGAACTGGCTGCCAGGAGAGGCGCCCAGCTCAGGCCGCGCTGCGCGGGCAGCGCCGACGGCCCGCCCGACGGCGCACAGACTGGGTGCAGTGACGCACCTTGCGAACTGACGCTCCCGCTCCTCTGGGCTGACGCGCACTCTGCCTGCCCTGCTCGGTGCAGGGACGCCGGTTAGCGCCCGGCGAGGCGGCGTGAGTGGGCCCAGCGGCAGCGCCGGCGCGGGCGGCAGCGGCGCCGGGCCGCGCGCCGCCGCTGCGGCCGCGGACCGAGGCCCCGCCGGCTCCCCCGCCGTGGGGGCGCCGGGCCTGGATCCGCACGCCGACCCGGGTCTAAGCGCCGCGCGGGAGAGCGGCGCGGCGGGCCGCGAGCCCGTGCCTGCGCCCACTCACGCCTTAGCAGACGGCGGCGGCGCTGGGCCCGCAGAGGCGGCGCCCCAGCCCGGCGCGAGCGCGAGCGCGGAGGCTGGTCCCGCCCGGCCTGCCACGGGTGCGGCCAAAGGGTCCGGCGCGGCGGCTTGCGGCGCGCCTGCCGACCAGGCGCCGGGCTCGGGCGGCGAGGCAAGCGCTGCAGGGCGCCAACCGCCTGAGGAGGCGGCTGGGGTGGCGGTGGGTGAGGCGGAGGGTGGCTGGGACGCCGGGGATGACCTGGACCTGGGCGAGGCCGCGGGGAGCACGCCCGAGTCCACGGACGACGCCGCGGGCCACGCGGGTGCAGGCGTGAGGCCGGCGCCCGGCGCCGAGCGCGCGGCTGCGGAACCCGCTCTGGACGCCCCCGCGCTCGCGCAGGCCGCTCCAGACGGGGATCACGCTGCAGGGCCCGGCGCGGGTGCCAGCTTTGCGGCAGCGCCGGACGGCGCGCCTGCGCAGGCGGACGCGCGCGGCGCTGGCGGCGCGGCGCGCCCCGCGCCGGCGGATGGCGCGGCCGGCGATGCGGACGCGGCGCGGGGCGGCGCGGGCGACGGCGGCGCGCGCGTGGGCGCGGGCGCGGGCGCGACGAGCAACGGCACCCTGCACGACGCGCCTGGGGCAGGATCCGAAACAGGGACTGATGCAGAGCCCAGGTCCGCCGAGGCCGCGTCGCGCAGCCTCGCACGGTCCGAGCAGCCTGCGGCCGCGCCTGATCGCCCCGGCGAGCGCGCCGGCCCAGAGCCGGCCGCTGGCCCCGCCTCGGAGGCTGCA
>JAABUH010002113.1_pt1 | contig 19767 bp, 20 predicted proteins | sample 5559121 | NCBI WGS metagenome assembly JAABUH01 (sample SAMN10711871, study PRJNA513364) | rock metagenome | isolation source: Antarctica rocks | place: Antarctica: Victoria Land, Battleship Promontory nord | collected 2015-12-28
CCATGGCTCCTTTCAAAGGACCGAATATGCCGACGTCGAGCGGTTGAGTGATGTGAGAGGTATGGGAAGGAAGCACCATGAGGTCAATGGCGTGCGTGATGCAGAAAGCGATGAATTTGGCTTTGACTTGACTGCCGTGGCCGTCGACAATAAAAAGACGTCGTGTAATATCGCCGACAGTCGTACATGGCTCGAATACGTGCTCGAGCCATTCGTATGCAAGGACGTCGTTCGACCAAACGGTATTGGTTGTTGTCCACCGCCATCCCTGCACGCCGAGGACACCGTCCGGTAGCCAGCGAGTGTTGAAGCTACCTGTGGCTTTGAATATCACCAATGGAGGGAGAGCATGGCCTGCAGCGGATACGCACTCGATCGTGGTAACCCACTCCTGTCTCCCTGACGTCGCTTTCGTGGCCTTCTTCCCTTTCCCCGTCCCTTCCTCTCTATCTCTGATAACCAGACACCGCGTGGACTGCGTTGTACCGATGCCGTAGCCGGTCTCGTCCATGTTGAAGATGTTCTCGGGCTGGTAGCGGTTACGATCGAGGATCGTGCCCACCTCCGCAAACCATGGTGCAAGGTTCTCCGGGACCGCCGCATCGAGCCGGGACGTATCGAGCTGGCGGGTCCAGACACTGGTGACCTCTGGGTGACGTTTGCGGAACTTGTCAAGCCAGGTATGACCAAGAGGAGGGAGAGGAAGCGATGTAGGGGATGTTTGTATGAGGACTCGATTTCGGCGGATCGCGTCGGCCGTTTCATACACCATGTAGGGCGGCGGCGGATGACCCAGGAGTGATGAGCGTCGTATGTAGTCGATCAGGGAGGCCTCCTTATTGTTGGACAGAGCCTGTAGGTGGTTGTAGGCTTGAGATCGAGACGTAGTAAGCCCTCGAAGCCGTTTTGAGAGGGTGCCGGGAAGAACGCCATAATCGGTCGCGACCGTGCGTAAACTCGACCGGTCTTCCTCAGGGATGTGTTGCTGGGCCTCGTAAGCAGCCATGGCAAGCTCGAGAGGGGTCTCAGGCTGTTGCATGATGAGAACAATCAATTTGATGGTAACGAGGAGAAAGGAAAGTGGAGCTGTCCCATAAAGGGGGGTGTTTCCTAACTAGGGGATTCACGTTACTGCCGTGGCCGGTTGCATTGCCGGTATTGGATCCTGTGAGGAAGTAGAGGGTGATGTCAGCGGTGTTGCTCCAGCTTCCCGACTCGTCATCCAGTCGATACTTGACGATCAAGGTCTCTGGAGGGATCACAGTAACCTGATGGATGCCCTAGAGCGGGTTTACTTGGAGCACAAGGCTCGCATCGTCAACCTGTCATGGGGTCTCTCTATCTCGCCTGACGGATCCCAATACCTTTACTCGCAGACGGAACAGCCTGGCACCGTCGACCTCCTCACCCACCGCCATCCCGAACTGCTTTTCGTCATAGGCGTAGGCAACGAACCTAACGGAGATGGTGTACCTCGAGCGGGCGGTTTCGCCGCGAGTAAGAACGGGATCGTCGTAGGGAGTATCCGATCGCGATGGCGTCAGGATCAGTTTGGGGAATGGACGCTCAAGGCACGAGATATTTCGGGCAAGAACTCGCTTCGTACTCCTCAATCGGTCCTACAAGGGAAGGGTTCTCCACTCCTCATCTCGTCGCACCCGGAACGGCGATCAGAGTAGCCGAATCTCGTCTTTCTCTGGGTTTTCGATCGGATTCTCCGTGGAGGTATGCGAGCGGGACTAGCTTCGCAGCGCCGATGGTCGCTGGAGCTTGTGCCATCGTTCGGCAGATGATCAGCGCTTGTTCGACCCAGGACACTACCGCTACCGCTTCGCTCGTCAAGGCGATTTTGATAAACGCTGCTGGCGGACGCAATCCTGGCAAGGGCTTCGGACTCATCAATCTCGACCGAGCGCTTCAGCCCCAAAATGCTGACTACCAATTCTCCAATCCTGCATCTTTCCAGGCACCAGAGATATGCTTGGCTCATGAGCCGTAACCCAGGTAAGTCTTGCCAAACACAAGGCCTAAACTCGTCATTCAGCTATGCCCACCTTTGATAATAAGCTGAAGGGAGACTTAAAAGACCCGATAGACTGGAAGGGAGAGGCCTCGCACGAAGCCATAGGAGCTTACGTGAAGCCGGTGAAGATACGTTATGGTGTACCCTATGACTTATGGGATGTCATTGACGGATGTAGAGGCGGACGCCAGGATTTCTTCTCAAGACGTTCGATGACTCATCTGGACGTGAACTTGTGACTGAGCTGTACCCACTTAGTCCGAATCCACTTGCACGGCACAAACGCCGCTTGAAAAATCCTTCTCCTGACGATCATGATTCAGAACGGTAACTTATCTCACGGCAACACCGGTAACTGTATTTCTCAGTTTTCTTCCACGAGACTGTAATCCTGTTCTTGGGTCATCCGTGAAGGGACCCTGATGACGACCTTCAAGCAGAGAGCAAGAACTGTGTCCCCGCGCTCAGACCTCCAGATGGTGCCTGGTCAGAGGCAAATATGTATGAGCGCCTCTCGTTGAGCTTGCGTTATAACTCCTATATCTTCTATCTATCGGGCGGTAGCTGGAGATCAGGTCGATCGGATTGGCGGAGAAACCACTCTACGTGTCGGGTCAATAACGGGAGAGGTCAATGTACAAGTGCAAGATCTCAGCGGACAATCGGGCAGGGAAGGCTTCAAAAGCCCGGCTTCAATCTGATATTCGTTCCAGAGGTCCATTCTCACTTGAACCTGGACTCCCTTCTCAGCTTCCACATCACATGCCAAGTGGCTCGTGTTAAGCCAAACGTGCCGAAAGAAAAAGGGCGCAATCCGTGGCGCCCTTTTAAGAATACACGAAGTTCCCGTTACGGGGCCACACTGTCGTTTTACAGTCACCATCACGTTTCCAATACTAATTTGTTGGAATCTCGCCAAGATGGACATGGGAACCAACAGTACGATGAGCATGGAGGGCAATAGCACGATGAGCATGGACAACAGCACCAGCTCGATGGGAGGGATGGAGATGAGTGGAGACTGCCAGAGTGCGGTATTCATTGAAGCGCGGGAAGAAGCTGAGACTCTCAGTCTCGATGTTGTGGAACTGGTACACCGTCGACGCGTGCTTTCTCTCCTCCTCGTGGCACATCTCCAGCAAAGTCATGTTCGCCGGCACCGTCTTCGGCGTTTTCTTCCTTTGTTGCGCCATCGAACTCGTCAGGCGTCTCGCGAGGGAGTATGACAAGCGTTTGATCAAGGTCGCCAAGGTGAGTTTGGCTTGTCGTTCCTCCGCGCCGACAATATCAGGCATCGCTGCCGGTGAAATGACGGCGGTGGATGGTGACTTCAAGGAAGACCATCACCCCACCACCAAGTTCGAGTGAGTGATGCTTCATTATGATTTTTCTACCCACGAATCTGACATACTTGAAGGTTCGCCCCGTCTTGGTCGCAACAAGTAATCCGCGGCTTCGCCTACGGTTCGCAGTTTTCCGCTGCCTTCCTCGTGTACGTTCCCTACTCATGGTTGGCGCTCATATCGTGAAGAATGCTTCTCGGAGTATACTACAACGGTTACATTCTATTCGCCATCTTCCTCGGTCAGACCACTGGGTACATGCTATTCGGCCTGGACACCTGCTCCGTCGCCGTTGACCACCAAACCTCCGGGCACTGCTGTTGAAACGCTTACGCCTCCAATAAATTTTCTCTTGCTCCATCATATCTTTGTCTATACTTTTGGTTCATTGTGTTGGAAGGCTCGGACAAGCTCGCGTTGCGTCGCGTTCGTTCATACTGTGATTAGTTCTCTTCGCTCGTCTTGCTTTCATGCATTCTTCATAAACCTACAACTCTTTGAAGGATAAGAGGCGCCGGTCTTCACGACGTCCATGGAGCTTGTCCAGATTTGTTTGCTGTGGGTCGACCGGAAGATCCCAAAAATGGCTTCCCCTCTATACCCCTTACTTGGATGGCGTCCCTCGCTACCTCATATAGTGTTGGCCCCGCAACGTCATACGGATCTCGCGGGGGACGCCGGGCGATAGACTAGAGTGACCACGTTGATTAGCCTTGTGGGTGCAGGGAAGATATCAAATATACCCTTCGATTCCCCTTCTTGGTTTACCACTAGGGTGAACTCAATTCTTACCATTTCGATTACAATTACAATTGACGCCTGCATATGTCTCAATCGATGGTAATCCCTATTTCCACATGAGGTGAAATTACAATTACAATTCGAATCGTAAGTAGAAACGATACTGGCGATTGCGATTACCGTCGGAAGTGCACGGGGCACCTCGGACTATGACTTGACTTGCGACGGAAGAAAGCAAGTGGGGGTAAGTGTGAAATGGTCGAAAGTGTTGACGGCTAGCTGAGGAGGGTGATGGTGACGGACAGGTACTAGCTAGGAAGGATTGCGTGCTCAAGCAGGGTAGGCTATAGATACGAGAGGGATCCCGGAGGGCTCCATCCGTGAGGCTCAAGATCTGGGTCTCAACAATCTGATTCTCATATATGACAACAACAACATCACCGTCGACGGATCCATCGACGCATGTTTCACCGATGACACCAGAGCTCGAAATTGGGAAGTGAATGACGTTTTCGACGGATCGAACGATGTCGGTATTCCGTCCCAGAGTTGGTCGTCTTGGCTGACTTATGCACAGCTTACCGCAATGGTCAATGCGCTCGAAAAGGCAAGAAGGTAAAGGGCAAGCCCACAAGGATCCATGTTCGCACCATCATCGGTATCGGCTCCCCCAAACCATAAACTCAGGCAAAGTACACTGCGCGGCACTGGGTGATGGTGACGTGGTCTACATCAAAACTCACTAGGGGTACACCCGGACGAGATATTCATTGTTCCCCCACGCGTTCGCAACTTTTTCGCCCAATGCAAACCATGCGGTGCCGATCTCGAAAGCGCCTGGAATGAAATGTTCGACAAGTTCAGCAAGGCGTACCCCGCCAGATCAGTCCGACCTCAAGCGACGCATGGAAGGTCGAGTCTCTCTCACCCGCAAAGGCCGATTTGCCCAAACTGCATGCGGCGCCGACGAGGAAGAGCAGCGGGATCGCCGTTCAATCACTCGTTCCCAAAGACAAAACCTTTACCGCTGGCTCTGCGGACCTTATCGAGTCGAATTTTGTCGGATTCCTGGGCAATGATCGACTTCAAAACCCCTGAGAGCGGGCTGGGCGATTGGATGTTGACTATGCGCAAGATAAGGGAGCGCCCGTCGAAGTGGCTGTTGAAGCGGTTGATAATCTGTTGTAAGCATTGAGCGAGGAAGAGAAGAAGGAGGTTATCAAAGGAGACGTGGTCGATGACGACGAGTTTCGAGCGTGGTCAACCCGGGTCTCTACATGAATCCAGGTGAGTCCCCGCGTTGCCCTCGAAATTACTCCTGACCCTCTCAGGTGGTATCCGGCTCAACAAGACCACGCCCCAGATCCAAGCTCTTTATCATGATGTTCACAAAGCTTCCCTTTCCCCAGAGAGATATCGAAAAGCTTTTTAGGCTGTACCCTTACCAACCACTTTCTCGACCAACTACTGTAATCAACTAATCAACGGTCTCTCGGTTCTAAATAAACACTCGTACAACTTTCGCCTCTTCCTCCCTTTGTCAACACGTGCACCTTCTCTTACCAGACTCTGGGGCTGGACATCACTCTGTCTTGCAGTCTGCTTTGTCGGTCGCAGAATGGTCATCGGCCGACGTTTATGGGTGTTGAATCAGATCGGATCGAGGAGGGCGAGCATGCGGGCTTGAGACTGTTCAGTCAAGAGGAGGTATGGGGGCTGGATCTGGATCTGATGCTGGAGAATCAAAAGAAAGCACAGATCTGTGAGGGAATGGATTGCAATGGCGGATTGTCCGATGAGAGGAGAAAGAGAAGCGGTTTGGGATTGCCACATCGCCCTTTCCCCGCCGGGGATTCGACGGATGTTTTGTTTTTATTATCACGGGGCAGCGTCCCCCTTCGTCCACTTAATGTTGCATCTAGAATGACCTTTGCTTTCAGCTTTCAAGGATGACCACGCTGAAAGACCTATTCCACTCGATGGACCCACCCGAACTCTCATTCAAGTCCAAGGTCAACGACCCCTTCCTGTCCGCCAGGTCCACGACCCGAAGTCCAAACAAATCTACCGCAACCTTCTTTGAACGGCTCCCGAACGAGACGCTCCGAATCACCCACGATCCCAGCATCATCCGTGACCTGGAAAACCTCGTTTCCTCCTCCTGGTCGGAAGCTGCATCCTCACTCGAGGTCCGAAGCGAATGGACCGCCTTACTTGAGGTCCACCGTGACGTGGCTCGCCTCCAGGGGGTCGGGAACGAGGTGATCGACCTCACCGGCGTATTCGTCCATCAACTCTTCGGTCCCGTCAACCTCGTCGCCTCCCGGGCTTACGACAAGCTCAAACCCGAAGCGTACCCTCGACCTGGCCTCCGTTCCGCCTTCACCCCGCCCGTCGGCGTCGTCAGCGTGTGGGGTGATCATTACGCGACGCTCACCCCGGTGGACAGTTTGGAGTTGGCTGAGAATAGGGTCGTGGTGGAGAAGAAGTTGCCTTCGGCGGTCAAGATGAGCTCGATCGTGTCGGGCGTCATGTTGGGTGTGGGTGTGGGTGTAAGTGTGGGTAAGGGTGTGGGTGAGGAGGAGGATGAGGGTGAGTGTGAGGGTGAGGGCGAGGGCGAGGTTTGGGGGATCGTGCATTCGAGGGATGTCAAGGGGAACGATCTGTATCATATTCGTTCGAGAAATGAGGCGGATGTTCACTTTGTGGATGCGATCCAGCAGGTGAGTCAGCTCCCCTCTCTCTCTCTAGATTCCAGATGTACGATACGGTTGTCGCAAAGAGCCTGACGAAGAAACAGACGGTCGAATACATGGATGCGGCCAGGTGTAAAGTCGGCCTGGTATCAAACTACGACGCTTACATCGTCATCCTTCGACTGGCCGTTGACAAGGTCGCCCTGTCTTCCCCCGTCATCCGGCAGACCAGTCTCCGTACCACCTTACCCGAACCCCTCGCCAACGGCATGTCCGTTTACGACCTCCTCCTCTCGTTGCTCTTGTTTACGGCGAACCCTTCGCGCCTGACCGGGGAGGTCTGGCTCAAGTTGTATGTCAGGGAACGGATCGACGATAGGTTGACCCATAGGCCCAAGCTGAAGAGGAAGGGTAACGGGTCGGGCTCGGCGGGGAACAAGAAGTCTAGAGCTGATGACAATGGGGGTTCCGGTAGCGGGAGCGGGCGTCGGGCCGCCGAGGAGAGTGGAGAGAGTCAGGGAGATTCTCAGCTTTCGGGTGGCGGACGAGCCGAGCTCACACGAAGTCGAGCCCGAACTTCACACACGCTCGTCCCGAGTCTAAACAGCTCGAGCTCGACCCAGTCGTCGGATCAAGTTGTCGAAACGCCTGATGTTGGTCCAGGTTCATCATCACCCCTGTTTGGACCCCTGGTTGAGAGGTCGTCGCTCCATCTTCTCCTGGACCCGAAACAGGCTCCTCACACCCACCACCCTGATCCCGAGATGTATCTCGATTGCGACGCCGTCGAAACACCGCTCTATCTCGTCCACGTCGATTTCCTCCGCCCGATTGTCTGGCGTCCCATCGTAACCCCCTCGACCTTGGGCAGGATCATGATTCAACGACTAATCGCGCAGGGAGAACATTTCACGACCTTCTCAGCCACTTCCACGTCTTCCTCCTCCTCGTCCTACGACTCAACCTTTCCGTCCTCGCATGCCTCGACCACCTCTCCCTCTCGGTCCCATGACTCGCAAATGATCCCTGAGACCGAGCTCATCGTCAAGCTCGCACGACTGTACGATCGACCCCACCACAAGGAACTCGGCCTCCCTTCTGGATCCGATGTCGCGCGCGCAGTCGAGACCGAGCGTAGGATCCTGTCGGGACCGTTGAGACATTTGCAAGGTTCGAGCGTCCCGAGGTTGGAAGGAGTGTGGCGTTCGGCCAGTGGAGAGTGGGAGTTGGTGGTTTTGGGCAAGGTTGCGGGCAGGCAGATGGGGCAGGAGGATATGTTGGAGGAAGGGGAATTGTAAGTCGGCGGATACCTCTCTCCCCTCTTCTGCCACCCCTCCATCAACCGCCCCAATCGTTCCTTTCTCCCTTACGGTACTCACCTGAGAGCTCCGAGCTCTTCCTCCCCCTCCGTCATCCCATCCGATCGTTCCTTCCCCCTCCATCACCCATCTAACAGCTCTTCATTGCCCACCCATCCCCATCCCGCTCCAACCGTGTGCTCCACACTGACGCTCCCCCTCAGCCGAGCCATTCAGACCACCTACACCATTCTACACGATCGCAGAGTCCTCCACGGCGATGTCGAACCCCGACACATCTTCTTCAGGGAGGATGGGACGGTGAGCATCATCGATTTCGATCGGGCCAGGCAGGACGCCGGGGAGGGTGAGCTGGAGGAGGAGGCGAGGCGGGTTCGACAGATGTTTGAGAGGAGGGTGAGGAGGATGGACGGGGGGATCGTGACATGATCGGACATTGGCTCTCATGCGTGGATACATATTCCTTAAGATCCAGACAGCGACGGCAGCGAGGTTTGTTGGAGTGAAGAATCCGGCTCCGTTTGTGCACCTAGGGAGCTGCTGCGGGCCGAGATCCCTCGTTGTGGATCGAGATTTAGCAGTAGAACCACATGAGATACACCTTTCTTCCACGACCCTGCTTTGACAGAAAACCATATTGTAGCTTAAATAATTCTGAGATGAAAGAAGCTAATAATATAATCAAGAGTTTGAAAGGGAGACAAGCCGATGATTGGCCGCGAAGTATTGATGATAATGTGCAAGAGACATGCCATCAGATCTGTCATGCTCGGTATAATTTACTATTTAACTATGAATGGAAGACAGGGTACGAGGACGAAAGGGAAGAAAATGGTAACGTGAATCCCCTAGTTAGGAAACACCCCCCTTTATGGGACAGCTCCACTTTCCTTTCTCCTCGTTACCATCAAATTGATTGTTCTCATCATGCAACAGCCTGAGACCCCTCTCGAGCTAGCAATAACTAGCTACACATCTCAGCTACACATCCCTATCGAAGACCAGTCGTCTATACGCCAAACCGCCGAAGATCTTTTCGTTTCAAGAACCACCCTCTCAAACCGCCTAAGAGGGGTTACTCAGTCCCGTCTCGAGCTTTTACCCACCGCCAAGCCCTCTCACATGATGAAGAAGCATCCCTGGTCGAGTACATACGCCGTTCCTCCCTCCTTGGCCATCCACCGCCGCCATACATGGTGTACGAAGTGGCTGATGAGATACGCCAGAATCGACTTCTCATGGCATCATCCCTCTCCCTTCCTCGCCCTCCGCTTGGTCATACATGGCTCCACAAATTCCGCAAGCGTCACCCACAGGTTGCCGGCGTCTGGTCCCGGCAGCTCGATACGTCCCGGCTCGATGCAGCAACTGCGGAGAACTTAGCTCCTTGGTTTGCGGAGATGGGAACAATCCATGACCGACACCATTATAAGCCCGAGAACATCTTCAACATGGATGAGACGGGGCATGGGATCGGTACCAAACAGTCTACTCGATGTTTGGTCATCAAAGAACCGGGGAAGGGGAAGGGGAAGGGGAAGAAGGCTACTAAAGGATTCCTGCAGTCCTTCACTCCCTTCAACGGTCAAATCACACATCACTTCACTTGTATCCGCCGTGGAGACTGTGAATGCAAGGAATACGGTCTTGGAGAAGGAGAACCAGGGTGTTAGGGACGCTAGTGAGGCTAGGAAGAGAAAGAGGGCTGGGATCACTGTTGGGAACCTCGGTACGCATGTCTTTAGTACTGAGGACTGCCTGGAGAGGGTACGGGTGGCAGAGGCGGTTACAACGGCGAGGAAGACAAAAGGGAAGGAAAGAGCGGTACCAGTGGGTACCCAACACACCCTTGATGATGTCCACACCGTCCTGGGGCTTTTAGACTATGACCTGCATGGTCTAGACAGCTTCGGAGATGAATATTGATCGATATGTAAGAGGTGTCCCATAAAGGGGGGTGTTTCCTAACTAGGGGATTCTCGTTAGGTATACTGTCGTGTACTTCCCAGTGGCTTGGACGGGAGTACCTGGACGGGAAGCATGGAGTAACTTGGTTGACGAGATAGTACACGATAATCCGAGCTGAGTAGATTTCGGTGCAACATGAAGAAATGCATGAGCTGGGTTGAGCGATGGTCAATTGATACAGCATATAAACCATTTCGCTTTCAACGCGTAACTTTCGCATCCCCCATTGTGCAGACGGCCATACATACAGATCTCAGTCCTAAAGGAGGCTCTACATTCAATGCTCAGTATGGCCGCAGGCCGCCTGCGGTTGACGTCTCAATTTGAGAAGCCAAGATGACAAAAATCTCTAAATGGATGAATGAATCTCTAAATCGATGAATGCATAACTCGCATCCCCTTTGGGGCTTTTTCCTTCCTGAACAACCATCTAATCCAACTTCGCTCATCCATCTATCCTTTGGGCTGTGATTAAAAACCGCATCCCGCCGTAGCGACTAATCCCACCAAAACCTCCCAAACCAACCAACGATTCCTTTCTTCTTATGCAAAGGAGGTTCAGGGTTGGCATCGGCTATAGCGATGAAGTTTGCCACGGGTACTTTATCGAGGGGAACGATCTTTGTTCGGAAGATTAGTTTGTAACCTAGGTAGAGACCTGCCCAGAGTGGGATGGTGAAGTAGTTTGAGAAGAAGTCGGATATTGTCCAATTGCCATGGACCTGCGGGCGGTTTTATCAGAATTGTGCTCAATATCCTTAAGAGGGGGAAAAGGGAGGTTGGGTATATCTATCGCGCTCAATACTCCGAGAAAGGGAAGGAAGGGGTCGGGGGAGAGTGGGAATAAGGGCGGAATGGGAAGGGGCCGCCTTCGAGGAGTTGTTTATGAGGACTTAGGAGTGAATGAGAGCTTGAACTCACAAAGACGTAAAAACCGCCTGATAATAGGATGAAAGAATTCGCCCAGATGACGACATGTGCCAAGTAAGGCTGGAACGGAGCCGACCAAGGTAACCTATCCGGCGAGATCCCTTGCTTCTTCATAGCCTGTCTCACTCGTAACGAGCAAATCCCAATCGTGATCCATACCGCGAGAGTCGAAGCTGCAGTCAAGTTGGATAACCAACCAAAGACGGTGTTGGCATCGTTGTTGAGCGCCATGAAAGCGAGAAGCATGAAACTGCTCTGGAAAGTCACTGCAGCCCAAGGGATACCGAACCTCGTCGTCCTCGTGAAGAATTGCGGGGCTTTATGTTCCAATGCCAGAGCGTAGAGAGATCGAGAACCTTGTAAGATCCCGTGATTGCCTGACGACCAAGCGGAAGTAATGACGACGGCATTGATGATGCTCGGTAGAACTTTCACTCCAGCGCTCTCAGCAGCGATGACGAATGGTGACGAAGCGGCGTTTCCGGTCGAAGTGAGTAGTTTCATATCGTTTGAAGGGACGATGAGACCGACGATGAAGAGCGAGAGGAGGTAGAAGACTGTGACTCGGACAAAGATGTATTTGGCTGCTCGAGGGACGTTTCGACGTGGGTTCTTGGTCTCGGCCGCGGCTATAGCGGTGGTCTCTAGACCGGCGAAGGAGTAGGTAGCGTTGATGAAGACGGAGAAGAAGCCGCACTAAGTGTACACTCAGCTTCTGTCCCGAGAACGTGAAAGAGGAGTTTGCACGCACGAATCGCCCAGTCGCGCCTGTGACGAGATACCCTTGCCCAAACGCCCCTGGGTTCCGCCAATACTGGAATCCAAGCCTGTGTTGCCCGCTCACACCACCGAGGTCATAGATCAGGCCGAAGAGGATGAGACCGAGGATGAGCATGATCTTCAACATCGCACAGGCGAGCTCGACCTCGCCGAACACTCGGATCAAGAAGATGTTCGTAGCAAACGCGACCACTATCCACTCTCCATCAGCTGAGGTCTTTCCTTGTAGGCAAACAGAACTTGCCGATACAGATAGCTATCCATATACCTCCATTCAAGCTCGTCCAATACTGAACAATGACCGATACCGCGACCCATTCAGAAGGTACCGAGACACACGGACCGTAGACCGCGATCCATCCGATGGCAAAGGAAAGAGCGGGATCGACGAAGTATTCAGAGTGTCGGACGTATGCGCCAGATAGGGGAGCGAGGGCAGAGAGTTCGGCTAGACAGCCCATGACGCAGATGACTATCGCTCCGACCAATCCGTAGCCCTGATCTCCCGTATTAACTATCATCGAGTGGTGAGAATTGGGGAATGGCGCACGATGAGAGTCCCGGCTGGACCAGCACGTCGGATCGATTTCCCACTCCCAAGGAAAAGACCAGTCCCGATAGCTCCAGCAAGTGCGATCATCTACCAACCGACCCGAGATGAGCCATCATCCCTCTCTTCACTCCTCTGACTCCCCCCCTCCCGGCCCCCCTTCCGGTTTGAGGTGTACTGGGAGTGGAGTGATTGGCTGGAAGGAAATGATCGAACCCACTTGAATATGCCTCTGGCTCAACCCCCTCCTAACCTCTTCAACCCTAACGAAATCCGGTCCAACACTCTCCGGGATGACATCCTGATGCTTCGAACCTTCGAAAGCCTTCAACCGACCTTGTTCCACATCCACATCGTCACTATCCACCGGGTGGACATCGTCACCTAAACCTGGGTCGTAGGCGTCGGCTTTCTTTTCGGAATGGATCTCTTCTTCGATCTGGTTCTCCATTGCTGGGTTGATTTGGATTCCCGAGTGGGGTTGGGGTTGGGATTGAGAGTATGGGTTTGACATCTTTCGATTGGTTGGAAGGTTGATGGACGATGGTCGGGAAGGCAGGGGAGATAGCGGGATGAGATGACAGATGGAGAGAGAATGAAATGGGAAGGGGGGAGAGCGTCAGATAATCGATGAAGGTGTCCTCCTTAATGTTGGGTACCAGAAGTTCTGGATGATCCCGCTCCTTCTCCGGGGTCGAATCCGGACCGAAGGTCGACGAAGTTTATCACTGTCCCGTCTTCTCCCCTTCCCCCTTCCCCCTTCCCCCTTCACCCTTCCCCCTCTTCCCCATCGACCCTCCCCCACTTTGAACGCTCACCGTTTTCTTTGCTTGACTGCATATGGCCGGTTTCCCGAGGGAAAGATTACAGCGCGTATTGCATCGGGAGAACCGCGGGCTTCCCGTTGGAAGGATGACGTCAGCGGATCGTTCCGAACGTGTGGGCTTATCTTCCAGGGTTTGCCGCGGAAGCTTTTGGTACAGAAAGGCGGAATCGCGGAAACGTGAAGTTTTTGCCGATGTGTCTGAATGACATGTAATGGACTAGGTAGTAATGTCATGGGTAATTGATGATAATATCAGTCTGGAAATGGAAACTGCGATTGTTGGACCAGATCAGGTCAGAGGTGTACCACTGCTTGAAGCGCAGTTGCACTCTGAGTCGAAGTCAAAACCAAAGACCTGCCCTATGAGAGATCCCTGTTTTTATTCCGTCAGACTGCATGGAATCCGGCCATAGGTGATGACTGACTCCTGGATCCAAGAGATGAAGGCAGGTAATCATGAAATGTTGACCATCATGAAAAGGTTGACACAGTCAATGTCACGGTGCTACGTCGACCAGCAGTATGGCCCGACGCTCAGCTCCTGGAATCGGCGACGGTCGACTTGGCTTCTGCGAAGTTAGGCTAACGTTGTCAAACTTAGCTTGAATAACTCGAGGACACGCGTGGGTGTAGCCGAGTTAAGTGCCGGTCGAGTAGCGTAGGCTAAACAGTGCAGGGGGTTGATCAAGTACGGCAAAGGCTAGGTAACTATATGACTATTGTTGTTTCAATCTCGAATCGCTGGTTCTCTCCGTCTCTCGACTCATCTCTCTTATACCTTTTTTCTCCTGGCCAATCTTCGACTTGTCTTGTTTCGAGATCAATGGTGTTTCGACGTAGGCAAGGGCAAGCGTGTTGAGTACAATGGAGCGAGACCTGGCCTCGTTTTGGCGAACAAAGAACATGGTCGAACCTCGTTTTGGAGTACAAGGCCGGGGTTGAGCACTAGTTGCTAGTTGTCGGCGTTATTCGGCGATGCTGTCCGAGCTTCGATTCACGATCGTGTCAGTCAAGACCATACATGTTCATTAGGTTTGATGATTCAGGATCCAGACCCTGAGATTTATCATAAAGTTGATTCTGATCCCACATACACAAAGCAATCCAAATGGCCTTTGCCTCAGTCCTCCAAACTTATACCTAGCAAGCCAGAAATGTAGTCAGCTGAAATCCCCATGTCGCGGTCCAGGGGTACGGCATAAGGTAAAAGGGTAGCTGGACTGCCAGCTTGATATGAGCTTAGGCTGTCTCTTGAACGGGAACAGTGACAACGGTGGCCAAAGAAAGGACCATACTGATGGTGAAGACTAAGGTCGCTCAAGGCTAGACTACTAGCTCAAGGGTGATGCAATACCTAGGCTAGGTGGGAAAGTGTCATGAATATTACATAACCACTGATGATATCGTAAAACAAGATCACTTCCTTCTGCCGCTAAGCAAAAGGCGTCATTGACCGGAGCTATCTGGCTCCCGGCTATGTGGTTATATAGGAGTCAAGTCTCCGACATGACAGAAAGCTCTAGGCGGATGCAGGAAGACAGATCAAGAAGGGGCTGGTGAGGGTGTATTCACTTTGCAAATGATCCCAGATTTTGGGAAGAACAGTCTCCAGGCTGAGCTTGATATACGTTTTCAGAAGGGGCAGCAATGCCACAGCTCACCTGTGCATCATATCGGATCACAAGTGATTACATGTACTTGACCTGAATCTGAGTTGAGAGTTGGGTGTCCCTCTCATTCTCTCAAAACTGCTGCCAACAAAAATCAATGGTGGAAAGTCTGGACAGTTAGCACCATCTCCCCTTGTTCAGCTTCATGTTTCATCCTTTTGTGTCACTCCAGAGTCTTAAAGGTAACAAGCTATACTGTAGCAGTTTTGCATTTCCTTTGCATTTGATCCTTTGGTCTTCAGACATGTTGTGCTGTCACCTTGGGAGCTATAAGTTGGGCACTGTACATTGGAGTTGACCATTCCTCCTCCTCCTCTAAAATATTTCCCTATCTTGTTCACCACACTACCTTATCCACCCTCAGCACACAGAACACCTGACAATGTCCGCCACTACCACTGCAACCGTCACTGATGCAGGATCCACACCAGCAGTCCTCCCTAGAGCAGGTGGTGTCCTGAAGCTGATTGGAAGCTCTGACCCTACCACTCCTTCTGACAGGGATATTGCTGTCTCTGATGATCCTCTGACCAATATTACCCTGGAGAGTGAAATACCCAAGAAAGGCAAAGAAGGCAACAGCTCCGCTGTCTTGCCGTCCTCAGGTACCAAATCAGATGATACCAAGAAGACTGCTCCCATCACCAAACCCAAGCCAGTCACAGCCTTATCTGTTGATGAGTTCTACAATCTGGCTCATGTTGCTGCCACTCGAGCTCTGGCACAGAAAGACTTCAAACTGGCACTTGAAACAGCGAAACGCTTCTCCAAGGAAGATGTCACGGGTTGGCTGAAATCCAGTGAGCGGATGTATTCAGCAGCTGGAGGCTGGACAGCTATGGCAAACTCATACGGTGCAAACAATGGAAATGAAGATCAGTGGTCCCTTGGACAGCACAAGATTGAGACCAATGATGAAGAGAATAACTTCATCTTTGCAACGCTGGTTGACGGGCACAGTGGGCCAAAGACTGGGCAGTACACCGCCAAGTACCTTAACAATTACCTGGCATCATGTCTCACAGACACATTCAAAGCCAACAATGGACTATCACGCTCTTCTCACAAGGACGTTGAGAGCATTTTGTCCAAGGGGTGTGTATTGACTGATGTTTCAGTTTCTGTCCCTTGTACTCGTGCTGACTTACTACACTAGGATCCAAGACTTTGACAAGAAAATCCTGGAGAACAACTTTGGAGATGGAGCTTGTCTTCTAACTGTTGCTCTGGATACCAAAACGTCCAGGATCTACACTGCTGGAGTAGGAGACAGCATGCCTCTACTGATGTTCCGCAACAGCAGGACTGATAAGCTCCGCCCCATTGCCCCCATCTCACGCCACAATGGTGAAAACAAGAAGGAGGTGGACAGGTCAGTGACTCCCTCTGCCTCCTCCATCATGTCTATGAGCTACGTTGCTGAAGCCTTCTGCAGAATGGAGCGTCTACATCCCAAGATCATGCAGGATGTTGGTGGGACCAAACGTGTCAGAGGAAATCTTGCACCAACAAGGAGCCTTGGTGACCAGGATTTCAAGGATGTCATCAGTGCTGAACCTGAAATTGCATCACTTGCTTTCAACATCTCAGACAAGGATGGGAGCAAATGGACGCTGGACAGCTTTTTGGCAGCCACTGATGGAGGTGAGTTACAATGGTTGTTGTCTGACACTCTTGGGCTGATTGTCATGATCAGTGTGGGACATGGGGAAACCCGAGGAAATAGCGCAACTCTATGGAGCTCTTTCCAACACATCCAATGATGAGAACACATCCACCCAGCTGATCCGTGGTGTCATGGCGGAGACGGAGGGAGGACAATATGAGAGGTTGTCATTTGCCGCAGGTGATCTTGCCCGGAAGTTGAGGGATGATACCACAGCTGTGTAAGCATCTTATTGTCCCAACAGACACTCAAGCAACTTTGCTGAGAGGCATTTTGCAGGGTTTTCAAGCGCAATGCCGTTTTGTCTGATGTCCAGCAGGCTCATGTCACCCCCTTGACACCAATCACGGTCAATTCAGTGGACATGCATCACAAGCTGTGAGGTCAAGGACCTTTTTGGCTGGGAGGATGTATTTTGGGAAAAGGAGTCAATACTGTGGAAGAGCAGTCATTATTGGGAATTGTTGTGGTTTGGATTTGAGCTGAGATGACAGACTACTGCTCATATAGTATGCAAACACATTCACCGTGACTAGCATATTTGGGCCAATACAGTCTCAAAAGCCTGGATCACAATACATGTAGCTATTATACTGTAGAGTTCAAAGGGACTCAAGGTAGATGACCTGGTTGTAAGGGAAGAGAAGAGACAAAGGGACACATCACTACTTAACCATAACATCATACCCAGCCAATTGCTCACATACTATCGGTCAATCCCACTCACCATACTCATACTAATGGCCGACCAAGATCCTCTCCTCCTTTGCCTTTCGAATACTGGACTACATAATACCAGTTCATGTGCAAAGACTTTTACACAGAACACACAGTTGGTACTTGAACTCGTTGGAAGACCAACTATTGGTAGAGCCTTTCCTCAACACATCCTGGCCAGTCAAACCTTCTCAACACCTGGCACCCAACATGACCGCCATAGAGGCTTGATCTGTGTCAGAAATAAAGTTCAGAAGAAATAGAGTATGTGATGGTCTAAACCTTCTATTTGGTTGTATGAAGGTGCTATGAGTGGCTACCATTGCTTAAGTCAGACAATCTAGTATTTCAAGTAGGTGGGTTGTGAACTGAAACTCCTGTACGACCATGTACCCAGTATATTCCAGCATTTGTAACCTTTTATTATCCCTTGCCTTTGCAGCACTCACTCGATCAAACATGTGACAAGCTAAGCTGACCTTTGTTTGAGCTCCCTTTGGCTATTCCAGACAGTTTTCATGGCTATCAGTGAGGTAGTGATCTCCCAATACATTCAAGCTGGATCAGTTTTTCACCTTGAAAACCCCTCTCATCTCCCATCACAAATCTTGGCCCACTGATCCCAATCTCTAGCCTTGCTGCTCTCCATAAACTGTCACACATCCCACATCTTATACAACAACAGGATCAAACCATGTCCCCTACCACCACACATACACTGACTGATCTTGTATCCACTCCAGATACCAGACCATCTGAGGTTGGCACGCTACGCTTCGTTGGTGCACCCTTACCATCTGAACCAAAAGCTTCGAGCTTGGGTTCTTCATCTCCCAAAGGAGAGATGCCTCAACATCAGACCCTTCCAAGATTCACCATGATGGAGCCACATCCCTTACACCTGGGTCTTCACCTGCACCATCCAATGATGGGAAGCAGGCTGATTCACCTACAGATAAGACACAAGGCAAAGGCAAAGGCATTGAGATGTCAAAGGAACTTTTCAACATGATCCTTGAAGCTGCCATCATCCAAACTCTGACTGAGTGTCATTACACCAAATGGTAACCGGCCAATTTAGGTAATCCTTAGGTCTTGTAGCCCGCCTAACCCTTCAAGCAAAAGGTAGCAATGACTAGGAGCTTGACTAAGGCCCCTAATCCCCGGTTATATAGACGTGCCCCAATGTGGGTTACCGGACTTCCGATTTACGATTGTGACAGTCTGGTTTCTCCCCACAAAGCGCTGGTGCCTCAGCGCTCACGCCTTTCTGTCCCCAAAAGGCTCCCAAGGCCTTTTCCAAGCCTAGCTGAACCTGAATGGTCTCTGCACCGAAAAGTAAGTCGGTGCAGGCGGGGTTCGAATTCTAGACCAGAAGCTCCTAGTCATTGACACCTTTTGCTTGAAGGTTTAGGCGCGCTTTAAGACCTAGCATTACCTAAATTGGCCGGTTACCATTTGGTGTTATGACACTCAGTCAGAGTTTGGATGAATGCAGCTTCAAGGATCATGTTGAAAAGTTCCTCTGACATCTCAATGCATTTGCCTTTGTCTTGTGTCTTATCTGTAGGTGAATCAGCCTGCTTCCCGCCTCCTCTGTTCGCCTCTCTTTTGATCTTTTTGGTCATTAAAGGATCAGCTGAATGCACTGCAACGCCAGCAAGAAAACGTATAAAAAGATCCTTCCGCTTCGATACCTCATCAACAGCTTTCCCTTCCACAATTCACGCATATCACATCTTGACCTTTTCAGAGACACCATCATCATGCCACGGTCCCGCAGCAGCTCTCCCAGCAGCAATGTCCAATCCTCAGTGATTGTGAACACTGTGGTCAAGACACACGGGACTACTCCATCCACAAATGTCAATGTGTACATCCGTACCACTTCGCAAGTGGATGCCAACACCAGCAAGGTCTATGAAGACATTGCCACCGAGGTGAACAACAAATTCAGGGAGCACGGATATTTTGATCCATGCTACAAGGACGATCGTCATGGCCGCCCAAGTATCTTGTCCTTGAAGACACAGCACAGGGAAAATCAAACCCTCTTTTCTGCTCGACCCCCGTCAAACATGACAAAGATGGACAAGGCTACTCTTGAAGCTACTCTTGATGTTGAACGCGAGTCGATTCAGTGCATGGCTGAGCTAGACATCAACTCCGTGGTACAGAGCTCAATCCAAGAAATTGTTGGCAGGAGCATCAAGGACACCAAGATAAGCAAGCCTGAGATCATTCCTGAGCGGTCAACTCCGGAGTTCATTGACATGCGTTCTGCAGACAAGGAGGCAGGGCTTGCAATCCTCCCAAGGAACAACAAGTGACCGGGATGTTATGGCAGGTTGTGAGGGCTCAGGTGTACGATAAGATATAGAACTGATTGCATACATGTGACTTTCATTGGTAGTTTTGAGTTCTTATAGAGATTCTAAGTAACTTTTCCGGGTCACATTCATTGTATTGTTGTAGGCTAGTCCATTCCAACTAGGGCCAGCTTCATATTGATCTCGACATATTGACTAGTGACAGATT